>OKJF01000732.1_pt1 | contig 1011 bp, 1 predicted proteins | sample 1611291 | NCBI WGS metagenome assembly OKJF01 (sample SAMN04436726, study PRJEB24849) | human gut metagenome | biome: human gut; feature: NICU; material: stool | host: Homo sapiens | place: USA: Saint Louis, MO | collected 2010-11-03 | reverse complement strand
AATGAAACGCTTTCATTTTTTTATAATTTTAGTTTAGCAAGGAATGTTAGCAAATTATATAGTTAATCTTGACGAATTACTGTCAAAAATTGACTTTTTTTAAAAATTAGATACGGTTTTTACCAATTCAATCAATGAGTAAATAACAAAAAACGGACATCCTTTTTAGGTATGTCCGCTTTTTGTTACTTATTTATGGTTGTTTTCCAATATAAGCTAAAATCCCACCATCAACATATAAGATATGTCCGTTAACAAAGTCAGAAGCGTTAGATGCTAAGAAAACTGCTGGGCCAGCTAAGTCTGCTGGTGTGCCCCAACGATTAGCAGGTGTTCGTCCCAAGATGAATTCGTTAAATGGATGCCCTGGTTCTCTTAATGGCGCCGTCTGTGGCGTTTCAATGTAGCCAGGTCCAATCCCATTACATTGAATATTATATTGTCCATATTCAGAAGCAATATTTTTCGTTAACATTTTTAGTCCGCCTTTTGCTGCCGCGTACGCACTAACTGTTTCACGACCTAGTTCACTCATCATTGAACAGATATTGATAATTTTGCCATGACCCTTTTCAATCATATCTGGAATAACCGCTTTTGCCATAATAAATGGCGCATTCAAGTCAACATCAATCACTTGACGGAACTCTTCTGCTGACATCTCCACCATTGGAATTCGTTTAAAAATTCCCGCATTATTGACTAAAATATCAATAGAGCCGACTTCTTCTTTAATCTGAGCAACCATCGCTTGAACTTGCTCTTCATCAGTGACATCACACACATAACCACGTGCTTCAATCCCTGCGGCCCGATAATTTTCCAAACCTTGTTCAACTGATTCAGGAGATAAGTTATTAAAAACAATTGTTGCTCCTGCTTCAGCTAGGGATTTCGCAATCTCAAAGCCAATCCCATAAACAGCACCTGTAATTAACGCTACTTTTCCATCTAATTGAAAATCATTCATTTTAAATTCCATGTTTTCTCCTCTTTCTTTGGTTTATTTTA
>OKJF01000670.1_pt1 | contig 1078 bp, 2 predicted proteins | sample 1611291 | NCBI WGS metagenome assembly OKJF01 (sample SAMN04436726, study PRJEB24849) | human gut metagenome | biome: human gut; feature: NICU; material: stool | host: Homo sapiens | place: USA: Saint Louis, MO | collected 2010-11-03 | reverse complement strand
AGATAATTCGTTTTTTTGATTGGAAGAAACATTGCTTTTTAAGGAAGGGTCTTTTATAATCAAGGAACAATGAGTGAGAACGATTCTCAATAAATGTAAAATAACGACAGAAAAATTAAAGAGGAATGGTTATGAATTATTTAGAGGCAGAGGACTTAACTACAGGATATGGTCGTCAAGTGATTAGTGAAGCGCTGAACTGTTCATTTGAAGCGGGAACTATTACAAGTATTATTGGACCAAATGGTTGTGCAAATCGACCTTGTTAAAAACACTTGCGCGTATTTTGCCAGCTGAGAAAGGCAAGGTGTTCATTAAGAACCAAGAACTTCAACATTTTTCTTCAAAAGAAGTGGCGCAAGAACTAGCGATCTTATCACAAACGCCAGAAAATACAATCGATTTATCTGTTTTTGACCTCGTCTCTTTCGGGCGGTATCCATATCAATCGGGCTGGAAAAGTGTCACCACAGAAGATCAAGAGTACATACAATGGGCATTAGAATTAACAGGCTTAACTGAATTAGCTAGAGAGTCTGTGGCGATTTTATCAGGTGGACAACGTCAACGGGTTTGGATTGCTATGGCGCTAGTGCAGGATACAGATATTTTAATTTTAGATGAACCGACCACCTATTTGGATCCAGCGCATCAGCTAGAAATTTTAAATGTGTTAAAACGAATTAATCAAGAACATCAGAAAACTATCGTGATGACGATTCATGATATTAATTTAGCTTCTCGTTTTTCTGATCGCGTGATTGCGATGAAAGAGGGAAAGATTATCAATGAGGGAACACCGCAAGAAGTGATTACTGTTACTGGCTTAGCAGATGTTTTCGCTATTCAAGCAGAAATTAGTTATCATAGTCAGACACAGCGGCCACTAGTGCTTTCTTATGAGTTGATGGAAATGGAGCTGGATGGATGAAAGGCATAAGCGGATTTTATAGACACCAATGGCAAGTGTTGCTTGTCTGTCTTTTTTTGCTACTGGGGACAATGCTTCTGTCATTGATGTTTGGTGCGACGTCGGTTTCGATTCAAACGATTATTGATTCATTTACGCACTTCGATG
>OKJF01000522.1_pt1 | contig 1276 bp, 2 predicted proteins | sample 1611291 | NCBI WGS metagenome assembly OKJF01 (sample SAMN04436726, study PRJEB24849) | human gut metagenome | biome: human gut; feature: NICU; material: stool | host: Homo sapiens | place: USA: Saint Louis, MO | collected 2010-11-03 | reverse complement strand
GCTTTACAGAACTTTCAACACCAAAGAAAGCAGCGATTATTTTATCTTACGTAGGTGCGATTGGTTCAACAGTCCTAGGGTTCACATCAGCAACAAAAAATCCATTTGTTTTAGCTGCAACAGTTGTCTTAGTTGTCGCCTTTTCTATTGCTCTTTTCAAAAAAAGCAGTAAAGAAACAAGCAAATAATAAAACCTTTGAAGAGCGGCATAGCGACAAGCTACCCTCTTCCTTTTACATACTATTTAAAGGAGTGAGGCAAATGTCTCTGACTATTTCTGAAGAAGTAAAACAACGTTTAGCCCCTTTCTTAACTGAAACGAACACCTTCTTGTTGGTAGCAAATGACGGCTCTAATCCTTATTCTTCCGCAGAAGGTTGTTGTATGATTGGCGATCGTTTCATTATCGTTCCTGTTGATCAAGCGGAAGCGCCTTATACCGAAACAATTGCTAATGATTCTTTTCACGTCTTCGACGTATGACCAAATGTTTTTAACAGGGCATTTACAGCTAGTGATTCATCCGAATGCGGGAACCATTACTTTAAAAAATGAAAGTGGCATATTAGATAGTAATGTGGACATTTATCAACACTAAAAAAGCAAACAAAACGTTTACGCGTTTTGTTTGCTTTTTTAGTGTTGAAAGGCTTGAAAGGTAGTAATGATTACGTACATCATCCCCGATGCAATAATCGGACCAGCTGCAATTCCTTTTAAAAAAACGACGCCAAGAATCGTTCCAAAAACTAAGGCCACCGTAATCTCAGGCGATTGATTAATTAAACCTACTCCTTTTGAGGATAAAACAGCCACCAGAATTCCACAAAATATCCCCAGCCATCCCATCGGTGTTTTGAATGATTGGATTAAATCCTTTAAGCCAATTTGTCCTGTAGCAATCGGGACTAAAATGGTAATTGAAATAATTGTGACGCCTAAATTAATGCCTTTATCTGACAACCACGACATGATTTTCGCACTATTTGGTAAAGCTTTTAAAGCAAGCACAACAACTGACGCAATTAATAAACTTTGATTTTTTGCAACAAACGCAATCAAGGCAATCAGTAGTAAAAAAAGCCAACTCTCCACTGGTTGTCCTCCTTTCTGATTTGGTTCTTTCGTTAACCAAACTTTCTTGTCTTTCCTATTTTAGCAAAGAACCTCTTTAATTACCATTCAGCTTCAGTAATTATTGTCTTTTTCACCCGAATCTTGCTTAGAAAAAACGAGTTAAAAATTAATTTTTTCTCATAACAAGCCTTTTTCTCTT
>OKJF01000444.1_pt1 | contig 1417 bp, 3 predicted proteins | sample 1611291 | NCBI WGS metagenome assembly OKJF01 (sample SAMN04436726, study PRJEB24849) | human gut metagenome | biome: human gut; feature: NICU; material: stool | host: Homo sapiens | place: USA: Saint Louis, MO | collected 2010-11-03 | reverse complement strand
CATAAGGTTCAATTGATTTAACTCAAGATCTTCTTTAAAAAACATAGCTGGATGAAAGCTATATAAAGATGTGGCCTCCATTCCAATCACTAAGCTCTCTATCTCAAATTTTTGAGAAAATTCGAGAATGTATTCTTTGATCTGGCTTGCGCCAAGTTGACTATTTCCATAAGATGCTTCTTTTAAAACAGAGCAAGTTGAATCGTCTGTCATAAAGCAAGCATCTAATTTTTCAGAACTAACGTCTAAACCGACAAATAGTTTCATGTGGAAGGACCTCCTTTCATTGATTATTCGGAAATTGCTTGGGTACTGTGGGATATCCCAGAATCACGTTGTCTAACGACAGCCTCGCATAATAGAGTTTCATTCATTAAACCTCTAAGCCACCCAATCTCTACTAGGATTGGTAGAGGTCAATGGACTCAGCTAGTGTGTTGGAGGTTATACCAACGGTTCGGGTCACAGACTTTCTGTCGCAGTAAAACTGCAGAAGGTGATAGCGTCTTCCCGTAAGTCCTTTCCAAGACTTATTATTCAGGAATATCCTACAGTATCCAAGTAGTAATCGTTATTTTATTTAAACATATTAGGAATAGCCCCTAAGGGCGATTGAAGGAATGAAAGTTTCTTCAAAATATATATTACGAGGAAAGTGACAAGATGAATTTCGGACAAAATTTGTATCAATGGTTTCTAACCAATGCCCAATCCTTAGTCTTACTGGCAATTGTGGTCATTGGTTTGTTTTTAGGATTTAAGCGGGAGTTTTCTAAATTGATTGGCTTCCTGGTGATTGCCTTGATTGCGGTAGGTCTGGTCTTTAATGCTTCTGGTGTAAAAGATGTCTTACTCAATTTATTCAATCGAATCGTCGGTGCGTAAGGAGGAGTCACGATGGAACAGATGCGTGTTTATATTGCGAACTTAGGTCGATATAACGAAGGCGAATTAGTTGGTGCTTGGTTTACACCACCTGTTGATTTTGATGAGATAAAAGAACGAATTGGATTAAATAATGAATATGAGGAATATGCGATTCATGATTATGAACTTCCTTTTGAGATTGATGAGTATACACCAATTGAAGAGATTAATCGGTTGTGTGGTTTAGCGGAAGAGCTTGAAGGAACGCCGATTGGTGAGGTTGCTTCAGAGATTCAACACGCTTCAATTCATTTGAAGAAATGGTGGAGCATCTGGATAATATTGTTTATTATCCAGATTGTAATGACATGAGTGATTTAGCGTATTACTTGATTGAGGAAACAGGCGCTTTAGGTGAAGTTCCTACTCATTTACAAAATTATATTGACTATGAGGCTTATGGTCGAGATTTAGAAATTGAAGGGAATTATTTGGTTACGAGTCGTGGGGTCTTTGAGCTATGTGAGTGAGAGTATATTGAATACTGCCC
>OKJF01000443.1_pt1 | contig 1420 bp, 1 predicted proteins | sample 1611291 | NCBI WGS metagenome assembly OKJF01 (sample SAMN04436726, study PRJEB24849) | human gut metagenome | biome: human gut; feature: NICU; material: stool | host: Homo sapiens | place: USA: Saint Louis, MO | collected 2010-11-03 | reverse complement strand
GAATGTGCGCTGGCGACAAGCCTCTTTTCTGAACAGCCGCCAAGTTATTACCTTTGAATACAGGCAAGGCCAAACTTTCAAAGCCACCCCAACTGACCCCAATTGTGACCAGCGTCAATGCGTTCACAAATGTTTTCAAACGTTCAAAATCGGTATCTTTTAAATCAATCGCAAACAATGAGCCATAACCTGTCAAATATTTTTCTGCTAACGCTTGTTGTTGTTGATTTCCTACAAAAGGATGATATAAGCGACTGATTCGCGGATCCTTTTGCAAAGCCGACAGCACCGTTTGGATGGCTTGAGACTGATGCGCCAACCGAACAGGCATGGTACGAATACCACGTAACGCTAACCAAGAATTGAAGGGACTATTGACTGCTCCTAAAGCTTGATGACCATGTTCAAAAATTTGATCCACAAGCGCTGCTTTGCCAATGACAGCCCCTGCTACAATGTCCGAATGACCACCAATATATTTGGAACAAGAATGAATCACCAGGTCCACATTATGGCATAAAGGATGCTGAAATAACGGTTACGCCCACGTGTTATCAATGACAGTGTATGCGCCAATTTTTTGTGCTAACGCAGTTATTTTTTCTAAATCTAGCAGTTCAAACTTTTGTGAGGACGGACTTTCAAAGTAAATGACTTTGGTGTTTTCCTGAACAAATTGAAAAAGTTCTTCTGTTTCTGCAACGTCTACTTTGGTCAAGGATACGCCAAATTTCTCTAAATATTGCATAAACGAAACAGATTCTCCATAAATTGTGTTGACCATTAAAACATGATCACCTTGTTGGAGCAACGTAAACAGCGTTGCCGAAATAGCGCCCATTCCTGAGGCAAAAACTTTACATTTTTCTCCACGTTCCAAACGAGCAATTTTTTTCTCTAAAATTTCTGTTGTGGGGTTGGTGCCACGTGTGTAAACATTCTTCGTAAGTTGGAAAATAAAAGGAAGAGGTTTGAACCAACTCGGGCACCATCGGATGATACATTTTTTCCATTCCTTTTTCCACTTCACAGCAAATATTTTTATCATTCTCAACATGCATTTCCTTCACTCCTCTTTCTCTACAATGTTTCTGGTACTTCATGGGCTTCTTCTTTTTGATATTGTCGATCTAAGGCTTTTACAAATGGATAATAAATAACGACACTAGCGGCAACAGCTAAAACTTGCGTCACTGCACCTTGCCATTTTCCCACTAAAAAGCCCGAAAACAGAAAGGGCGTAGCCCATGGTGCTTGAATGTTTGTAAACATTGGCATGAACCCAATTTTCATTGACAGAAAGGCAATCAAGACCGATACAATCGGCGCGACCGCAATCGGAATCAATAATAAAGGGTTAAAAATAACTGGGAGTCCAAAAATCAAGGGTTCATTAATGTTGAAAAATGCTGGAACAAAC
>OKJF01000398.1_pt1 | contig 1510 bp, 2 predicted proteins | sample 1611291 | NCBI WGS metagenome assembly OKJF01 (sample SAMN04436726, study PRJEB24849) | human gut metagenome | biome: human gut; feature: NICU; material: stool | host: Homo sapiens | place: USA: Saint Louis, MO | collected 2010-11-03 | reverse complement strand
AAGAGGATTCGGAATATCAATTCCTTCTTTGGCTCGAAGTAACGCATAGTGAATATGATCCGTTAAAGTTAAATAAATATTTGATGAAAGCTCAATCGCTAGCGTTGTTTCTGCTAAATCAACGATTTGTTTGACGACTTCTACTTCTTTGGTGGGGACGTCTTCAAACAGCTGCTGGAATTGCCCTGCCATAGCGGAGTCCTTTAACACGAATTCCTTTTCAACATAATCTGGATTGATCGTGTCTCCAATCTTCTTTTGAAAGGCTAAGCCGCGTCCCATATAAACAATTTCTTCGCCTTGCTCATTTCTTGAAAGCACGACATTATTATTTAAAACTTTTTCAATCCTCATGATGAATGCAACCTCACTTTTTTATAAAAAAAGCCCAGAATCCCTCCACTGATTGTGTTAATGGAAGACTCTGGTTTTGCCTGCAAAGCAGTAACAATCCTTATTTACAAAGTAATAATAGCATGCTTTTTTTTAAGATGCAAGCCTTTCCAAAAAAATATTTTTATTTATTTTTTACTCTTTTGATCCATTTTAAAAAAAAGTTTACTAAATCTAAAAAAAAGACTTGCTTTCTCTTACTTTTTATTAGTAAAATAGAGATGTTGAATTTTTAAACTATTTATTTTAAGGAGATTACACAATGTCAAAATTATTAGTTGTTAAAGCACATCCATTAACAAAAGAAGAATCACGCTCAGTTCGTGCGTTAGAAACATTTTTAGCTTCATACCGTGAAATCCATCAGACGAAATCGAAATTTTAGATGTTTATGCCCCAGAAACAAACATGCCGGAAATCGATGAAGAATTATTATCTGCTTGGGGTGCACTTCGCGCTGGCGCAGCATTTGAAACATTAAGCGAAAACCAACAACAAAAAGTGGCTCGTTTTAATGAATTAACTGATCAATTTTTATCTGCAGACAAAGTAGTAATTGCTAATCCAATGTGGAACTTAAACGTACCGACACGCTTAAAAGCTTGGGGAGATACAATCAACGTTGCTGGAAAAACATTCCAATATACTGCAGAAGGACCAAAACCTCTAACAAGTGGTAAAAAAGCCTTACACATCCAATCAAACGGCGGCTTCTACGAAGGAAAAGATTTTGCTTCTCAATACATTAAAGCGATTCTAAACTTTATTGGCGTTGAGCAAGTTGACGGATTATTCATCGAAGGAATCGATCATTTCCCTGATCGCGCGGAAGAACTTTTAAATACTGCCATGACCAAAGCAACTGAATACGGTAAAACATTCTAAATTTTCCGAGTGATTTACATCAAAAAGAGACAAGCAGTTCGTTCACTGCTTGTCTCTTTTGTTACGTAGATTCTTGTTGATCTGGCTTATCTTCATCATACAAACCGGAAACGATTTGGTACCACTCAAAAATGTGTGTAATTATCACCTTAGCTGCGGCATAAACAGGAATTCCTAAAATCACCCCGACAATCCCAAATAGTTTACCAGACGTTAATAAAACAACCAAAAT
>OKJF01000320.1_pt1 | contig 1773 bp, 2 predicted proteins | sample 1611291 | NCBI WGS metagenome assembly OKJF01 (sample SAMN04436726, study PRJEB24849) | human gut metagenome | biome: human gut; feature: NICU; material: stool | host: Homo sapiens | place: USA: Saint Louis, MO | collected 2010-11-03 | reverse complement strand
AACTCTGCATAGTTCATGCTAACGGAAATAGATAGTCCTAGCAAGATACTAATAATATTCACCAATTCATTTTGAGCTGTAATGGATAAACGATCCAAAACGCCACATTCTCTTAATAAGTTCCCAAACATTAAGAAACCAACTAATGGTAATGACACCGGCGCAATTAACCCTGCGACAATCGTAATAACAACCGGGAAAAGAATTTTCGCTGTTTGAGAAACTTCACCGGCCCGATAAGTCATACGGATACGACGTTCGGCTTTCGTCGTCACTGCTTTAATCGCTACTGGTTGAATAATCGGAACTAACGCCATGTAGGAGTAAGCGGCAACCATTATGGCCCCCATGTATTTTGAATGTAAGGTATTTGCTACGAAAATAGACGTTGGGCCATCAGCGGCACCAATAATCCCAATCGAAGCAGCATCGTTTAAATCAAAACCTAATAAAACAGCCATAATAACTGTAAAGAAAATCCCAAACTGTGCAGCGGCACCAAACATCAACATAAACGGATTTTGTAACAATGGACCGAAATCAATCATTGCCCCAATCCCAATAAATAATAATAACGGGAATAATTCTGTTTTTATTCCAAAATCAAAAAGAACATTAAACGGACCTGGCTCGCCGCCAGCGCTCAATACGCCGGAATTAGGAAAGTTCACTAAAATCGTTCCTAAACCCATCGGCACTAAAAGTGTTGGTTCATACTCTTTTTTTATTCCTAAATACATTAATAGTCCACCAATCAGCATCATCACAATGCGTCCTGGTTCTTGGCCCATTCCTATAACACCTTGAATCAGTGTCTCCACACAAATCACTTCCTCTTCTTAAATTAATTCTAGTTAATTGTTATTAATGGTTCCCCTGGGTTCACAATTTGGCCTTGGGTAACATGAATTCTTGTTACCGTACCTGCTTTTCCTGCAACGATTTCATTTTCCATCTTCATTGCTTCTAAAATTAACAATGGTTGGTTCTCAGACACCGTATCACCAACATTGACTAATACTTTTAACACAGTTCCTGGCATTGGCGCAGGCATTGCATCTGCTCCTGCTGGGGCGGCTGGCTGTGCTGCTGGCGCTGGGGCTTCTTCAACAGCAGGGGCTGGTGTTTCTGTCGTAGCAACTGGCGCTGTTGGTTGTGGCGCAACAGGTGCTGGTTGTGGGACGCCACCGATTTCTTCCATCTCGACTAAATATTCTTTCCCATCAATTGAAATTTTAAATTTGCGTAACATAATGATCCTCCTCAAGGTTTTGTTTTGAAATTCTTTTGACAACTAGCTGAGACTCTTCTGAAAGCTCTGCAGCTATACTGGCTGCAATAATGGCAACTTCTTTTGCTTCTGGATTTCGTTTTGCGATTTTTTTGATAACAAAACGACTTTCTGGAAACTCTCCTGCTGCGATGGCAGTGGCCACAATACTTACCAATTGATATTCTTTTGGCTCAGCAGGAATATATGCTGGTATATCTATCCATCGCTTTTCCAAGTTATCCGCTTCACGTTGGATAACGCTTTCATTAATCTCGGTATCCTGCGTGTGTTGCTCTTTCTTGAATAAGGACTTAAATAGGCCCATATTGTCTCTCCTTTCACTAATTCTTGGTATACGTTCATTATAGAAAAAACCGTTAAAAAACCTAGTGAAAACACTAGCTCAGATTGTTCTTTTATTGTTTATTTTGTGAAAAAAACCCTGTAAACATTGGTATATAAGCATTTATCAGCCGTTAAGATTCTATTAATATTATATT
>OKJF01000207.1_pt1 | contig 2752 bp, 2 predicted proteins | sample 1611291 | NCBI WGS metagenome assembly OKJF01 (sample SAMN04436726, study PRJEB24849) | human gut metagenome | biome: human gut; feature: NICU; material: stool | host: Homo sapiens | place: USA: Saint Louis, MO | collected 2010-11-03 | reverse complement strand
TCTAATTTTTCTTCTTTGTTAGTTATTAAATCAAAACTTTTACTTAACGCTTTTTTATCTAAAAATAAATTTTCTCTTGCGAAAGCGAATTTTTCCTCTGCTGTTTCAATCTCATAATACATATTAAAAAGACTCGTTAACTCTTCTTTTGTTTTTTTCATTGTCATAATAAAACCCCTTTTTTTTCCTTTATGTTACTTATATACGATATAAAAAATTAAAGTCAATAGATAAAGTTATGTTTTTTTAAATAAAATCTAATTTTTTAGATTTCAATCTAATTTTTTGGAGTTATGAAATTTCATAAGATCAGTTATAAAAAAACATAACTCGAGTTATGAAAAAACATAATAGAAGTTATGAAATTTCATAACTTTTTTTTGATTAAAGTGTTGATATATAAGGGAAAAATAGACCTTTAAAAGATAAAATAATAAAAGATAAGAGAGAAAACCAACTTCGGCTCGCCGCCCGGCCAACCCCTCACAGCCCCACGGGCAAGCCGTGGAACTGCTCGCGGTTTCCAAAAAAACACAAAACCCAATCCTGAAGGATTTTTATCTGGTCCCGGTGGGACAAGGGCAAAACATCATCATCAACAAAAGCATCCAGCCATCCAGCTACCGCCTTGGCCGTTCGGCCTGATCTGTTTAGCGTATAAAACACAAAACCCGTCACAGGGGCTTACAGAGAGCCTGTGACCCCTTCCTGATAAGCCTGTTTTGACCTCTTCTGACATGTGCGCGAGCAGTGAAGGCGAACGCCTGAACCCATAGAACGAATGTTCAGATTTTCGCCCTTGAATTTAGATTTTTAATTTATCCGATGGTGTGGTTTTTGTTGTAGGTTTTTCGGGGAAAAACTCTTTTCTCAATTTTTCAAATTCTGATCCCAATTTTTTCTTTAATTTAGCTAAAAATTCGGTCGCGTATTTTGAAAGTAAAATTTCATTTTTTAAATTTTCGTTCTCAGATTTTAATTTTTGGTTTTCAATCTTCAATTCATCATTTTGAACTTTAACCTCACCAAGAGCATTATTTAATCTTTTTCCAAAATCTCGTTTTAATCTAATATATTTATCTTCAAAATCTTCTTTTTTCTCAACTTCATTTTTATAATAGTTCTTTCTTCTTAAAACTATTTTATAGCTTTTCGTTAAATCCTGATTTTTTGTTTCTAATTCTGCGATCTTTTTTCTCTGGAAATCGAGCGTAAAAATCATTTTTTGCCAATAATTCAATTTCTTAAATTCTTCTATTGCCGAATTAAAACCTTCTGAAACTGCTGTTTTTTTAGTAACTCTATATAATTTTTCGCTTTCTGATTTTATTGTTTCTTTTTCTTTTTTAATGTTATTTTCAAATTTTGCGATCTCTTTTTTAATAGTTTCTTCTGTCTCTAACGCTTCAATTTTTAACGAATCAAGCAAAACGCCCGCTGCTAATCTTTCTTTTTCTTGTTTTTTGTAATCGCCGCGACTTAATCGCGTTCTTGGCTTTTCACCAGTTCGATCTAATCCGTATTTTTTCGCAACACTAAAATAAAAGCTATCTTGTAATTTTGTCATTGCTTTTCTATATTCTGCTTGTTGACTTTGCTTATTGTTCTTATTCTTTCTATTAAATTTTAACATCTCAGCCGTTGCACGCTTCCCATCGTGTAAATCATTTACAAGCTCGTCGCTGTTAGCGACAAGATAAAAATGTATGTGTGGGTGTGCTTCGTCTGTATGTTCGATTACACTTTTAAGCCTATCGCCGTATTTTTCCGTTAAAAAATTTATTGCGTCTTTCTTGTAATCGTCCCAGATCTCAATTTCTTCACGATCTAGACTTACAACCCCAGCAAGCAAAACCGCAGAGTCTTTTCTTATTTTTCGCTCAATTCCTTTTTCGTTTTTCATTCTAAATCTAGAAATATAATTTTCTGTTAACTCCTCCACCTCATCGAGGCTTACCCCATAAAGAACGAGCGGAGCCTCTGGCTCGGCGACGTGATCACAGTAACCAGGCTTACGCCTTGCTTCGTTGAGAACCCCACGGAAGTGGGTTTCTCTCACGTCTGAATTATTCTTTAAGCTTTTCTTTTCTGATTTTTGTTTGTATGTTTCCAAGTGGAAAAATTGCGCTGATTTCATATTTTAAACCCCACTAAATCATCCCAAGATTCAAAACTTTTATCATCAGCATACAAGCAGATTTTTATATCTTTATCCTCTCCATTTTTATTATTTAGTATTATTAAGTAATTACTGTTATTTTTTCTATTTTTTATTTTTAAAATAATGTCTTCTTCTTTACCATCCAAAATTACATTTGTAACTTCAATATCTAAAAATTTATTTTTCATAATTAACCCTTATTTTTTAATTTTTCTTTATGTATTTTTAATAATCGATTTTTCTATTTTGTCAATAAAAACAAGGAAAACCTTTAAGACAAAGGAACCGACTATGTCTTGCTACGCAAGACGCGGCCCCTTCGGGGAACGGCAAAGGTCAACACCTTTAAAAAAACTCATAAAAAAAAGCCCAGGCGGGCTTCTTTTTTCTTCGTCTTTTTAAATCGGCAATCCTATATTTTCATAATTTTATATTATGGAAATATAGGATTTAAAAGCCTTTAAAAACTTTGACTAATAATATCTGTTGAAATTTTAGATCTATCTAGCGAATCTCGTTTTTCTTTTTTCATTTTATGATTTAAACCCTTTGCGAAAATATTCGCATTCATATATAGATTTTTATCTTCAT
>OKJF01000164.1_pt1 | contig 4573 bp, 6 predicted proteins | sample 1611291 | NCBI WGS metagenome assembly OKJF01 (sample SAMN04436726, study PRJEB24849) | human gut metagenome | biome: human gut; feature: NICU; material: stool | host: Homo sapiens | place: USA: Saint Louis, MO | collected 2010-11-03 | reverse complement strand
CGGTCACAGACGGATGGCCAGATGCCATTGCCTGTACTCAGTCTGCACAGACTGAGTTCTCCGGGACGGTAAAGCAGACGGGTACACCAAGTGCACAGGTCATCATCAGAAATGGAACGACACCCCGGCAGCGCCTCCGGGGCGTCGGGTGATTCTGGTGCCTGAATCACGCCTTCAGGGACATGCTGCATCAGCGCTGGCTCTCCAGCAGCGTTTCTGCCATTACCCACAATGCGCGGTTGAGCTTAATATCGGTGTCGATGCTGTGAATGGCACGGGTGTGGATACGTTTTCCTTTTGCACTGCGGCCGGAAATCCTGCCTTTCAGCATATTCTCCTGTATGGTCTGATAAGCACTCCACAGGTCCTTACCGTAATCCTCCCGGCGTCGCGGTGTCAGAATATCAGCGGTGGTGACGGGCTGATGCTCATTACCATAACGGTAAGTCAGTGCCGCCTGTGCCAGCGCCTGGCGTGCCGGTGGCGGCAGAATCAGCGACTGCATGGCATCACGCTTCTCCTCTATCCGGTCAAAAACGCCCACCACCTCGTAAGCCCCTTCAATAACTTTCTCCACTACGTCTCCCCGGTGTGGAACACGCACTTCCCCCAGAGACTGACCACAGACGCAGCCGTTCTGGCAGATGAACCTGAAGTAACCCGGCAGCATCTGGTAGCTGGAGGTACCGTCATGGGAGTTGAGCAGAATAATTTCAGGGACATGTTGTCCGTTTATCTCTCCGGCCCGCCGCAGACGCAACATGTGTTTGGTGTATTCCCGGCGGCCCGGGTCACGTACGCGGGTCTGACAGGCGAAGAATGGCTGGAAGCCTTCCCGCTGCAGACTTTCCAGCACGGTGATGGTGGGGATATACGTATAGCGTTCACTGCGGGAGGTATGCCGGTCTTCCCCAAAAATACCGGGTACATAATGCATCAGCTCTTCATGTGTCAGCGGACGGTCACGGCGTATCTGGTTCGCATAACCAAAACGACTTGCTAATCGCATGATCTGCTCCTTATGAATGATTAAGCGGTATAAACGAAAAAGCCGCATCTCCCGGAGAAGACGCGGCCTGATGGATGAAATGAAGACGTTTATTGCCTGAGAATTCCCTCACTGGCGAGATATGGATTTAGCTGTTTTCCGGCATCAGGTTCAAAATTCCAGCACCGCCAGCGTAGCTGCCCTTCAGCATTGCGAATAACCAACCGGAAATGCGTTCCCTGGTCATCTTCAATAAGCACATTGCGGTAAGCTGTTGTGACAGCCATCGCCTGTTCGCGTGAGAAAGGGCCTTCGGGCAATAAAACAGGGTGACAGTCCGACATACCGGCTACTTTCCGATAAATTCAACGCTGGCGCCGGTGGCATTACCGTCAGCACCAACCGTGACGGTCACTTTGTCGTACGCACGGTCTTCAGGATTGAACACTTCAAACTCAACCTTATTGCCTTTTACTTCGTAAGAGCCAAAATCAGCGGTTTCTGTTGTTTCCTCGTCATATTCCCGGGCGTATGCCTGCCGGGCAGCCTGCAGGACGGAGTCTTTATTAATAGTGGTCGTCTGTTTCGGGGAAAAACCGGCAAGTGATGTGACAAATTTCGGACAGACCTTCAGCATATCACCGCGGGTGAATTCCATTCGTACACCAAATGCCTGTAAAACGGACACATCACGCTCTGCTATGGAGTGAACGGCTTTTTTGACCATTTCCGGCGCCTGTCCGACTTCCACCTCAACAGCCCTGAATCCCGTCTGCTGATTACACATTTGTGATGTGGGGATCAGGTTACCGTTAATACTGATACGGCTGCCCAGGAGCGTCTGTACGCCATTCGGGCATCCCTGCATCAGGCCGGTAATACCAATCGTGCCATTTTTCAGCATTACCAGCGCCTGACCATCTTCCGTCATGGTCTGACGCCAGCCGTTTTTGACAGCCCAGTTGCCGGCGGAGGCGGAGAATGATGCCACAGTGAACAGCAGGGGAAAAAGAGCTCTGGTATTCATGACTGACCTCTGAAATGAACGTACGGTGTTATTGATAATGATGGAAGGTATGCAGTGACTGTTCAGGGAATGACATAGCCGTATATTTAGTTTTCTGTTCAACATATTGTCTCCATACCTGTCGGGACGGCTTTGGCAGGCCGGCGATCACAGGTTAAAGGTGTTGATAAGTTTATGGATGAAAGAGAAATGTGGCAGGGCGGAGATAAAACGCTCTTCAGCGACCAGACTGTGGATGTGGCCTCTCCGTTCAAACCGTTCTGATGTCAGGCTGACTGATTTGATATCTGCCAGAGGAAAGACCTGCAGTTTTCCCTTCTGTAACGCGATCAGATACCAGCTACCGCTGTAATAAATGAGCCGGCAGGGCTCCAGTGACGGATACCATCGCTCAGTCATCAGAGAGATGTGGTTACACTGTCTTATTGCCAGGATGAGTTGCGAGAAATACTCGGGGAACGTTGCAGTGATATCCGGCGCCGGTAGCCAGATAAGGCAGGGAGAGGGCTCCTGGTTGTCGGTAAGACAGGTTATCAGTCGTCCGTTCCGGAGCGGAAGTATCCGTGCGATACCGGTATTCTGTATAAAAGAAAGCATTTCAGGGATCGCACCCGGGCTGCTCTGTCGTCTGAGGCTGTACCTGCCATTTCTGTACTCTAAATCCAGGTGAACCAGACGCTGATGAAAATCGCGCTGTAAAGTACGTTCTGTAACGCCAAATTCATCTGACAGTGTTTTTAGTGACAGAGATTCTCCGGCCATCAGTCGGCTGATAATGAGTGATAAGCGAACCGCCAGGCGATCATGCCGGGAACGATTATCAGACATAGATGTGCACTCCGTAAGAAAACATCTTTTATTTCATGATGTTATTATGCATCATGATGTTGAAAGGATGTGTCGCATCCGGATAATCAGGAATAAAATGCAGCAGAAAAAATATTCTTTTAATTATCTGATTTTTAAGCAGGATTTCATAAAAAGAAGAATGCTCGTTAATCCAGCGACACATCCTGTCGGCGTGAGTGTGTCAGAACAGACGCTCCCACAGTGTGATCAGCAGGTGGATAATGCGGTCCCGGGCTTTACGCAGAAGCTGTAACATCCAGGCCGGAAAACTGAACCGGGCAACGGCGTCGTCAAAACTTTTCCCGATGGCATCACCAAAAGTCTGTTGTGCGTGTTTCCGGGCCTGTTCAGAGCGGTTTTCCCCCCGGATATGTGAATAAACTGCGCTGGTTGCCTGTGGTGGCAGCGCGTGGATCATCAGTGACACCAGCGCTGGAAGGTTCCAGCCTGCAGGCGCGGCTACAGGGAGTACCGGAAATGATGAAGGGAACAGGGTGGCCACCCGGGCTGTTACTGTCGCCAGTGAGAGTTCCTGGTGACGGGACGGGCATTTTTCTGTGGCATTCCATTCTTCAGCAGGAAACATGCGATCGGCATGGCTGAGAACAAACAAAAAGCGCGAGGGATCTGCGCCCTCATTCAGTAAAAACTGATGCATGGCAATATCGGCAGCATACGCACGTTCATCACTCCGCAGGATCCAGATAATCAGATCCAGTTCCGGCAGTAACTGACGATAAAGCGCCTGGTATTCCTGATCATGCTGCGGTGTTTCACCAATGCCGGGCAGATCGACCAGCGTCATTCTGCGTTCACCGAGCTGCAGGGTAAGACGATGAGCCTGGCGGGTGCAGCCGTTCAGGGGATGCGTGGCGCAGATACGGGACTGAAAAATGGCATTACACAGGCTGCTTTTGCCGGTGCCGGATTTACCCATAATGCCAATCACGGGCTCGTAATGAATAACACCGTGGAGATGTTCAAGGATTTTCTGGCGAATTTCTTCAGGAAGAAACGTCAGATATGATTTCACTTGTGCGGAGAGGGAAAAATGGCTGAATGACATACCGTTATCCTGTTGATTTCGCTGAACCGGATCACACTAATCCGGTTTATCATTCAGGTAATATGGGTGTGAAAAATTTTCCATTGACGGGAAGAAGAGTATGGCTAAAAACAAAGGTATCTGTCGGAATAAAAAATGCAGTAATCCTGTTTCAGAATTTGATGAGGCAAATGCCTTAAGGTTATGCGATGATCATTATAAGCTATGGAAGCGAAATAAAGAGAATCGTCGGGTCAGGAATATTTGTCGTATAATTAGTAGATATGACAAAAGTCTGGACTGGGAGATATTTTATAGAGTAAGAGATGCTGCAAAAAATAAAACGGGAAAGAGAATTATTGAGGACACAAAAATATTACATCAATGGCGTGCTTCAAAGCAAGTAAGAAAAAGTTCTCACAAGGGTGTGCTTCGGTCACGGGAATGGCTTAATACACAGGAGTTACTGAGCAGAAAACATATATCTGTTACAGGTGAACTATTTAAATTTTACATAAAAGATATTATCAGATTATATTGCTATAAGTTTCTCTACAGCAGAGAATATCTTAATGAAAACGCATACAAAAAACGATATCAGAGAGATATTCACCCCAGAAAAGTTAATGTTCCGATACTGCAACTTGAAGTTGCATGGATAAAT
>OKJF01000156.1_pt1 | contig 6331 bp, 3 predicted proteins | sample 1611291 | NCBI WGS metagenome assembly OKJF01 (sample SAMN04436726, study PRJEB24849) | human gut metagenome | biome: human gut; feature: NICU; material: stool | host: Homo sapiens | place: USA: Saint Louis, MO | collected 2010-11-03 | reverse complement strand
CAATGTCTTAAAGGCCCCAATCCCCCCAGCTTCGATTCCACATCGTTGTAATAATCCGTCCAGATTCTGGCAGCCTGAGGAGAAAAGTGAAGGCAACGTCGTTCACCACTCATCGCCAGATTTTCATCAATAAGCTCATTGATCCTCTGTTCAAACAAATCCTGATACTGTGATGAATAATTATCTCCGGTTATTATTCTTGTCCCCTGCGTTGATGTTGGTTGACACATCAAAAACCTTGCATGATGTCCTGACGTTTTCACAAGTTCTTTTTTTCGCGTACAAAAACCTTTCTGGTAAACATCAGGCTGAATCATCACCGATACCGTCAGTCTTGGCTCCTTCAAAATAATTCCGGGAGATGATTTCCTGTCGATGAAAAGAGAACCACCATCCCACAAAGAGTTAAGTATTCCAAGTTTACTCATTGCCCGGCCATCAAAAATTATTCCTCCTTCACTGGATACAAGAGCAAAAGAGCGATTGCTGTCGGAATAATATTTTAACATTCCCTCTATCGTTGTCTCATTGAAAATTGTCCGGCGTATCTGCGGCGGAACAGGACATTTATTCAGATGTCTTTTAAGCTCTGACTCTGTTGCCTTACAATCTTTACCGGCGCGAATTTCTTTATGCAATTTTGACTCCAGTGCTTTTTGCTTTTGCTCCCATATTTCCTTTTCTGTACTGTAATTCTCAACCAGTTTCGCGTATTCTTCCGCCAGGGCTTCATCCCTGAGATAAAATGCTTTCATAAACACTTTATCCACGGTCGTTTTCCTTTCACCGGAATCAGCCAGAATCAGAGAGTAAAGATTAACAGGCCCACGTAAATTTCCAGGTCTGCACACGTCAATCTGATTCTGACAGGCACTTGAGAACGCTGTTAATGCGGATGTCGCCACCATAGCCAAAGGTGCCTGTGTATTTTTTTGAGTTTCAATTATTGCATTTCTCACCAGCGGTGGTAGTGCATATATCGGATAAGGATTTTCTGGTGCAAGTAAGCACATAAAAGCCTCTCTTTTCAGTAATGGGTTAGTAAAATAGCAGCAAATCCCGCTACAATAGCGAAAATAGCTGCTATTCAGACCTGATGCTCTGAGAAATACAGAGCATTTGTAGATCTTATGTTTAATAAACCGATAAGGTTAATTCAGTGCAGACTGTATTATTTACCACGAAACATCATTCATATTTCTCATTCTTAATACCTCCTGAAATTATTTCACTAATACCTTTCCCCCGGTCTTTTCCCTTTCTCCAGAACCATAGTGTAAATATTAACGGCCCCACGTAAATTTCCGGGACTGCATACGTCAACCTGATTCTGACAGGCAATTGACATCGCTGTTAATACTGACATTGCAACCAGAGTCAGAGGTACTTGTTTATTGTATTGAGCTTTAATTATTGCCTTCCCTATCATTGATGGTCACGCATATACTGAATACGGCATATCCGGTTTGATGTAAGACATAAATGCTTCCTTTTTCGTAATACGTTTCGGTTATAGCAGCAATTACCGCTACAATAGCGACAATAGCTGCTCTTTCAACAATGAATGCTGGAAATTCTGTTTATCAATTAAACTTCTGGCTAAATTGTTCTTATGCTTCTTTTTCCTCCTGAGGTGATCACGTGATGACAAAAACTTATCTGCTCATGGTCATATCTGAAGAAAGCGTATGTCGCACTTCGTCATTAACACCTTTGACTGCTGATCTGGCAGGTACAGTATGTAAAGTAAGCCATTCGTCAATAGCTGATGAACGCCAGCCCACAGAACCACTACCAAGACGTACCGGCCTGGGGAAGGTTGCATCGTAGTATTTCGATAACGGATTCATTTTTTCGTAAATTGTCGAACGAGATATACCTAACAATTGGCTCAGTTCAGGCATCCGTAAGATGCGTGAAGGAGTCCAGCAGTATCCGGATTGATCTGGCATTTTATCCCCCATAGTGTGGTGAACTGTCGTTACAGTTTGTATTCCCCGGGTAAATTTGTCTGCGTAAAAAAGTGGGCTGAGCAAAAAGACAATAAATAATTAAAAATCAATACGATAGAAAACAACAGCATTATTGTTATTTTACTTTCCCCTTATCGCTGTCGATTCTCATTATCATTCATTGGTAAAAAAACAGCAAAAGAGGCCCTGGTAATGACTCCAGTCAGTAGTACAGTGTTTTCGATAAATGAACCAATGGCTTTTCGTGAATTTCCAGGGAGCGTGAAAAGCAAATCGTTTTCCGGGCTGGTCGTTTGATGTGAGTACGAAGTGTCAGATTGTTGCGCTCAATGCGCCGGGTAAATATCTTGCCGACAAGATGCTTATCCTGTGGCATTTCTCTGGTATAACTGCTCCGGTTGTCTCTGGTTATCATGCCTGTGGAGAATGGCTTCAGGAGTTCCGGCAACTCACGACATGTTTCATCAGTGCGAGGACCAAAAGTGTAAGCCAGCACACCTCCAGATTTGGTGGTATACGCATACCAGTGCCACTGCTGACGAGCTTTGTTTTCGACAAAACTCCATTGTTCATCAAGTTCGCAGATAAGCGTCACATCGGCACTGGCGACTGGAGATGTGGTTACTTTGCGTGGTGAGCGTTTTATAAAGTGAGAATGACGGTGTTGATATCCACCTTCAGCGTTCTGGAGCTATCGCGAACCCCGACTCCGTTATGAACCATTTCAACAATTTGCTCTTTAATGCCTGGTTTTCGGGTTTCGTAGATGTAATTCAGTTGAAATACACACGTTTGCAGGATTAGCACTGGAAACGCTCATGATCTGAGGTGCTGTGATCATAATGGTACACTTTATAGGAATTACAGCGGGGAGAATGTACTGTAACTGTTGCCATATGGTCTCCAGATACCAATAGAATACCACATTAATCTATCGTCAGAAGGCATCACCGGGGCCTTCTGACATAATCTGTTAATACGTGTTCTATTACCCTGTTCAGAAAATATTGATTCAAAAATGAAAACCAGTTAACAGAAAAGCAAAATGATATAATGTTAAAATTTTATATAGTGCAATAAAAGGAGAATGTTATGTATAATTTTATCACTATAATGTATGATGTCTTTTCATATTTTGGTGTTCTGGCTAAAAACCAGAATACCCGTGACATCCGAAATATTAAAAATTTTTCCTCACATCAACATTCACTGGGCGACATGTTTGATGAATTAATAAACATTATTGATAAAGAACAAGTATTGAGTACAGAACAACGAAAAGTTATATTTAGGAGATATGAAGATCTCTATGTTAAGCTAATGCACTATTCTGTTTTTACAGACAAAACACATCAAATAATAAAACAAAAATATTTTAATGACATTGTACCAATGATTCTCGCACTCGACATCAGGAACACATATCGCCCGGATAATGAGATGGCATTTTACTATCATATTCATTCTTTTCTCACTCAGATACCGGATAATGAGGATGATATATATCATGCTGCAAGGACATATCTGCGAAATTACGTTAAGTTATGTTTATCCGGATACACACCAGCGAATGCGCATTTCAAAGATATCTTTGATGGCGTATATGAATTCATTCGTAATATTCGCAAAAACAGTACACCAGGAAAAACAAAACTTATCGCAACTATCAACACATGCAAAGAAACCTGTAAACATCTGCTTTATTTAAGTAATGAAGACAAGGAAAAAATAATTTCTGACTTAGATAAAATTCAAGTTGCATGTTATTATCTCACTATATTACTGGCTTTCGAAAGACGAACTTCATTAACAAGCGCCCTGGCAACTTTATATAAAATGCTGATAAGCGAAAGAGAAGTTTCAGAATATGAATGCCAGTTATTATATTTAACCAACCCAATAGATGTAATGAATACACTGAACAAATACATATATTACTTTCCTAATGAGAACTCACCATTTTATACACTGAAAATTGACAGTGCATTATCGTGGGATGCCATTGACGCAATACGAGACTATAGTATTTCTGATATTTATCTTTATCCTGAACAAAAAACAATAAATTGTGTCGTTGAGATTGAAAACATTGTCTTTGGCGGTTACATTTATACATTTAACAACGGCGTCACATTACAAAACATAGAAAACACTTTAAAAGATTCTTCATGCCATTATGTCTTAAATGGCTATACGGAATTTGTTAACTGTTTGATACAACTTACTTCAGGAAAGACTGAAAGTGTTCATCGCACCATCAATAAACTGAACTATGAGAAATTACCTTTTGGATTTATCATTGCCGCGTTTGCTATACTAAAGATAGCATTTAAAATAAAATTCAGTAAAAATCATGTAAATATCCGAGCATTATTAAATGACATCAATTATTTTATGACTTATCAGGGCGAGTCCATTAACCTTATTTCACTGGATCACGAATACCCAGAGTCCTGTCTTCAAAATGACACAAACACATATTTATTAGGAAGAGTAATATTTCTGTATAACTCAATGATTTATAAGTTCATAAACTGTCAGGAACATGAAACCAATAACATTCACTCAGCTATGATAAATAACCTATTACAGGAAGTTGATATAGCCCTTGGTAAAATAAATAACATTATAGACAGCAGAAACATATCAGCCCCCCATGAACTGGCAAATATTCTTACCCGCGAAAAAATACTTACAGCACGGGAAAAAAAAGGAAACCTGATAAGCCTGTTTGATGGATTCACTTTATTCCATTGTGTTGGAATGATAACCTTTCTTATCCATTATCTCAGAACACCTGAAGAAAAAGTTGAAAATATATTTATGTTATATGGTGCAGATAAAAACAATAAACTACGCAGAAGACTGATTTATGACGCACTAGGAATAATTCAGTCTCAGCAGGAGTGAAACGTTAAAACAGGCAAATTGTTTTTTATAAACAGGAGATTGTTGAGTAATCCCCTGTTTATAAAAATACGCTTTCCTGACGATCTGATAATTATCAGCTCAATACATTTGACATAAAAGCGGTTCCTTAATTACTACTGCTACGATCACATATCAAATCATGATCGTACAATATACATTTTCACTATTATTTATTCACAATTTGAGACATCACATAATCCGCCCATGCCTGCATCATCGGTACACGCTGCTCCAGTAGATCAGTACGATGATATGCCGCCTCAACCTTATTTTTCAGCGTATGAGCGAGCGCCCTTTCCGCCAGATCCCGCGAATACCCCTGTTCACTACACCAGTCCCTGAATGTTGAGCGAAAACCATGTGCCGTGGCAACTCGCCCCGGAATGTCACTGACGGCTTTCTTTTTACGCAGAAAACTTGTCAACACCATATCGGAAAGGATCTGCTGCTTTCTGGGTGAAGGGAACACCAGTTCATCATGCAGGCCACGTATATTTTCCAGAATGTAAATAGCCTGCCGGGATAAAGGAACACGATGCTGTAGCCTAGCTTTCATTCTTTCTGCAGGTATAGTCCATACCCGCTTATGAAAATCAATTTCAGCCCAGCGCATTCCCCTGGCTTCGCCCGAGCGAGTTGCTGTAAGTATCACCATTAATAACAGTGCGCGGGTAACATTATAAGGTTCATCACTATACACACTGGTCGCCACAAAAAGCGGTAACTGCCTCCAGGGCATTGCGGGTTGGTGTTCATCACGTCCTCTTGTCTGCTGAGGAAGCAAATGGTCAACCACATCAACAGGATTTGCCACACAAAAACCGTGCGCCCATCCCCACTGCATAACAACATGAATGCGCTGTTTAACCCGGCTTGCCGTTTCTGACAAGGTTAACCAGACTGGACGCAGTGTTTCTGCCACGTCCGCAGCCGTAATCGAATCCAGCGTTTTTGCTCCCAGTTGAGGAAACGCGTAATTCTCAAGCGTCGATAACCACTGCCTTACATGCTTTGGATTTTCCCATCCAGGAGACAGTTCTGCATGTACACGCCTGGCTGCATCGGCAAATGTTGGGATAGCGACTTTCTCAGATTCAGCCTTTTTAATCTCCAGAGGATCATCACCTGCAGCAAGTTGCTCTCGCATTATCCGGGCAGTACGTGCAGCTTCAGCAATACTGACCTCTGGGTAAGTTCCCAATCCAGCATTACGTCTTTTTTGTGTCACCGGACTTACATAACGAAAAACCCATTTCCCCCGCCCCTTTACTGAAGAAGGATGAAGGGTCAGTCCGGTAATTCCCCCATGGGGCAATGGTTTGTCATCAGGTTTGATATGTCTTGCTTTCGTATCCGTCAATACTGCCATACGCTAATTCCCGTCACTCTGGTATGCCATCCAGTATGCCATTAGTCTCTCGCTTCAC
>OKJF01000146.1_pt1 | contig 7839 bp, 6 predicted proteins | sample 1611291 | NCBI WGS metagenome assembly OKJF01 (sample SAMN04436726, study PRJEB24849) | human gut metagenome | biome: human gut; feature: NICU; material: stool | host: Homo sapiens | place: USA: Saint Louis, MO | collected 2010-11-03 | reverse complement strand
CTGATTACCGCATACTGTCAGGACAGTATCTACTTGAGCGTCCGCCTTTGGCACAGAGCGGACGATATCACTGAGCTGAAGGTCCGCTGAGAGCGAGGAGCGGAAGTAAGCATGTATCTGCTAATGCGAAAAATCACTAACGAAACATTGGATCCCCATTGTTGCCGATCTTTAGTGGCGTTCAAGATTAGCCCCAATCCTGATTATCATTTGATTACACTGACTGAAATGATATAAAACCTAATTATCTGATATTTGTAGGGGTTTAGTAATGTCACTTCCTGTTCCTTTTGGTGCAATTGTTACAGTAGTGAAGAAATGCTGGTCTACTCTTACCCAGATAATGCTGATAAAAACTTATCAACTCTCACATGAGCGCTGGGCAGTGAGACACAGGCTAGGGGCGAGCTGGCATTCCTTAGGGAATTATTTGGAGTACAGTCTACGATTTGCTCAGTTGACAGATAAAGAACCTCGTTGTTCACGTATTGCTTTCAGAAGCAAAGAGGAACGACTGCAACAAGTTGAACTTGTTTTTGAAGCCATTGGCAGTGGCTTACGCTACCAAGAAACACTATGCATTCATGATGTAAATAACTCACCGATAATATTAACGCTTTCAAATATTCCTACACTTGATGTACTTATTCTAGATGATGGATTCGCATTTACGGTTGAACAGTACCAGTTAAAATATTGCACGATAAAATTAATGACTGGTGAAAGTATATCTATTGACAATTCGCCCAAATATTCGCTAATGCAAAACTGGTGTCTCAATGATACATGGAAACGGCGTTGGGGTATCATCTGGAACTGTAATGCAATTGAATGTGCCCGAAGGCGTATTGCTGAATATTGGAAATGGGGCTTTTGTCTGCCGTTAGTGGGACGCCCCCCGTTATATTCACCATCGCGAAAAGGTATTCATCTGTTTGAAGCAAAACCGTTACGCTGGTTTATGACACGCCCATGGTGTCTGAATATCCAGTTTTGGACGGCAATTTGGTCAGGACTGTTTATTCTCAGCGATGAGAATGTCTTGCAATGGCGCTGGAAAGAGCCACCACAACAAGACTAACTTTCACGAAGGCCGTCCGCTCTGAGCGAGGAGCGGACCTCAGTGCTGGTTAGATTAACTAGTCTAATTGTGACTACCTAATTTGAAACGATATAAAAATGGTATGATACATGATCACTAATCTTTATCTGGAATATCTCTCGCATCGTAATAATCAATCCCAAGTCCAAAGCTTAACTCAAGCCCCTCAGGACCTCCGTGGATATCGCCAACCCCAAATGTATTTGGAGCATTATTATTTCTGAATTTTTCAAGATCATTTTTATTTGGAGGCGATTTGTCGTCATTAGAGAGATCTGGAAGTGGATCTAACTCAAAATAATCAACTCCAGCAGGGTTATAGGCAAGGTAAAAATTTCTATAGTTGCCAGGATTTCCTAAATAATGCCCTTCTTCATATTGATAGAACTTCGAAGAATAGCTCGACTGTAAATAATCAATATCACTTCCAAAATCTTTGAACTTATGTCCAAGGTTTTTTCTCAGATATGGTACTTCAGGATGAAAATTCTCATCCTTGCTGGTTACGGAATAGAGTATCACTGTGTTATTATTATCATAAACCACTTGCAGATAGAACTTTTTGAAAGAGTAAATATACTCATGAACCCTCCCATCCTCAGAATGTTCTTCCTTCACGGGAGGGCCAAAAATTGACTCGATGTACTTTATTGACGCTCCGGTGTAAATCACATGAAGATTATCCTCTGCTTTTTTTTGCAAAAAATTATCTGCGATATGTTGATATAAATCAAACACTCCGTTCAATGCAACAAAATATCCAAGAACAGCAAGAATACCACTCAAAAAAACAGTAATTAATGATTTTTTAAGTTTTTTAGGGGGATGTGACATAGTTCCTCTCTTTTTGTTTTTTAATTTTTTTGGAGTGTATCATGATTTCTCTCTTATTTTTTCAAAATTCTATTTATTTCTGAATGCAAAGTAAAACGCTGACATGCAAAAAAGTCATTCTTATTTAAGATTAAGTCAAAAATTTATCGAAAGACATTCTATTAATCTTACATGAATAGAGCAACGTCCGCATCTGGCACAGGACTGCTGTTGCAGCCCTGGCAACCTTAGACTTCAATCGATTCAGAGATCTCTAACGCATCATCGACTTCAATGCCCAGATAACGGACTGTGCTTTCCAGTTTCTTATGGCCTAACAGAAGTTGGATCACCCTGAGATTCTTAGTTTTCTTGTAAATCAGGTAAGGTTTTGTTCTTCTCAAGGAATGTGTACTGTAAAGCGAATCTTCGAGACCAAGTTTTGCTACCCACCCATGAAAAATTCGGTTGTATTGCCGGGTTGATATGTGTTGGTTAGTACCGACCCGAGATCGGAACAAATAGTCTTTACTGCGTAAATTGCCAAGCTTTATCAATGCAGAAACAGCTTCTCTTGTCCCTTTGGTTATCTCAAATTGGACAGGGCTGCCGGTTTTCTGTTGTAGAACCGTAGCTCTGCTTGAAACAGAGCTACCATATGCAACATCAGATACTTTGAGTTTGACTAGATCACAGCCTCGAAGCTTACTGTCCAAGGCCATGTTGAACAGAGCTAAATCGCGTGTTTTACCTTCCAGTTCAAGTCGGATTCGGATACCCCAGATATGAGATATCTGAAGTGGTCTTTTTTGGCCTATGATACGGTCTTTGTTCCACGGTGACGTGTTCATACTCAAATCTCCTGCAATGTGGGAGATTTGAGTATGGTTGTCCTTATGAGCGAGGCGCGGAAGCTCACTTTAGGGCAATCTAATTCACATGTCAGAGGATTTATAAAAAGAGAATAGTGCAGATTTTAGGGATACTTACACTTGCTATGGCATACTTTTTGGGACCCCATCAGTTTAGGGATCTGAATCGCCACAGCTTTGGTAGGCACCTGCTTTATGGTCACGTGCACCCGAAGATCCTGCGGGTACGCATGGGTCACGAAAAGTACGAGTCTACAGAAGTTAATTTACGGTTTTTTGCGCTCGATGTGGCTGCCAGCTACCAAGTCCAGTTTACACTGGATACAACTAACGCGCTGTAGCAACTGCGTGGTGGAAGCTGATTAAAGGAGATAATGATGTTCGATGTTGACGATACTGCACCCGATACTCCCGCCCCCCGTGAACTCAGTCAGGATGTGCAGGCGCTGATCAACAATGGTCTGGATTTTCTGGATAAAGCCCGTGAAGAGTTGGAGGCCTCGAAGCCGAAGTTCTCCGTCGTCAGTTTCTGGACTGCGGTCGAGATTTTACTGAAAGTTCCGCTGGCGCACGAACACTGGTCGTTGGTCTGCAGCCCGAAAAAGCCAATAAAAAAGCAGGCTTACCTAGCCGGTGATTTTCAGTCGGTGACCTACGAAGAAACCCGTGAAAGGCTTAAGGACGTACTTGAAAGACCCCTAGACAGAGAAACGGACAGTGCTTTTGATAAGGTCAGAAAGCACCGCAACCGCGTAGTTCATTTCTACCACCCCACTTTCACCGAGGCTGAACAACGTCAAATACTCAAAGAACAAGCTGACGCCTGGTTTGCCCTGAACCGGTTATTAAGGGATGAATGGAAAGTTATCTTCGGTGTCAAACATAATTGGAAGCTGGCTTTCGGTGAAACTCGTCTGATTAGGGGAAACAAATTTTATGCCGAGGTGCGGTTTAAACAGGTTAAGCCTGAACTCGAGCAGCTCTCTGAAAAGAATATTCAAATCGGTAACTGCAATGAGTGCCATCAGCATGCGACGGTAACAGGGACTGAAACGACCGGTAATGAAAACCGTAAGCTTGAAGTTACGCGGTGTAAGGTTTGCACCAGTGCTGTAAGGCAAATTACCCTAGTTTGTCCAGACTGCGAAATACCTCAATTGCTACCTGAGGGAGATAGTGATTTTGAATGCGAACACTGCGACTACACTTCGGATAGGTATAAACTGCTGGATGAGGAGTTGTTCCACAGTGTGGATGAACAGCTACTCTCCGTATTTCCTGCTGGATGTACCAATTGCATGACTCCTGAAAGCGTATGTAAATTTGGAGACGGCTATCTTTGCACTCAGTGTTTCATCTATTACACCGAGCTTCATGTATGTGGTTGTTGCGGTCACCTGAGCGATAGCGTTCCTGAACTGAGCCATATCCGAGGATGTGAATTTTGTGATGGTGACCAACGTTATTTTGATGACTGAATTACCATACATAATCTAGGCTCTTCAGGGATGGGTTGGACAGTCCGCTCCTGGCACAGAGCGGACTGTCAGATTAGATTCAGACCTGTACTCATTAGCTGATACAAATCAGCCACATATACCTGCATTCCAAATAATTTCAGGCAGATATTATCTCCGTGAATCCCCCCGCCACCTTTCCGGTGCGCGGGGTTTTGTCTTTTTTCACCGGGAATACATGTATGAATCCGTCTGATGCCATTGAGGCAATTGAAAAACCGCTCTCCTCCCTGCCTTACTCACTTTCCCGTCACATCCTGGAACATCTGCGCAAACTCACCAGCCACGAACCCGTGCCTGGCATTATGGGTAAAAGCGGGGCCGGTAAATCCTCACTCTGTAATGCACTGTTTCAGGGGGAGGTCACCCCGGTCAGTGCACTCATGACAGCGCTTCCCGGACATGCCGCCATCCCTCTGATGACACGCCTGCAGGACGAACTGCGCACGGAGTCTGTCCGCACTCAGACCCGTGAACAGTTTACCGGTGCGGTGGACCGGATATTTGACACGGCGGAGAGTGTCTGTGTTGCCTCTGTTGTCCGTACGGCCCTGCGCGCAGTTCGTGACACGGTGGTCTCTGTTGCCCGCGCGGTATGGAACTGGATTTTCTTCTGAACCCGGTGGTGATGTACCAGGCTGTTGTTACAGATTTTTAACTCCATGAAAACACTATGCAAACGCAGCCATACCCGGGGTGTCCCCTTGCGTTGTGCTTCCCAAGTTAATAGAATACATCGATCGTTACTATCATATCGATCGTTATAAACGATCGTTTGTAGTAAATGACCTCCTCCGTGGTTGTCATGAAAATGCGTCTCAGGAAGGTTAAATAATGCACGAAAAGAACATCGCCCTGCTTTGTGATGAAGCCGACCGACTTTTGCAACTGAACATTAATCTGCTCCGGCAAATGGTTGAGGAGCCAGATGTGTTATCTGACAGTAAGAACGAAAACAGACTGCTTTTTGATAAACAGAAAGCACTGAAAAGAATTGAGGAGCTGGAGGGCGAACAAATCAAAACCGCCCGCAGGGAGATGGTGCTGGCTGTTGTCGGCACGATGAAAGCAGGCAAATCAACCACCATCAACGCCATTGTGGGGCAGGAAATTCTGCCTAACCGTAACCGCCCCATGACCTCTGTACCGACGCTCATCCGCCACGTTCCCGGAAAAACTGAGCCGGTTCTCCATCTGGAACATATTCAGCCTGTCCGCAATTTATTAATCACACTGCAGGAAAAACTCGCCACCCCGGCAGGACAGCAGGTCGCACAGACCCTGCAGCAAACCGGGGATACCCGCGAACTGCTGGATATTCTGACGGATGATGGCTGGCTCAAAAATGAATACCACGGGGAGGAGGAAATCTTTACCGGACTGGCATCGTTAAACGATCTGGTTCGTCTTGCTGCGGCAATGGAGACTGAATTTCCTTTTGATGAATACGCAGAAGTGCAGAAACTGCCGGTGATCGACGTGGAATTCAGCCATCTGGTGGGGATGGATGCATGCCAGGGAACACTCACACTGCTGGATACCCCCGGCCCTAATGAGGCCGGACAACCGCAGATGGAAGTGATGATGCGGGATCAACTGCAGAAAGCCTCTGCGGTTCTGGCTGTGATGGATTACACCCAGATGAACTCAAAAGCGGATGAAGACGTCCGTAAAGAGCTTAATGCCATTGCTGACGTATCAGCCGGCCGCCTGTTTGTACTGGTCAATAAATTTGATGAGAAAGACCGCAATGGCGATGGGGCAGATGCCGTACGCCAGAAAGTTCCGGCAATGCTGAACAGCGATGTGCTGCCCGCCTCCCGCGTTTATCCCGGATCCTCACGCCAGGCATACCTGGCTAACCGTGCGCTTCATGAGTTACGGAAAAACGGAACCCTTCCTGTTGATGAAGCCTGGGTCGATGATTTTGTCAGGGAAGCCTTCGGTCGCATGAAAAAAGATTACGTCTGTAAAGACAGCGAACTGGCAACTGAAGGGGCGACAGACCTGTGGGAATGCTCACTTATCGATCAACTGATAACGGAAGTCATACTGAGTTCACACTCCAGAGCTGCGGCACTGGCGGTTGATTCTGCCGCCGCAAAACTGATGCAGAATGCAGAAAATATCAGTGAATACCTGTCGTTACGCCATCAGGGGCTGATGCAAAGTATTCAGTCACTGCAGGCGCATATCACCAGCCTGCTTGAGGATATCCGGGAAATAGCAGACTGTCAGGAGCAGGTGACCGCTGATGTCAGAATGGCCATGGAGGAGATCGATGCCAGAACCCGGGAATTACTGACGGGGGTCTGCACCTCACTGGAAGAGGAGCTGAATGACTATTTCAGAACTGGTAAACGCAAAGAACAGCAAATGTTGGAGGAAGAAGACGCAGAACAACGAAGGTCCCGGTCCGGATTATGGGGAAAGATTTCTCAATGGTCCGGTATCAACAACCCGGGCTGGGAAGATTACAGGAAACGAGACTTTGACCCGGAAAACCCCGAGATAACACTAAATAATCGCAGGGAAGCAATTGAATATATAGAGGAAATTGAGTCAACTGTGACCAGCCTGCACCGTGAGGCTGAAGCACAGTTCCGGCCTGAGCTGGAGAAAATCGTCAGCGGGATTGAAACAGGTTTTCGTGGCACGGCCCTGTACGCCACAGAAAACATTGCCGGTCGCATCAATACCCGCCTGGAGGATGAGGGCTTTACCGTAAAAATCAGTTTTCCGGCAGTCAGTCAGTTACAGACCCGGCTCGCGGTAAAAACAAATCTGAGTGCGCTTATGGAGGAAAGAACGGAGACCGTCACCCGTCGCCGTCGGCAGAGTGGTTTATGGGGAAAGATTTGTGGAGCGTTTGGCACCAGTGACTGGGGCTGGGAAACCTATAAAGAGGATGTGAGCCGCAGTGTTATCAATATCAACACCGTCAGGAAGGAAGTTATGTCACTGACCCGGGCATATTTCGGGGAGCTGCAGGCATCCATTGAGCAGGATATTAACCAGCCCGTCCGCCAGGAAATCGATGCCTTTTTCTGCGCATTCAGGGAGAAAGTTGAACAACTGCGTAACACGCTGATTCAGAGCTCTGAAGATCATAAACGCGATCAGCAGGCACAGGAACGGCTTACCAGGCGACTTCAGGCATTAAATGAAAGGGTTCCTGAGCTCATTACTGACAGTAAGGCGCTGAGGGAAGAGCTGGAGACAATGCTGTGACTTCACCATTTATTCAACAAATTGCTGATAACCGGGTATGTCAGGTACTCACCTGTCTTCCTGAAAAATTTGTGGTTGATTTCGCAAACGGAATCGATGTTGCACAGGAGCATATCCGCACGGCCAGAGAGCGCACGTTCTTCCGGCGTTTAAAAGAGGGACTGACCGGCGAAGGCGCTGCACGGCAGAATGCCATCAATGCTTCGCTTGCACAGGGCGTTGAGGCGTCCCTGCGCTGGCTGACGGAGCTGACAACGTCACTTGCCACCACAAACTACGCGATTACCCGGGTAAACGACAGGGT
>OKJF01000029.1_pt1 | contig 128046 bp, 112 predicted proteins | sample 1611291 | NCBI WGS metagenome assembly OKJF01 (sample SAMN04436726, study PRJEB24849) | human gut metagenome | biome: human gut; feature: NICU; material: stool | host: Homo sapiens | place: USA: Saint Louis, MO | collected 2010-11-03 | reverse complement strand
CGGCCTTGATGTTGTGGGTTTTGGTGGTCAGCGCGTAGTGGCCGTTGTCGCCGGTATCGGAGCTGCCGGTACAGGTGATGCGCGACGGGTTGGTTTCATCGGCCATCACTTCCGGGCTACAGGATTTCACCTGCGACACCGTCGCCACGTCGAACTGCACGCCGCCGATATCGAAGTTCTTCACCCCCGCGCCCTGACCGTCGTGGTTCATCCAGAAGTAGTCGTTGATCCCCTGTTGCGGGCGCTGGTGGAAGTCGCGGCCGGCCCAGAGATAGGCGTTGGGGTTGGAGTCGAGGACGTTGGTGACGCCGACGTAGGCCTTCTTCAGGTTAACCTCGTCGCTCCAGTGGTCGAACATCACGTTGAGATCCCAGATAGCCCCCTGCGCGCTTTTGAAGGCCTTGCTGATCTGGAATTCGCCGCCGTTGCTTTCGTTGCCGAGACGGCCGATCGCCGAGGCGCCGTTATAGGAGCCGTCGACGCCGACATATTTCTGGTCGCCGGTCTGGAAGTGGGCGCCATAGCGGGCATAGCCGCTGAACTTGAGGCCGAACGGAATGGCCATATCCGGCGAGGCTGCGGTGGTCTGCGGGTTGGTGATCACATCGACCTTTTTGTTGGCCGCGGCGTCGATTTTTGCCTGGCGGTCGGCCAGCGCTTTATCAACGGCTTTGGCGACGATGGCGTCGATCTGTTCCTGAGTAAATTCTTGCGCCATTACAGAGGTAAGCGGAAAAAACGCGGCGATAACCGCCATGGTTAATGGAAGCTTTTTTATCATTGTCATGAGTTTCTCAATATAGGTTAATTTTATTCAGACAATAACCAGCCTATTCTGAGCTGACAGAATATGTCGCTATCATCAGAACAAGTTATTTTTTATTTTGTACGGTCACAGAGGCACTACACAATTATCGCTACTTTCCCTCCTTCGCTGATATTAAACAGGTGGTCTTTCGCCACTGACAAAAAACACAGCACGAACCAATAAACGCTATTTTTCGGCTGCAGGCAGACGGCGTAATACATGCCCCCGCAGGGGCATGTCAGCAAAATTTAACCAAAGATATAGGTATTGACGAGATTTTCGAGTAATTCCTGACGCCCGCTCTGATGCTGCGGATTCAGATTATGCTGCTCAGCGTATCGGGCAATATTATCCAGCGACATCTGCCCGGTCATAATTTTCTGCCCCAGCTCGCCCTTCCAGCCGGCATAGCGTTTTGCCAGACCCTGATCGAGCTTACCATCCTCAATCATGCGCGCGGCCAGCTTAAGGGACAGCGCCATCACGTCCATGGCGCCAATATGGCCATAGAACATGTCGTATTTGTCGATGCTCTGCCGACGAACTTTGGCGTCAAAGTTCAGGCCGCCGGTGGTGAATCCCCCGGCTTTGAGGATCTCGTACATCACCAGGGTATTTTCTTCCACGCTGTTCGGGAACTGGTCCGTATCCCAGCCGAGCTGCGCATCGCCGCGGTTGGCATCAACGGAGCCAAAGATCCCCAGCGCGATGGCGCTGGCGATTTCATGGTGGAAAGAGTGCCCCGCCAGGGTGGCGTGGTTAGCTTCAATGTTCACCTTGATCTCATTTTCCAGACCAAACTGCTTCAGGAAACCATACACCGTCGCGACATCGTAATCGTACTGATGCTTTGTGGGCTCCTGCGGTTTCGGCTCGATAAGCAGCGCGCCACCAAAGCCAATCTTATGCTTGTGCTCCACCACCATCTGCAGGAAGCGGCCAATCTGCTCACGCTCCTGGCGCAGGTCGGTATTCAGCAGCGACTCGTAACCTTCGCGGCCGCCCCACAGCACATAGTTTTCGCCGCCGAGCTGGTGGGTGGCGTTCATGGCGGTCACTACCTGCGTGGCCGCCCAGGCAAACACCTCCGGATCGGGGTTGGTCGCCGCCCCGGCGCCGTAACGCGGGTGGGTAAAGCAGTTGGCGGTGCCCCAGAGCAGTTTCACGCCGGTTTGCTGCTGTTTCTCCGCCAGCACCTCGGTCATGATGGCGAAATTATGCAAATATTCTTTCAGCGACGCGCCTTCTGGCGAGACGTCGACATCGTGGAAGCAGTAATACGGCACGTTGAGCTTGTAGAAAAATTCAAACGCTACGTCCGCTTTGCGTTTGGCCATTTCCAGCGCATCGCCCGCGGCCTGCCAGGGACGCTCAAACGAGCCGGCGCCAAACATATCCGCGCCATTCCAGCAGAAGTTATGCCAATAACAGGCGGCAAAACGCAGATGATCGGCCATGCGTTTTCCCAGCACGATTTCATCCGGATTATAGTGGCGAAACGCCAGCGGATTATCGGTTTTGGGTCCGGCAAAGCGAACGCGATCAACCTGGTCGAAATAGGTTTGCATGATGAACTCCGAAATTGAGAAACAGGAAAATTAACAACTGTGACACATCGTGTATTCTCATCGTCGGTTGCTCAATTACGTTATTTCACTCGGCGATTGAGAAAATGCTCAAATGTGAGCCATCTCGCAAATAAAACTATTTTAAATATCTCGCTTCGCGCGCGTATAGCGTACACTTCCTGGGGAATTCAGGTATCCATACCAAATTAAAATGCCGGTTTTGTCACAATGCCTGCCTGCCAAAAAATTAGCGGCGGATAACGGTTCAACGCAGGCGATACAGGCCTTTGCTTCGAGGATCACAGAAGTAAAAAAACATAATTACGTAATTTAAAAACGTAATAGATTCTTCCAGGTCAACTGTGTCAGAAAGTGTTTCACCTACACAAAACAAACCGGAGTCTGCTTAGAATGAGTAAAAACATAATGCACAGTCGGCATGATGAATATCATAAATTAACCCGTGGAGAACGAATTGGTTATGGCATGGGCGACTTTGCGCAAAACCTGGTTTTCGGCACAATTGGGGGTTTTCTGGCTTTGCATATGCTGACGGTAAATACCATCAGCACGGCAACGGCAGGCTTTATTTTTCTTTTTGTCCGTATCATTAATGTGTTTTGGGATCCGATGGTCGGAACCTACGTGGATAAACGAACCTCGAAAGCGGGGAAATATCGTCCGTGGCTGTTACGAGCCGGCGTTCCGCTGGTGATCCTGTCGGCATTACTGTTCGCGCCCATCCCTGGGGTGAAAGGTTCGGTGGCTTTCGCCTTTATTATTTATCTGGCGCTGGACCTGGTTTATTCCTTAGTCAATATTCCCTATGGCTCGCTGAATGCGTCACTGACCCGCGACCCGGAATCGATCGATAAGCTGACCAGTACCCGCATGATGCTGGCCAACAGCGCCAACCTGCTGGTCTATACCCTGTTCCCGATGTTTGTGCAGATGGCGGCGCCGAAAGATCGCAGCCTGAAAGACACCGGCTTTTTTGGCCTTGAGCTGAATCTCGGCAACTATACCGATCCGTCGGCGAACTACGCCTGGTTTGGCGTGTACGCCATCTATATGATCATCGGCGCGGTGGCCCTGTTTATTTGTTATAAATTCACCAAAGAACGCGTTGTCGCGACCGCCGAGCAGACCGCCAACGTCAAAACCACCGACCTTTTCCACGAACTCAGACATAACCGCCCGCTGGTTATTCTCGGCATGTTCTTTATGCTGGCCTTTACCTTCATGTTCTTCATGAACACCGTTAACGGCTTCTTCAACCAGTTCGTCGTCGGCCATTCCGAATGGATGGGCGCCGTGGGTCTCGTCGCGTCTATTCCCGGCATCGCCTTCCCGGTGTTCTGGCCGAAACTGAAAAAAATCTTTGGTAAAAAAGGCTTCTTCCATCTGTTCCTCGCCATGTTCATTGTCGGCGAACTGCTGACCTACGTCTGGTCACGCGAAGGGATGCACGACGCCCTGTGGCTGGCCTACATCGCCACCTTTATTAAACAGTGGGGCTTAACTTCCGCCACCGGCTTTATGTGGGCGCTGGTACCGGAAGTCATCGCGTACGGCGAATTAAAATCTGGCAAACGCAATGCCGCCATTATCAATGCCATTATGGGACTCTTCTTCAAGATCGGCTTCACCATCGGCGGCGCGATCCCGCTGTGGCTGCTGGCGGTGTATGGATTTAATGAAAGCGGCGCCGTGCAGAGCGCCAGCGCCATCGACGGGATCATTATGACCGCGGTGTGGATCCCGATCGCGCTGGCCGCTATTTCGATGGTGATTATTCAGGTTTATCCGATCTCCGATAAACATGTTACCGACATTAACCGTCAGCTGGATGAGATCCGCGTGTAGTTAAAAAAATTATAAATCAGACCGATTCGTCACTTTCCATTTTAAAAGGTGTAATGAAATGTCACTTATTCAAAACCCGATATTACGCGGCTTTAATGCCGACCCCAGTATTATTCGCGTCGAGGATACGTACTATATTGCCAACTCGACGTTTGAGTGGTTCCCGGGCGTGCGTTTACATGAGTCGAAAGACCTGAAAAACTGGAACCTGCTGCCTTCGCCGCTCTCCACCACCACCCTGCTGGACATGAAGGGCAACCCCTCCTCCGGCGGCATTTGGGCGCCGGCGCTCTCCTGGGCCGATGGGCAATTCTGGTTGGTGTATACCGATGTGAAGGTCACCGAAGGCGCCTTTAAAGACATGACCAACTACCTGACTACCGCGAAGGATATTCGGGGCCCGTGGAGCGACCCGATCAAGCTGAACGGTGTCGGGTTTGACGCCTCGCTGTTCCATGACGACGATGGCCGGAAATATATCGTCCAGCAAACCTGGGATCACCGGGAGTACCATCACCCCTTCGATGGCATTACCTTAACGGAGCTGGATACCAACACGCTGAAGTTAATGCCGGAAACCGCGCGCACCATCTACCGCGGCACCGCCGTGGCGCTGGTCGAGGGGCCGCACCTCTATAAACTGAACGGTTATTACTATCTGTTTGCCGCCCAGGGCGGCACCGTGTTTACCCACCAGGAGGTGGTGGCGCGGTCGAAAACCCTCGAGGCCGACAGCTTCGAAACCGAGCCGGGCGACGTGTTCTTAACCAACGTCGATACCCCGGACAGCTACATCCAGAAACAGGGACATGGCGCGCTGGTCTCCACCCCGGGAGGCGAATGGTATTACGCTTCGCTCTGCGCCCGGCCGTGGAATCGCCCGGGGGAATCCATCTACGACCCGCGCGGCTGGTCAACCCTCGGCCGGGAAACCGCGATCCAGAAAGTATACTGGGACGACGAGGGCTGGCCGCGTATTGAAGGCGGTCACGGCGGGAAAACCTTCGTCGAAGGGCCGAAAGACGCCATCTTCACCGAAAGCGCCAGCGATAATAGCCAGCAGGATGACTTTACGTCGCCAGCGCTCGATCCGAACTGGAATACCCTGCGGGTGCCGTTTACGGCCAAAATGGGCACCACCGGCAACGGCAAATTAACCTTAATCGGCCAGGGTTCGTTAGCCAATACGCATGACCTGTCGCTGATTGCCCGCCGCTGGCAGGCCTTCTATTTTGACGCCGCGGTGAAGGTGAAATTCGAGCCCTTCAGTTACCAGCAGATGGCCGGGTTAACGAATTACTATAACGACCGCCACTGGAGCTTTGTCTTCCTGACCTGGAATGAAATTAACGGCAAGGTCATCGAAGTCGGCGAAAATAACCGCGGGAAATACACGTCGTACCTGAAGGATAACGCCATCAAGGTGCCGGACGGCGTGGAATACGTCTGGTTCCGGACCAAGGTCCGCAAGCAGACCTACAGCTATGAATACAGCTTCGATGGCGTGACCTTCACCGAGATCCCGGTTCAGCTGGATGCCGCGGTACTGTCCGATGACTATGTATTGCAGAGCTACGGCGGGTTCTTTACCGGGGCGTTCGTCGGCCTGGCGGCGGTAGACTACGCCGGGTACGGCACCCAGGCTGAGTTTTATCAGTTCGAGTATCAGGAGCTGGGCGATAGGTTAGCGGCCGATGGCGGTTACAGCTGGGGGGCTGGCGAGACGCGGGATAAGTAAGAGACACATATCAGTGTCGGCGTTTATAGCAACAGCACCTGTACGGTAACAGTGACGTTTAATCTGTCCAAACAGTGTTATTAGCGCGGCATAGTCAATGACAAAAAAGGGGCATAACTTGCCCCTTTTACCTATCACGCTCTCACGTTCCAGTCGTCCGAATACTGGACATTACCATCAACATAGCGCCAGGTAATTTTGTCATACATAAGGGAAACTGATTCCATGTGGTTGATTTGCGAGTTCCCTGTCATTTTAGCGTTCGGCATTCCCGGGTTAATGCCTGTTACTTTCACTCCCTCGATCAGCATGATGAAGTAGCATTCTTCCTGCCCTGCGTGGTTGATACGATACCAGCGGATCTCCGCGCTTTTAAGCGTTTGCCCCGTCGCGACAGCTTTATAGAGATACGGGCTGGAGCTATCAAACTCCTTTTCAATCATCATCGGTGAATGAGAACGCTTACCCGTTATCTTCCCATTGGCGCTATCTACCGGAATATTCAGGCCGTGGCTAAAACCAACAATCTCTATGCTTCCCTCACGATCCTGAACATCTACCGACCCTTTAATTTCTGCGCCGCCATCGTCTTTAAGCCACATGTATGCCGGAATGGGCATTTTACACACTCCTTGTAGTTATGATTTTCTTCGTGATAAACCAATAGCAAACAATTGTTAAAAGCAACTGAAAGCTCACAATCGCTACTATCGTAAAATTTGAATATTTTTGCTGAGGGATTACGGACTGATAAGGTAGCAAGCGAAACAGCACCCAGAATAAGAAGGTAAAGCCGAATACTTTAGCAAATCGCCGCAACGTGGAATGGCCCAACGTTTTGAGGATATCAGTAAACCTAAACTTATATATCACAGCACTATATATCGTGATTATGGCACTCATCGCAGGTATGCTGATAAATGTATTAATCAGTATACTAATATAGGTGCTCAGAGATTGCCAAACCTCTAAATCAGGCTCCCCCAAAATGAAATGAGTAACCTTGTCAGCGCTCTGATAAGTAAAACTACCCGTAATAGAGTCAACTAATCCATCATACGGAACAACTTTCGCAACAATCATCATCACCACAGAGAGCAACGCTATCTTAATAAGTAAATTAAAAACATGGCTAACCATTGGCAATCACCTCAATAGAGCCGTATGCCTTCAGTTTCCTTATGCAGGGAACATCTATTTGCTGCGTCCTGAGAAGAGCATTACGTAACATGGCGAAATCTGAATCATGCGGAAGAGTGATGCACCCCTCTGATAAAGTGCCAGGATGAAGTCGAAAGTTGCCTCGCTTAACCCCCTCAATCCATGTGTAATCGTCGATTCCCCAGTCATCCCGCCACAGGGCAAACCATTCGCTATGCCTGAATGAAGCGCCCTTAACGACACTGTTATAGATATCTCGCACCCCTGCATTGACCTGCGATCTGAGCCCCCCTTCCGGACGGTCAACAATCCAGTATTTTCCCGCTGGTACCGGCCCCTCTTTAGGTATCATTGCGCAGGCACCACGGTTACGGTAAGCACCATTCCCGGAAAACGCCAGGAAGGTACCAACGCCGGGGAATGATAATGGAGAATAATACATGTCGTTAATGACAAATTTACCATGCAGAGCCATAAACTACCCACGCCATTTAATAATTTATGGATATAGTACCGGTTGTGTAGCAAACTACGCAAATTAACCAACTTATTTTCAGAATATATAAATACCATTACCGTTTCAACTAAAAGCTATGCGTAGTTTTAGCGACAGCGGCTGGATTTTATCATAAGAGAAATCTGTTTGATGCATCATTTTGTTCAAAATATCAGGCATCATTTGCAGGTTTTTATTGACAGAACAAAACTATTACTGCCGGCATAAAGAGTTTTCCTGCTTGCAGCCAAAAGCGAAACGGACAGAATAGCATACACCGCACCACAACAAACACTAACTTGTCAGGAGTTCTGTTTCAAACCCAGAAAGGCACTGTCATTATAAAAACCACATGATATTTCAATAGGAAAACATGAAGACGCAAACGAGCATAGATTACAAATTTCTCACTGATATTCAGCATGATAACTTGGGTATATTGATGAAATAAAACCTCACCCTCACCTTATTATCTTGAACAGTTTTATCGTCGCTATGTAAAGCACCCCAGAAAGTGAAAGCACTGTCATTAGAGTGATATAAAAGAAAGTATCATACATTGTATCGGCGTTCACACTCCCGAACAAGAAGTGGCAAATATCCCTTGCGATATCATAATCGAGATAGATTTCCGGCCTTGGAAGTGCACGTCCCAGAACCAAAAACAGCAATATAAAATAAATGATCTTACTTATTTTACGGGCAAGCGTTATTAGAGCCACTGGCAACAACCTCCACCCAACCGCGAGCCATCAGGGAACGCATGCAGGGAACCTGTACTAACGATGTATTCATAAGCGCATTCCGGATCATGGCAAAATCAGAATTATGGGCGATAGTAATACAACCCTCGGAAACCGTACCCGGATGCAAACGGAAGTTACCACGTTTCACACCTTCGACCCACGTCTCATCGTCGATTCCGTGGTCGTCACGCCATAATGCAAACCAATCGCTTTTCCCCCGCCGTAGTTCGCGGCAGGACGTAATGAAACGATTGGTGTTAGCCCTGCTTTTATTTATTTTCAAACACTTGGCTATAGCCCCCGCTCTCACGCCGGAAGCGGATATCACTCTGGTGAATCCGTCAATGTTTGCTCGTGAAGGATATCGACGGCACAACATGAGGCTGTCGATGTGTTCACATAAACCGCCTGTTCATGAGTCATAAACCTGATACTGCCATGAACAAGTCCGCACAAATGCATATAAACTAATAATTTTAACATCCCTATTTCTGCGTATCCAATCACGAATAGAATACTTATATTGATTTTATTATTTATTGAATTAATACATCTCAAACCAAAAACATTCATCATAGTAATTCACCGTAAACTGATACACAATGATGTTTTACACCTTATTTAAATCGATGGTTCAAAACCATTTTACAATACAATTTGTAACAATTAGGTTATGGTAACACTTATCAAGTTATTTATTCTCTTGTAAATTACCATCGATTATTTCTTGCAAAAATGATGTACATCTTCAGTCATTTATTTAAACATAGGATAGCTATATGGCAGACATAGAAGGGATAGCGCGGAAGTTATATAACATCATTATCTCTCCTGATACAGTTACAGGGATTATCAATGGTGGGTTATCTGTTCCTTTAGATTATGGTTATCTTATTTACGGTATCTTTGATACGGATACAAGATATGAACGTGAAACAGAAAGAATCCGTATGATGACCGCGATAAGACACGACATCCTTAACTATGAAAATATCGTTAATGCAGTTAAATTAATCTTTCAGTTATTTAATAAATATCTATCCGAATCAGAACAAGATAGAATATACAGAAGTGTAGTTACCTCTATCGTGGGTAGAATCTCTACGAATATTATCGCATCGAACATCGCTAAAGCCGTTATAGAAAAAACGTCATTTACTTATGTAGTATTTAAGGGGAAAGGGAATCCAATAGCCTTTTTAAGTACTATCCTCTTGTTTGGTGGAATGGCAGAGCGTTCCATCAGGACGTCTGATAAACTCAGGAATGAAGCGCCCGAGGTATACTCGTTGTTAAGACCCCGCGATTATGATCTTCTTTATTTCTTATTTGCCGATGCGGTACAACCTTTTGTGGATGCCATCCATGCAGGGTACACTGAGGGCAACCCCGTGTTCGACAAGATTATGAAAAGAGTGGAAGATCATTTAAATACGAATGCTAAGGCTGGGTGATATGAAAAAAATTATCACGCCACTCGTCGATATAGTTCTCTGCACCTATATTATTACTGTATGCTTTATTTGCTTGGCTGAGTTTAATAACTGGCAGAATAAAATAATCGCAGTAACGATTACAATCGGCAGCGCTTATATCATCGCCATTGCGTTGAATAGATTGCTGGGAACAAAGATAGGTGTGTTAAGCGGTGTTTTTAATTTACTATCAGGCCCGCTACTAATTATAGGCGCTATTGTTTGCATAGCCTTACTTGACCCGTGGCCGGTTAAGATTATTGGTCTGTTTTTATGGGTCATTATAATGTTTTGTTTACCTTCATTTATAAATAGAGATAAGGAATAATCATGTCAAATCCAGCATATCTTTGGCTAACCGATACAAACGGCTCCCCTATAACGGGTAGTTCTCTCGTTACAGGGCGTATTGGCGCTATTGAATTAAAAGCGGTAACGCACCACCTATCCATTCCTGTGGATGGAAACACCGGGAGATTAACAGGAACCAGAGTACATACACCTATTACGGTACAGAAAGATTTTGATAAAACAACGCCCCTTTTATACAAAGCGCTGAGTGAGAACCAAACATTAAAGTCGGCAACCATAAAGATGTATCAAATCCTTGATGCAGGTGTTGAAAGCGAATATTTTAATATTATATTAGAGAATGTAAAAGTAACCGGAATTACCCCCAACTTATTTCCTGATTCTGGTACAGGCACACATAGCGAAACGATTCAGTTAAGGTATGAGGCCATCACCTAGAAACATTGCGATGGGAATATCATTTACAAAGATTCCTGGAATCATCGGGCAACAGCATAAACTCTCCTTAGACTAAAGGCCATTCAAAAAAGTGGCCTTTTCTAAGTTTAACTGATGATTTAAACCACCCTCACCAAACAAGCCATCCAAATGCAACCGCATGATTCCCGAAAAAATCATCTAAAATTGACCTTGCTATACTACATTGGCCTGCTCCCCGTTGATTAATACATCTTGATGTCATGAATATCTTCATCAGCAACTAAGGGTATCCCTATGAAGAAGCATTTTCCAACGAACAGATCATCATTATTATCCGTGAGGCTGAAGCCGGCGTTTCTGCCCGGGAACTCTGCCGCAAGCACGCTATTTAGACACCACTTTCTACACCTGACGCAAGAAGTTTGGTGGCATGGAAGTTCCTGAGGTGAAGCGGCTTAAATCTCTTGAAGAGGAGGACGCCCGCCTCAAGAAGCTGCTTGCCGAAGCCATGCTGGATAAGGAGGCGCTTCAGGTGGCTCTAGGACGAAAGTACTGACGATAGACCAGAAGCGGGAAGCCGTGGTGTTGATGTGTGATGCGACCGGTCTGTCGCAACGTCGTACCTGCAGGCTTACAGGTTTGTCCCTGTCGACCTGCCGTTATGACGCTCAGCGTCCATCTGCTGATGCGCGTTTATCAGGGCGTATTACTGAGCTGGCGCTTGAACGCAGACGTTTTGGTTATCGGCGCATCTGACAGCTGCTGCGTCGGGAGGGCCTTCACGTCAATCACAAGCGGGTATACCGTATTTACCACCTTAATGGACTGAGCGTAAAACGCAGACGACGCCGTAAAGGACTGGCGACCGAGCGGTTTCCGCTTCTGCGGCCGGATGCGCCGAACCTGACATGGTCGATGGATTTCATTATGGACGCACTGGCCAACGGTCGCAGGCTCAAGTGCCTGACCTGTGTGGACGACTTCACGAAAGAGTGTCTGACGCTCACCGCTGCTTTCGGTATTTCAGGTGTTCAGGTCACGCGTATTCTGGACAGAATCGCACTGTTTCGGGGCTACCCGACGACAATAAGAACCGTTGAGGGCCCGGAATTTACCTGCCGCGCACTCGATCAATGGGCCTTTGAGCATGGTGTGGAACTACGGCTTATCCAGCCGGGCAAGCCGACGCAGAACGGATTTATTGAGAGTTTCAACGGACGATTCAGAGATGAATGCCTGAACGAGCACTGGTTCAGCGATATTGCTTATACCAGGAAAACGATTAATGACTGGCGGCAGGATTATAACGAGCGCCGTCCCCATTCATCGCTGGTTTACCAGACGCCAGCTGAATTTGCAGCGGACTGGCGAAACGGGAAATTTGAAGAAAAACCAACCGACATTACTAACTGAAGGTTGTATCTAATCCTGGGGGCAGGTCAGTGCGAACACAACTCCCCGTACTTTCCTCTTCCAACTCAAAATCATCGCACCTTGCTGACCCAAGAAGGGAGCATGCCCTGCATTAGTATCCGCACAGCTCATACTCTATTGATATCAACAGCGCTTCAGTACAACAAAGTAACTTGATAATCGCGACTTAAGGTGAAGATGCCAAAAACTCGTTTGAGAGCAATCAATTCAATGACATGTCAAAACTGTACTTTCCATTGAAAATCTGACTCATGGCACTTGGCTGCAAACTCATGCTTGGTAAGATAGATCATAAAACAGCTCATTGGCTACCTTGTAAGAAATGTGGCATCAAAGGAAAATTACGATGGATCTTGTTGATAGTATTGAAGCAGGCAAGCTGACGATCAGTGAATTGATTGATGCCCTGGCGAAAGATAAAAATTACTCAGCTTCCAAGTGGGATCAGCGATACCGTGAATTTACGACCTTGCTACAACAAACCTCAACTTTTACTGAGTCTGAAACGGATGATTTAGTTAAGAGGCTCTGGTATGAACGTGATAACGGTATTGCCAGTATTCGTCAGGGCGTTCCATCATTAGCAGAATATCAGCAAAGCCTCCCATTGCTTAGAGAACTCACCGAACGTATTCGTCAGCAACCGAATGAAGCAACCTACCAATACGTAGGCAGTGCGCTACAACAGGCTAAAGAGACCGGAGAGCTTAAGCGCATGTATTGGAGTTTAAGAAATCGCGTCTTTGCCGCGTTCTCGCCAGAAAACTACACCAGTACTGTGGATGAGAATGCTTTTAATAAAGCAGCAGAATTCCTAAATCAACACTTCCATCTCGGTTTGGTACTGACCGGAAATTGGTTACAGAAAAACTATGAATTGAAACAAGCCATACACGCCCAATCTCCTAACAAAGATCCTTATTACGTGAATATGGCCATCTGGCATCTCTATGAATTGCTCCGTGAACGCGATAATGAACAAAAGCAGGAGAAAGTAGCTAGCACGACATCCATAACCAGCAGTGAGCCCATCGAGAACGAGACCATTCCACATTCACCAACTAACGTGATCTTCTTTGGCCCCCCAGGCACTGGCAAGACCTTCACGTTGCAGCAAAAAATGAAAGAGTACACTTCTCATGCAGTTCCTGCTGATCGTGATGCCTGGCTGGATTCTCGCCTTGAATCGTTGAACTGGATGCAGGTTATAACGCTGGTGCTGCTCGATCTTGGGAAACGAGCCAAAGTTCGCCAAATTATTGAACATATGTGGTTTCAACGTAAGGCATTATTAAACGGTCGTAATGGCAACCTATCGAATACTGCCTGGGCAGCTTTGCAATCCTATACAGTTCCCGAGTCGTTAACCGTTGATTATAAGAATCGGCGTGAGCCTGCCGTATTTAACAAAACAGATAACAGCGAATGGTTGATAGTTGATTCACAGCTCGAGCAAGTGGAGGATTTGGTAGAGCTCTACGCCGAACTTAAACGCGGTCCAAAATCTGCCGAAGCTATACAGCGTTTTGCAGTGGTTACGTTCCACCAATCTTACGGCTATGAAGAATTTATTGAAGGTATACGCGCTCGCTCTGACGAGAGTGGCAATATCTCTTATCCCATTGAGCCGGGTATCTTTATACGCCTATGTCAGCGTGCCAACGCCGATCCAGGACATCGCTACGCCATTTTCATTGATGAGATCAATCGCGGCAACATCTCCAAGATCTTTGGGGAACTGATCTCACTCATTGAAGTAGACAAGCGTGCTGGTATGTCTAATGCAATGAGCCTGCAACTATCTTATAGCGGTGATCACTTCAGCGTCCCCGCCAATGTCGACATCATCGGAGCCATGAATACAGCGGACCGTTCTTTAGCTCTGATGGACACGGCTTTGCGCCGTCGCTTTGACTTTGTCGAAATGATGCCTGATCTCTCTTTACTGAGTGGAGCTAAGGTGAAAGGCATAGAGCTTGAGTCATTGTTAGAGAAACTGAATAGCCGCATCGAAGCACTTTACGATCGCGAACATACACTGGGGCATGCGTTCTTTATGTCGGTAAAAAATGCACTCGATGCCGGTGATGAAGAAGCTGCGTTTAAACAATTGAAGATCGCATTCCAGAAAAAGATCATTCCCCTGTTGCAGGAATACTTTTTCGATGACTGGAACAAGATCAGGCTAGTGCTGGCAGACAACCAGAAACAAGACGACAGCCTACAATTCGTGATTGAGAAAACCGACGATCTCGATACGCTTTTTGGTAACAACCATGGTTTACGACGCCATGATCAGCAATCAACAGCTTACGAGCTTAAAGATTTCGATCAAGAGATCTGGAATATTCCACAGGCTTATCGTTCTATTTATCAGCCCCAGCAGACTCCCCTTGATGAGCAGGCTGTAAATCATGGGTGAAGTTATCTCCGTTTTTGAATATGACCTACTGGGGAGTGGAAAAGCGGCTTCAATTGGCGCAAAGCTGGTGCCTCAACAGGTCTTTAATTATTTAGAAGCGCTTAGCCTGGCAAGTAATCAAGGGAGCCAGTTTCTCAAACTCACCTCTCGCTCAGGCTTCAAATTGCTTCAGGTGCAAAACTACGCGGGGATGCTTTCAACACCTCACGGTTTCCAGCTTGAGATACTGCCCAAGGTTGGTAAAAACCTCATAGCGGCTAATGCGCGTCAAACATTACTGACGATGCTAAGCTATCTGCCTGGGTTTCGACATATTCAAACCCAGCAAGCCACTCTTCAGGCTCAGCGTATGCCTTTGCTTGAGATTTTTATTTACCAGTTTTTGCGTAGCGTTAGCCAATTACTTAAACAAGGTTTACGCTCCGACTATGTGAGCGAGCAAGGTAACCTGGCATTTATGAAAGGCAAGCTGATTCTTTCTGCACAGCTGCGACATAACGCGGTGAATCGCCATAAGTTTTGTGTCGTTTATGATGACTACATGCCTGATTGTGCAGCCAATCGGCTCTTACACTCCGCGTTAGATAAGCTTCTTAGTCTAAAGCTGTCATCAGAGAATCAACGCTGGCTTTACGAACTGCGCTTTGCGTTTGACGGTATTCCACTTAGCCGGGATATTGAACGTGATATAAACAACTTACGCCTCGAGCGTGGTATGGCTCATTACAACGAGCCAATGGCGTGGGCGCAATTGATCCTGAGAGGAATGAGCCCGAGCGCCTTGCAGGGAAATACCAAGGCGATATCCCTCCTGTTCCCTATGGAAGCGGTGTTTGAATCCTTTGTTGCACAAACACTCTCCTACGAACTTCCTCCTCACCTTAAAGTTTTATCTCAAGCAGCAACTTATTCTTTGGTAAAGCATGGACTTAAAGATTGCTTTAAGCTTCGCCCCGACTTGCTGATTCAATCACACAAACCAGTTCAAACCAAAATGGTGCTGGATACAAAATGGAAGCTGGTGAATAGCAGCCAGCAGACAAAATCACTCTATGGACTGGCACAAGCTGACTTCTATCAAATGTTTGCCTACGGACAAAAATATCTTGGAGGGAATGGCGAAATGTATCTGATTTACCCTGCGCATGATGACTTTAGCCAACCGATACCGCAGCATTTTGCTTTCTCGGAGACATTAAAATTATGGGTTGTGCCATACCGGATAATGGCAAAATGCGGTGAGAGGATGATGTGGCCGAATGACGTGTCCTGTACAATGAGCCCCAAACTGGATCGGATGGCTGCTTCAGTATCCTATAGTGGTGACCCTGGCCCAAATTCAGTGCAGTGCTAAATCAGAGAGCTTCGTCTTTCTGACCTTGGCCCAAAATCAGTGCAGTGCTAAATCAGAGATCTTCGTCTTTCCGGAGACTTCGGATGAATTCAGCCGGAGTCATGTCATTTAATGATGAATGCGTTCTCTCATGATTATATTCCCTGCGCCAGTTGTCGAGTTTGTCCTGCGCATCTTCCAGCGAGAGAAACCAGTGAATGTTCAGGCATTCCTCCCGCAGACTGCCGTTAAATGATTCAATAAACGGGTTATCCGTTGGTTTTCCGGGGCGGGAGAAGTCCATTGTGACACCGTGCTCATACGCCCATTTATCCAGACTTTTCGAGATAAACTCGCTGCCGTTATCTGTCTGAATACGTACCGGCAGGCGCTTGCCCAGCACCCGCAACCTTTCCATCACACCGACCACATCCTCACCTTTCAGCGACTTTCCGGCATGGATCGCCACACACTCCCGACTAAAATTATCCACTACAGTCAGCGCCCGGAAACGTCGTCCGTTAAACAGGTTATCCGACACGAAATCCATACTCCAGCACTGATCGACACCGGTCAGGACCGGACGTTGCTGACGATGTGCTGCACTGACATGCCTGCGGGGGCGCTTTCTGCGCAGGTTGAGGCCTTCCAGACAGTAAATCCGGTGTGTTTTCTTGTGGTTAACAGGCCAGCCTTCCCGCCGCAGCTGAATATGAATACGCGGGCAACCGTAGCGGATCCGGGTTTCCGCTATTTCCCGGATACGCAGGGTTATCGCCCGATCATCCCGCCGGCTCTGCCAGTGGTAAACGGTTCTGCTCTGCATCAGCAGTCCGCATCCCCGCCGGACACTGATACGGTAAGCCTCCCGCAGAAAATGCACCGCCTGACGCTTCTGAGCCGGCCTCAGAACTTTTTTTTGATAACTTCCTGCAGCATCTCCTTGTCCAGACTTAAATCAGCCACCAGACGTTTCAGACGCTGATTCTCTTCCTCAAGCTGGCGCAGGCGGCGCAGCTCTGTCACGCCCATGCCGCCAAACTTTTTCTTCCAGTTGTAAAATGTGGCTTCAGAAATGCCCATCTTTCTGCAGACTTCCTCCACCCGAGTGCCGGTTTCGGCCTGTTTCAGCGCAAATGCTATCTGTTCTTCGGTATAGCGGGTCTTTTTCATGGCGATGTGCCTCTCTGTGAGATGGAAGAAAGACCGGAGACTTCAGTTTAGCCTGGCACTGTTTTCAGGGAGGAGATCAACTTTATTTGACTGACTATCTGTTATTAACTCAAGCTAGAGTGTCCGTTTAACTTGAGTGCAGATTTTTTTTAGCTCCACTGCGACCTCCATGGCCATAAAGAAATGCGATACATGCTATAGCTTACTTCAATGAATGCGCATGAGAAGTCAACTGATAGAATTCAACGATTAAAACAATAAAAATCATAAAGTCATACAATAAACTCTCTTCAAGAAAGTTGCTTAATGTGATTTTTGTCAAGACTCGGCTAAAAATTTAAACTGTTCTTAGGGCATATCTCGCAATTGTCTAACAAATTGATACGATGGAAATAGTCTCAAAGAGGAAAATGACATATGGCATACGAAGCTCAGATCAGCCGTACTAATCCAGCAGCATTTCTTTTCGTCGTCGATCAGTCTGGTTCAATGTCAGACAAAATGTCCTCCGGTCGAAGTAAGGCTGAGTTTGTCGCCGATGCGCTTAATCGAACTTTAATGAACCTAATCACTCGCTGTACTAAATCGGAAGGCGTACGTGACTATTTCGAAATTGGTGTTTTAGGTTATGGCGGTCAAGGAGTTTCTAATGGCTTCTCTGGTCCACTTGGAGGACAAGTCCTCAATCCAATTTCAGCTCTCGAACAAAATCCAGCCAGAGTAGAAGATCGCAAACGTAAGATGGATGATGGGGCTGGCGGAATCATCGAGACAGCAATTAAGTTTCCAGTATGGTTCGATGCTATTGCTAGTGGCGGCACGCCTATGCGTGAAGCCCTGACCAGAGCCGCCGAAGAGTTGGTGACTTGGTGTGATGCCCATCCGGATTGCTATCCTCCGACTATCCTGCATGTGACTGACGGCGAATCAAACGACGGTGACCCGGAAGAGATTGCCAATCATCTACGACAGATTCGCACCAATGACGGTGAAGTTCTGATTCTTAATATTCATGTCAGTTCTCTCGGAAATGATCCAATCAGATACCCTTCCTCAGACACTGGCTTACCGGATGCCTACGCTAAGCTGCTTTTCCGTATGTCCAGCCCTCTTCCGGAACATCTGGTGCGCTTCGCTCAGGAAAAAGGGCATACAGTCGGTATCGAATCTCGTGGATTCATGTTCAATGCTGAGGCTGCCGAACTCGTCGACTTCTTCGACATCGGAACCCGCGCTTCTCAGTTGCGTTGATTCAGCAATGAAACTGGAGTTCTTAGGGACAGTTCCGAAAGATCCTGAATACCCTAAGGCGAATGAAGATAAATTTGCCTTCTCCGAAGATGGGAGAAGGCTGGCGCTATGTGATGGCGCGAGTGAGTCCTTTAACTCAGAGTTATGGGCCGATCTTCTTGCTCGTAAATTTACTGCAGATCCAAAAGTAAATCCTGAATGGGTAGCATCTGCTTTAGCGGAATATTCTGCCACGCATGACTTCCCTTCTATGTCTTGGTCACAGCAATTGGCATTCGAAAGAGGCAGTTTTGCGACACTAATAGGTGTAGAGGAATTTGAAGAGCATCAGGCGGTAGAGATTCTTGCTATTGGAGATAGCATCACCATGCTGGTTGATTGCGGGAAACTCATTTGCGCATGGCCTTTCGATCATCCAGAAAAATTTAATGAGCGGCCAACACTCCTTGCTACGTTGCCCGCTCATAACGATTTCGTTGGTGGAAGCACTTTCTGGACACGGCATGGGAAAACTTTTTACCTTGAAAAACTCACCCAACCCAAACTCCTCTGTATGACAGATGCACTCGGCGAATGGGCACTGAAACAAGCGCTGGCAGAGGATTCTGGTTTTATCGAATTACTTTCACTGCAAACTGAGGAACAGCTTGCAGAGTTAGTTCTGAGAGAGCGTGCAGCAAAACGTATGCATATCGACGACTCAACGCTGCTTGTACTATCGTTTTAACGCGGAAAGAAAGATGCCTTACCCATCTCTTGAACAATACAACCAAGCGTTTCAGCTACATAGTAAGCTGCTAATCGATCCTGAATTGAAATCTGGCGCTGTTGCCACGACAGGGTTGGGTCTACCCCTAGCCATCAGCGGTGGCTTTGCACTGACCTATACGATCAAATCAGGCGTTAAGAAATACGCCGTTCGTTGTTTTCATAGAGAGTCAAAGGCTTTAGAACGCCGTTATGAGGCTATCTCGAGGAAAATTTCTAGCCTTCGCTCCCCCTATTTTCTCGACTTCCAGTTTCAGCCCCAAGGGATCAAAGTCGAAGGAAAATTTTACCCTATTGTCAAAATGGCATGGGCCAAGGGAGAGACACTTGGAGAATTCCTGGAGGTCAACAGGCGTTCTGCGCAAGCAATAGCGAAACTATCTGCATCGATTGAATCACTTGCTGCCTACCTTGAAAAAGAAAAAATAGCACATGGTGATTTCCAGACCGGAAACCTGATGGTTTCCGACGGAGGTGCAACCGTCCAGTTAATCGACTATGACGGAATGTTCGTTGATGAGATTAAGACATTAGGAAGCTCGGAGCTGGGGCATGTCAATTTTCAGCATCCCCGCCGTAAAGCAACGAATCCGTTCAATCACACTCTGGACCGTTTCTCACTTATTACGCTCTGGCTAGCTCTTAAAACCTTGCAAATCGATCCGTCCATTTGGGATAAATCAAATTCGGAACTGGATGCAATCATTTTTCGAGCTAATGACTTTGTAGACCCCGGTTCATCTTCCATCTTAGGGATGCTATCGCGCATTCAACAGCTTTCCCCCTATGTAAAGAATTTTGCCGCAGTCTGCGCTTCAGCGATGGAAAAAACGCCTTCCCTTGATGACTTCATTGCTGGCAGAAACATTCCTGTATCCCTGGCAACTATTAGTATAAATGGGGATATACCAAGCAGCAGACTGAAACCAGGTTACATTGGTGCTTACACCGTCCTGTCAGCCATGGATTACAGTGCTTGCCTTCAGCGAGTTGGTGATAAAGTTGAAGTTATCGGTAAAATTATTGATGTCAAACTTAGTTATGCCCGAAATGGAAAACCATATATCTTTGTTAATTTCGGTGATTGGCGCGGTAATATATTCAAAATATCAATATGGAACGAAGGCATTAGCGCTTTGCCTTCAAAACCTGATGCCTCATGGATCGGGAAATGGATTAGTGTAATCGGTCTTATGGAACCGCCCTATGTCAGTGGGAAATACAAATATTCACATATCTCAATAACAGTTACGACCATCGGGCAAATGACCGTTCTTTCAGAAACAGATGCCCGTTGGCGCCTTGCTGGACCAAACGATAGTCGACAAATATCAACTTCTACTAGCAACAATCAGGAAGCCTTGGAGCGCATTAAGGGTAAGAGCACCACTTCAACCCCTAAGCCTGTGAGCACTAACGCCACAACTGCAAACCAGGCAATCCTCAACAAGTTACGGGCTTCTACACAAACTGTAGCACCTGCAAGAGCGCAAACTCAGCATGTAGTACCTAATAAATCATCAACGCATTATGTAGCACCGACGAGAACATCAGCTTCGCAGCCGGTTCAAAATATTCCGAGCCCTGCTAACACCTCAAAGCAGCAAACCTCTCAAAAAAATTTAGTTGCAAAGATTTTGAAATGGCTTTTGGGATGATTGGTACTTGTAAAGAACAAGTACAATTTCAGTGGCCGTATAGCTTGCGCTTGAGGCGCCTGCGGGTATGATCTTGCGACATACACCACTAAAATGAATTCGTGGCGGCACTTTTAGGCTGCCCCTATGTTTTCCCGAGGATTTACATGAACAACGCTGAACAGCTATTCCTAAACGAGCTGGATAACAAATTCTGGAAGGCGGCTGACAAGCTGCGCGCCAACATGGATGCCGCCAACTACAAGCATGTCGTGCTGGGGCTAATCTTTCTGAAGTATGTCTCCGATGCTTTTGAAGCCCGTCAGCAGGAGCTGATCACGCTGTTCCGCGATGTTGGCAACCCGGATAACATCTACGCCATGTCGCGCGATGATTACGACTCCGACGAAGACTACGCGCAGGCGATTGTTAATGAGCTGGAAGTCGAGGATTACTACACCGAAAAGAACATATTCTGGGTCCCTAAAGCTGCTCGCTGGGACACGCTGAAAACGAAAGCCATGCTGCCGACCGGTACGGTGCTGTGGGTGGATGAAACAACCGGGCAGGATGTGAAACTGCGCTCTGTCTCCTGGCTGGTAGACAACGCTCTGGATGAAATCGAAAAAACCAACCCGAAACTGAAAGGCATCCTGAACCGCATCAGCCAGTACCAGTTGGGCAACGAGGTACTGACTGGGCTGATTAACACCTTCTCTGACGCCAACTTCAGCAACCCGGAATATAACGGTGAGAAACTGAGCTTAAAGAGCAAAGATATTCTCGGCCACGTATACGAATATTTCCTCGGTCAGTTCGCGCTGGCGGAAGGTAAACAGGGCGGCCAGTACTACACGCCAAAAAGTATCGTCACTCTGATTGTTGAAATGCTGCAACCGTATAACGGGCGCGTGTATGACCCGGCGATGGGTTCCGGCGGGTTCTTTGTTTCCAGTGACCGTTTTATTGAAGAGCACGCGGGTGAGAAGCAGTACAACGCCGCCGAGCAGAAGCGCAATATCTCTGTTTACGGCCAGGAGTCGAACCCGACCACCTGGAAGCTGGCGGCAATGAATATGGCGATCCGGGGTATCGACTTTAACTTCGGCAGCAAAAACGCCGATACCCTGCTGGACGATCAGCACCCGGATCTGCGTGCCGACTTCGTGATGGCTAACCCGCCGTTCAACATGAAGGAGTGGTGGAACGCGAAGCTGGAAAACGACGTGCGCTGGAAATACGGCACGCCGCCTCAGGGCAACGCCAACTTTGCGTGGATGCAGCACATGATCCACCACCTCGCGCCAAAAGGCTCGATGGCGCTGCTGCTGGCGAACGGCTCAATGAGCTCTAACACCAACAACGAAGGCGAGATCCGCCGCAACCTGATCGAAGCCGATCTCGTGGAGTGCATGGTCGCGCTGCCGGGCCAGCTCTTTACCAACACCCAAATCCCGGCCTGCATCTGGTTCCTGACCAAAGACAAATCTGGTGGCAACGGCAAAGCACACCGTAAAGGTGAAGTGCTGTTTATTGATGCCCGTCAGATTGGCTATATGAAAGACCGCGTGCTGCGAGACTTTACCCGCGAGGATATCGCGAGAATTGCCGATACCTTCCACAAATGGCAGGCAGATAAAGAGTACGAAGATGAAGCCGGATTCTGCTTCTCAGCAACACTGGAAGATATTCAGAAAAACGACTTTGTATTAACTCCTGGGCGCTATGTCGGTGCTGCCGAGCAGGACGAAGATGATGAACCGTTTGCCGAAAAAATGGCGCGCCTGACGACGCAGTTAAAAGAACAGATGGAAGAGAGTGCGAAGCTGGAAGCGCAGATTAAGGCGAATCTGGGGGGGTTGGGTTATGAGTTCTAATGAGATATTTAATAACCTTCCAAGTGATTGGTATTCGATCCCACTTGGTCAGCTAGTAAAAAAAAGTAATGGTATTATCCAAACAGGTCCTTTTGGCAGTCAATTGCACGCTGAAGACTATGCAATTGTTGGTACTCCATCAATAATGCCTAAAAATATATCAGTTAACGGCGTAAATGATACTGATATTGCACGTATAAAAGCCACCGATTTGGAGCGACTCTCCCGTTACCAAGTCAAAACTGGTGACATCATTTATAGCCGTCGTGGTGATGTGGAAAAGTGCGCTTTGATAAGTGAACGAGAGAATGGATGGTTATGCGGTACAGGATGTATCCTTATTCGCCTTGGACATAGTGAGATATCTCCCGAGTTTTTACATGCTTATCTTAGTCACCCTTTAGTTAGGGCTTGGGTTGTACGTCATGCTATTGGTGCCACCATGCCAAATTTAAATACGACAATACTAAGTGAATTACCTATTCTGGTTCCCCCTAAAAAAACAAGAAAATGTATCAAAGAAAACTGGACTAATTTAACCAAAAAAATCCTAATTAATTCCGGAGTCAACCAAACCCTCGAACAAATTGCACAAGCCCTGTTCAAAAGCTGGTTTGTCGATTTTGAACCAGTAAAAGCCAAAATGGCGGTGCTAGAATCGGGCGGTTCGCAGGCAGACGCGACGCTTGCCGCCATGACGGCCATTTCCGGAAAAGATGTGGATGTGCTGGCGTTTTTTGAGCGTGAACATCCTGAGCAATATGCCGAATTAAAAACCACGGCAGAGCTGTTCCCGTCAGCGATGCAGGATAGTGAGCTGGGGGAGATTCCGGTGGGATGGGTATCAGAAACTCTAGGGGCAGTCCTTGAACCCAAGAAAGGAAAAAATATAACAAAAAAAACTATAGAGGAGGGTGATATTCCTGTCGTTGCTGGAGGTTTGGCACCAGCTTACTACCATAGTAAATATAATGTTACTGGCCCTGTAATAACCATAAGCGCTTCAGGAGCCAATGCTGGTTTTGTTAATTTATATCATTGTGATATTTGGGCTTCGGACTGTTCATATATAAATAAAACCCAAACACAATTTGTATATTGTTTTTATACTTTACTTAAAACTAGACAAAAAGAAATTACCCATATGCAACAAGGTGCAGCCCAACCTCATGTTTATCCTAAAGACATAATGAGGTTGGTTATTGTGGCACCTATAACGGCGCTATGGCAAAGACTAGAGAAAATACTAACCAGTATCTACGAACAGATTGGTGTTCATTTAGCTCAAAATATGTGCTTAGAGTCGCTCCGCGACACCCTTCTCCCCAAACTTCTCTCGGGCGAAATTACCCTGCCGGAAGCAGAACAAATAATCAGCGAGGAAGCCTGATGCTAAGCGAAGACGATTTAGAACAGCAATGCCTGCAATGGTTTGCTGAACAGGGCTGGGACGTGCTGCACGGGCCGGATATCGCGCCGGATGGCGATAACCCGCTGCGTGCCTCATTTCATGATGTGTTTCTGCGGCCGGTCATGCTGGAACAGCTACAAACCATCAACCCACATATCCCTGTTTCCGTGCTGGAAGAGGTGATACAGCATATCGCCCATGCGCACAGCCCGGATCTGGTCGTCAGCAATAAAGCCTTTCATCACCTGTTGCTCAATGGCGTACCCGTTGAATATAAGCATGAAGACAAGGTGATTCACGATAACGCGCTGTTAATGGATTTCAACCATCCAGACAACAACCGCTTTATGGTGGTGAACCAAGTCGCCATTCAGGGAATAAAGCAGGTACGTCGCCCGGATGTCATTGGCTATATCAACGGCCTGCCGGTGGCGGTGATCGAACTCAAAAGCCCCATTGATGCTAACGCCGATATCTGGGCGGCGTTTAACCAGTTACAGACCTATAAAAACGAATTGAGCGACCTGTTTATTTGCAACGAAGCGCTGGTTGTGAGCGATGGGCAAAATGCGCGCATTGGCTCTCTCACGGCGGATGAAGAGCGCTTCCTGCCGTGGAAAACGGTGACGAACGAAAATGACAAACCACAGTTTGACTGGCAGCTTAAAACCGTCGTGCAGGGCTTCTTCAACCGTGAATTATTGCTCGATTATATCCGCTATTTTGTCCTGTTTGAGAATGACGGCAAACGGCTGATTAAGAAGATTGCCGCCTATCACCAGTTCCATGCAGTGCGTGAAGCTGTTGCGGCAACGATTGTGGCCTCGACCGGTAAATACCTGCCGTTGCACAGCAATATTCATCCCGGTAGTAAAAAAGCGGGGGTCGTCTGGCATACCCAGGGTTCCGGCAAAAGTATTTCCATGTGCTGCTATGCCGGGAAACTGCTGCAACAGGCGGAGATGAACAACCCGACGATTGTGGTGGTGACAGATCGTAACGATCTCGACGGACAGTTATACGCCACCTTCTGCCAGGCGCAGGATTTACTCAAGCAGACGCCACTACAGGCCAACGATCGCGATGAATTGCGCGAGTTGCTCAATGCCCGTGAATCCGGCGGCATCATCTTTACCACCGTGCAGAAGTTTGCACCGCTGGACGGAGAGCAGAGCCATCCGGCACTCAATCAGCGCAGTAATATCGTGGTGATTTCGGATGAAGCGCACCGTAGCCAGTATGGCCTGAGCGCCACGCTGGACAGACAAACTGGCGTCTACAAATACGGCTACGCCAAACATATGCGCGATGCGCTGCCGAATGCATCGTTTATGGGCTTTACCGGTACGCCGATTGCCTCGGAAGATAAAGATACCCGTGCCGTGTTCGGTGATTATGTCTCTATCTACGACATTCAGGATGCGGTCGATGACGGCGCAACGGTGCCCATCTACTATGAATCAAGGCTGACAAAACTCGATCTGAACCATGAGGAGCTGGAAACGCTCTCCAACCAGGTGGATGAGCTGGTAGAAGACGAAGAAACAGGGCAGCAAGAAAAAACCAAAGGCGACTGGAGCCGTCTGGAAAAGCTGGTCGGTTCAGAGCCACGTATTCACCAGGTCGCCGCCGATCTGGTTCAGCATTTTGAAACACGCAACACGGCCATGAATGGCAAGGCGATGATCGTCGCCATGAGCCGCGAGATCTGCGTGAAACTGTACGATGCTATCGTGGCGATACGCCCTGAATGGCACAGTGAAGACGTTGAACAAGGGGCGATCAAAGTCATCATGACCGGATCGGCGTCAGATAAAGACCATCTGCAATCGCATATCTACAACAAACAGACCAAAAAACGCCTGGAAGCCCGCTTTAAAGATCTGAACGACCCGCTGAAACTGGTGATTGTGCGGGATATGTGGCTGACCGGGTTTGATGCCCCATGCTGCCACACCATGTATATCGACAAACCGATGCGCGGCCATAACCTGATGCAGGCGATTGCCCGCGTTAACCGCGTGTTCCGGGATAAACCCGGCGGACTGGTGGTGGATTACATCGGCATTGCCAACGAGCTGAAGCAGGCGCTGAAAACCTATACCGATTCAAAAGGCAAAGGACAAACGACGGTTGATGCTCGGGAAGCCTTTGCTATCCTGCTGGAAAAAATGGATGTCATTCATGGGATGTTTGCCCGTTCAGCAGGTAAGCCGGGGTTTGATTACACGGGCTTCTCCCGCGATCCGCTGGCATTCTTGCGTGATGCCGTGAACTACATTCTGGGTCTGGATGATGGTAAAAAACGTTACCTCGATGTCTCGCTGGCGATGAGCAAAGCCTGGTCACTATGTAACACGCTGGATGAGGCCGAACCTTTGCAAGAAGAGTTCGCGTTTCTTTCGGCGATCCGGGTGGGGCTTATCAAACTTGATCCGAAAGCCAAATTTAGCCAGTCAGAGAAAAACTCGCTGCTGAGTAAAATTCTTGATAATGCCGTTGTTGCGACCGGCGTTGAAGATGTGTTTGCTTTGGCTGGATTGGATAAGCCAAACATAGGCTTGCTGTCGGATGAGTTCCTAGAGGAAGTGCGGGAAATGCCGCAGCGTAATCTGGCTGTAGAATTGCTGGAAAAACTGCTCAATGACGGGATTCATGCACGTTCCGGTAATAACGTAGTGCAGCAGAAGAAATATTCTGACCGCCTGAAAGCAGTACTGCTCAAATACAATAACCGGGCGATTGAAACCGCGCAGGTGATTGAAGAGCTGATCGAGATGGCGAAAGCGTTCCAGGAGGCAATGGCGCGCGATGATGCGCTGGGGTTGAACCCGGATGAAATCGCCTTCTACGATGCGTTAGCCGAAAATGAAAGTGCAGTACGTGAACTTGGCGACGACACGCTCAGAAAGCTGGCGATTGAGGTCACACGGCAACTGCGTAAATCCACCACCGTAGACTGGCAAGTACGAGACAGCGTGCGGGCAAGATTACGGGTTCTGGTACGCCAGACGCTGCGTAAGTACAAATATCCACCGGATAAAACAGCGGGTGCGGTGGAGTTAATATTAAAACAAGCGGAAGTTATTTCGAATCATTGGACGGTGTAAATCTCATGTTGACAGTTTCTTGTTGTCAACATCTTCATTTTTATTTTTTTGTGATAGATATGAATACAGCACAGTTACCTGAAAAAGCAAATATTTATAAAGCAATGTTTTATTTTTTCTTCAGTAAGGAAAGGTTTATTACGCTTGGCGCTATCAACGAGATGGCATTTGAACTTGATAGGCCAGATAAAAAATCAGAGTGGGAGTTAGGGAAGTATGACTCAAATATAGAACATCACAAAAATAAATTTGATGAATATACCGATGACTTAAGGAAGGCATGTCTTATGTCACTCTCAATAATGTTCATTATATTTTTAATTGTAACTGTTATTGGTTTTTATCTTGGGAATTTTAATTTCAACTACTCTATAAATTGGAGTAATGTTTGTAGTTTTTGTGGTTTGTTTAGTTTGTCATGGTCAACGTTATTTCAGCTAGGCTGGAGAGGTTCATCATGGAAGGGGGTTCGTCTAGATGAATTAGTGGCAACTGCAATATTTCGGCATGTTTTTATTTTCGGTTCTTTTTTGAGTTTATTGTATTTCGCTTTGTAACGTAAGGTGCTAGAATGTTAATTAACCATTTAAATATCATCAGTGATGATGTATGGAAGAGGCTTGCGAATGGGAAAAAATATAATATAATCCAAGGCGAGGAAACGTTAACTGATAATATTTTACTATATCTTGCATCACAAAATCTTTCAGAAATAAAAATTATCCAGACCCCTAAAAACATGGAAAGTGTTAAAGGCACTGATTGGGAATGGTGGATTGGAAACCGTATGCATGGCTATTTACGCTATGCAGTTCAGGCGAAAAAACTTGATGCAAAAACCAATCGTTATTCATCTTTAAATCATAAAGTAGGCGTAGGATCAAAAGCATTATTTCAGCATGATATTTTAGAACAGTATGCACATGTGAATCAGGCGATTCCTTTATATGCTTTTTACAATCATCTTGATCCTTGTAATTATCCAACGAGATGGAATTGCCCATTACCTTTTGAATTAACAAAGCTTGGTTGTACTGTTACCTCGTTACAGAATGTAAAGTATGCTATTAAAAATAGAGGGTACAGAACATTTGAAGCAATACATCAGTTCCCTGATACAGTCCCTTTGAGATGCCTTGCTGAATGTCTGAACATTGCTACTATCTCTGAAAAAAGTAAAATAGCCAAAGTCCATTGTTTTGGCGTTGAGGCTAAAATTTATCCAGATCCCTGGGAGTGGCTTAGTCAAATGGGTCACTTAAATAGCTGTGGGCAAATACCTAATAAATATTATAATCACGAGTTGGGTTTTTATCCTAAGCGGATATTACTTATAAATACAAACGAAAGGCCAACTAATTTAGCAGACTGAACTTAACTATTTGATATATATATCATTAAATAGAGATGCAATTAGAATATAAATAACTTATATAAATAATCAGCCGTCAACCATATTCTTATGACTCGACAGGCTGATTTTTATTTTTAGATGTTTAGATATCTAACCGTCTAGGTGCCTCATGATATCTTCCCTCCCCCCTCTTTTCCTCAAATCCCCAATATAATCAGCATACCACTGCATCTTTTCCCTACGCCCATCAAGATACTGCGCATGGTTATACGATGCGTGCCACGAAGCGCATTCTTATCAATATGCGCAAGCTGCGTTTCAATCCACGCTGAGTTAAAGCCCTGCTCATGCAGAATGGTTTGTATACCACATGCAAAATAACTGCCCTACCTCAGATCAATGCTCCCCTCTAAACACCTCTTACCTGTGCCATTCCAAAAACTGCTCGCCCGGATAATTTTCTTTAACCGGCGGCAACGCAATCGCTTTTCCCGCAAAATCCCAGAACAGCCGCTGTACCACCCCACCACCATTTACCGCACCTAAAACCATCACACGCATGTTTTCATCCAAACCAAACGAACCACACGATCAAACGCTTTATGATGGATTGCGCACAATGCCAAGCCATTAGGTACTTCACAAGGGCCATGGTGCTGCTTCCATCTGATATGGGCAGCTTCCAGAGCAATCGGCGCATTGTCGTGGCGCATGTTAAAGCCGCAGATAGCGCACTGATAATTGTAAGCACGTAGCACCATCTGGCGGAATTTCGGATCGCATTGACGGAGAGAAGTGCGAATGTCAAAACCCATCTCGTCAGCGATGTCTTCCTGAATACTGGCTGGGAAATGCGCCTCCAGAAGCTGTTGCGCCAGCGTATCAATTAACCTGTGATTTTTTGCCACCAAAGCAAAATTGTCGGCATCAAATCCACCCGCGACATTATATTCGGTGAGTTCACGACGGGGCGGCTGGCGGCTACCATTGGTTGAGCACAGTTCCGCGTTTTGTAGTTCCCAGAAGCCATCGCCCTTCAGACGCCAGAACGGCATGTCCGGGCGCTGGTCACGGCGCTGCGGTCCATAACGTTCCAGAAGATCCAACAGGGGCTCGTAGATTTCAGAACTATAGTTAAACAGGCGCTCATGACCCTGCCGATAGCGTGAAAGGACGTGCAGCAGCAATAATGGCTTATGTGGCGCACGCTGTTCGCCTTTGCGCCAAATGGTGATATTTGATATCGCTTGCTTTAGGGTTTTGTCAGAGGTCATTACGTTGAAGAATCCATGAGCACATATTTGCGATGATGCTCGCAACTTTATGTACACTCAAGGCATTATTGCAGACGTCCTTTTTGTCTGGCGACTATATACCTGGCAGATGGAATTCTGATAACAACGGTAAAAAATACAGCGACCAACCAGTCCTAAACGGGCTGGTTGGTCATTTTAATTTAAAAATCAACCGAGAAATAAAGGCATTCAACTCACTCGCCATTACCCCTGTTGATCTTTGCATAGTCAAACGGCGTAATCCCTTTCCCTCGATTGGCATCCAGAAAATCCGCCCACCACTGCAACATCAGCTTGCGTTCGTCCAGATGTTCCGCTTTATGGATATACGCCGCCCGCACCGAATTGCGTTCCATATGGCTCATCTGCCTTTCAACCGCATCCTACGACCATAGTCCTGACTCAATTAACGAACTACAGGCCATTGTACGGAAGCCGTGGCCGCAAACCTCAACCTTAGTGTCATATCCCATCACCCATAGCGCACTATTTACGGTGTTTTCACTCATTGGTTTACGCGGATCATGATCGCCAATGAAAATCAGCTCATGTTCGCCACAGAACTGTTTTATCTGCTTCAGGATCGCCAGCGCCTGCTTTGAAAGCGGCACCAGATGCGGTGTACGCATCTTTGAACCTCGCTGAGAATGTTTCACATCAGGAATAGGCTCTCGCTCAGGCGGGATGGTCCACATTGACGTTTCAAAATCGATTTCTGACCAGCGAGCAAAACGCAGCTCACTGGACCGAATAAAGATAAGCAGAGTGAGTTCTGTCGCCCAGCGGGTTAGCGGCCTGCCGGTATAGCTATCTATTTTCTCAAGCAACTCAGGGATGCGCTTTAATTCCAACGCCGGACGATGTTGTCGATTACCGGAAGCAACCGCCCCAGCCATCTCTTGTGCCGGGTTATAATCAATTAACCCACTTTGCACTGCATAACGCATGATGGCCGTAGTGCGCTGTTGAAGACGAGTAGCAATCTAAAGACGTCTAGACATCTCTACGGCTTTAGTGGGCGCTAATAAATCGCGCGTTTTTAACTCAGTGATATTACGTTCACCAAGCGCTGCAAAGAGATTATCTTCCAGACTTTTTAGCACACGATGGGCGTGATCTTCAGACCACTTTTTATTGGTGCCATGCCACTCGATCGCTACCTCTTTAAAGGTTCGTGCTTTACTCTGTTCAACCTTATCATTTTTCTTTTTGTCTCCCGGATCGACGCCATTCGCTAGTAGCTTACGCGCTTCGTCGCGACGAGCTCTTGCATCTGCAAGAGATGCGTCAGGGTAAACCCCTAAAGCCAGCATCTTTTGCTTTCAGCCAAAGCGGTACTGCAAACACCAGTATTTTGAACCATTAGGATGGACAAGCAGGTGCATACCGCTGCCATCGGTCAGTTTGTATTGCTTATCCGTCGGCTTGGCTGTTCTGACTTTGATATCTGTTAGAGCCATGCTTATCCCCTCCCTGTTGGTACAAGCATTATCGAACCGGAAATACCATCATCTATACCAACATCTGTTGGTAGATGTACGTTGATGTCGGTTGACCTTGAGAGAGTTAATATAGCGGGAAAGGTAGATAAATACTGGATTTTAGACATAAAAAAAGACCTCAGTTGAGGTCCATTTACATGCTTTTGGTGCCGAAGGCCGCACCGCGATTCATGACATAACCAATTGAAATAAATGAATTTATAAAAATAAGAGATCATGGTGTATACTCACATGTATACTCAACGCGATTCCCTGTGAATACAGCTAGCTAAAAACTATTCTTCATCTTCTTCCACAGGCTCCAGCGCGTCAAGTACGACTCGCACCATGGCAATAGAACCAATGCGGATAAAAGCATCTTCTCCATCTTCGTCGGTTAGCATATAACGATCTGTGGTTTCAGGCTCGCAGTCCAGTTTTTCAAAGAACGCATTCAACTGACCGATATCATCCGCCTCTTCATTTTGCGGCGCATCAGGCTCAACGCTCAGCGGAATCACAGGGCCACCGTTCACCAAGGTGATATGGACATTAAAATAATCGTCTTCATAGTCGTCTTCTTCTTCGCTCATGATGGGAGCAAAGCCATCAGACAGGAACTGATGAAATACCACTTCGCGCATATTTAACGCATAACGATACTCGGAAGAATCAAGAACGAAGAAGCGCTCTGTGTTTGGAGCATTTTTTTCCTGAAAATAATAATAAAACCTCCGCTTATCCGCAGCTGAAATGGGCAACAACAAATAGTCCTGCTGTCCCTGAAGCCAAAGCTTTACGGTCCAGAGACCGCTATCCATTTCAATACCACTTGTAACTATCGTCTCAAGATCTTCATCAGTTTTACGGCGCTTCTTGTGAAAGTCGTTAATCAACTGATCGCTTTCCGGGAATACGATATTTAAAGGCTTATCCAGGGCATTGCATATTGCCTGTGCAAGGCCTAGCTTTGCTGCGACCTTTCCGGTTTCGATACGCTGGATTTGCTGTTGGCTGGTGCCGACCATATACGCCAGCTCGCGCTGAGTGATCGACAGTTGGGTACGAAGCTGTTTGATATTGTTCTGTATCATGGTATCGCTCTTCTGATGAGATTGATGACAAGCATTAAAACACAAAAAAGAGTAAAAACACATTTATGTGTTTCAGATGAAGGTTCGGTATAAGTGTGGAAGATTTGAAAGACCATTACCCAAAAGCGAAGATCTTTTACACTCACTTAGCAGCCAGCATTCCCGGATAGTGCTTCGCGATGATATCGTTCATCTTCTCTACCAAATCCATACGCTTAAACGTGATATGACCACTGCCCTTTTGGAAAAGGCGAATAGTGAAGAGATCATCTCCGAATTCCTGCTGCCGTGGATTATCGCGAATGAAATCCATCAGTCGGATAGTCACATCGTGCCGGTTATCGGGAATGGTTTTACCATCCAGCAGGAACAACATGCGCTCCAGATCGGCTAACTGGTCACGCCGCCAGCCCCAGCTCAGGCTATAGCCCCATTTATCGTACTTCACCAGATTGTTAACGATAATCTTCTTGCCGAAGTAACAGGGGTTATTGGTTTTGTAATCCCAGCTTAATCCCCTGAACACATTGATGATGCCACGCTCGAAGACCTCCTGTTTGTTGAGATGAAGCTGCTCAAAGGTACTCAGGATATTCGCTTCGCTGATTGCCGGGAGATCGCCCTCTTCGAGGTTCTTAGCCCACTGGCTACGCGCCTCAGCATCCATCAATGTCAGCATCCCTGACTTCAACATCAGATCGCGCCAGATGCTGCAGTCGATATTGCGGGTGATGACTGGCATCGCTTTATCTACAGGTTGCACCAACCAGCAGTCGAAAGAATGGCCCTGCCGCATCGCCCAATGATTAGCTACGTCGCCACCAATCCCGAAAGTAAGTTGGGAAACGTCATCAAGCTGACGAATTAGCGCCTCAATCCGTGTCAGTGCAGCATTACGGCCTGTGACAATACGTTCAATGCTGGTGGAGCAAATCACCCCGGTGTGCCCGGTTAACACTTCGGGTTCAGTAACATTTTGCACGACCATTATTTTTCTCCTTCATAGTCAGAAAAACACCAGCCGGTCAGGGCTGGTGTTGATGTACTTGCGGGACGCGGTTTGTTTCGTCCAGCTCATCGCTTGCCTGGAGCGCTGACCTGCGGATGTTGCCCTCTGGTAATAGCCGTCACCTCTTTATACGTGTCACGGTTCATCAGCCCCGTTGCTTTCCTGGCCCGGAGGATATCTATGGGTGTGATAAACGGAGACTGCGTCAGGATGCTGAAGCCTGGGCGGTCAGTGCGGACCAGTTCATACTTCTCAACGATAAAATTCAGGGCATCAACCAGCGAGATACCGGCATCAATATGTTGCTGAATGACCTGCTCATCACTGAACGGCGTATCGCTAAGCGTGAGGCCATAGTGGTGTTCCAGCAGGCAGGTCAGCAGGGTCTGCCAGACGCCCACGGGAGACGGACGTGACGATGCCGCCCGCATGAAGGGGGGTGATTTTGTTTGCATAAGTGTTTTCTCTTTAGTGGAAGACGTGCGCGCTGAAGGGCGAAGTGTTACGGTGTTATGCCGTGGCGACGGGAGTGGGATAAATCGCGATATAAACATAGCCGTGCGAACCCAGCGTATCAGCCTCGCAGGTCAGACCTTTTGCATACAACGTGACGCAGTGCTGATGACGGGGATTCAGTTCACCGCAGGTGAGCATTAACTCCAGCTGTTTCATCAATACCGGGAAAGCCTGGTCAAGATGGCGTAAATCCGCATCACAGAACTGCCCGCTAACATTCGCCCGGTCAGCCAGGTAATGCAGGCGGTTTCCCTCCTGGACCAGACGGGCACCGAAACACGGGGAGACACTGCGTCTGAGCCCCCACCAGGGTTCGCTGATATCATGCGTTGTTATCGTGGTGTTCTTCGACAAAATGTAGTCCTACTTAATCGTGAATTAATTCAGGCTTACGCTGCGTAATACGACATACGGGCCATTGCGGTCCTGGCGGCGCTCTGCGAATACGGCCAGTACACCGCTGATATCTTCCACCTCGCGACCGGCATAGTGGCAGATGCTGCCGGACCATTTATATTTGCCGGTACAGAAGCGGAACAACCGGGACTGCGGATGCTGGCGGTATATCGCCATTGCCTGACGCTTACTGATAATTTTCATTAATACTCCTCCCCTACAACCAGCCCCGTTCAGCAAACGAGATAATATCCATCCCGCCGATAACGAGGTGGTCCAGTAGACGCACACCCACAAGGTCCAGAGCGTTCTTCAGTCGCTCAGTCACCCGTCTGTCAGCCTGGCTGGGTTCGGCATGACCTGAAGGATGACAGTGAGCAACAATCACCGCTGCCGCATTGTATTTCAGGGTGGCTTTCACCACTTCCCGTGGATGGACTTCGGTATGGCTGATGGTGCCTTTGAACAGCGTTTCGTGCGTAATCAGCCGGTGCTGGTTATCCAACAGCATCAGAACAAATGCCTCTCTTTCCTCCATGGTCAGCTGAAGCCGTAACCAGTCACGTACTGAGCTGCTGGAGGTAAACGATGCGCCGGGCTCACGTAACTGGCGCTCCAGCAGAGCCAGCGCCGCGCGGATGGTCTGTTGTGCTGATGCCGTCAGTTCATATGCAAACAACGGTAACTGTTTTTCCATGGTGCGGGGCCTCAGTCGATGATGTGCATAATGGCGTTGCGTTCAGGATGGTTCAGCGCGTAATCCCGCAGACGGTAATAATGCTCCGTCATGGCATCGCACTCCGTGCGGCAGGCGTGATGGCTGTAAGCCATCAGACAGGCCGCAATACCCGCAGCTTCAGCACTCATTTCAGCCCCGTTACCATTCAAGATATTAAACAGTGACCAGAGACCGTCACTCTCTTCCGGAGCCATGAAAGCGCCACCGTTGCTGAGAGTGTAAAAAGCCCAGACGCCACCGCTGTAATCCGCACACAACCGGTCCATCCCGGAAAAGATATGGGGTTCGAGGGTTATCCACTGCGGGATACAGCCAAAATGCTGGGGCCAGAAACGAAGGCGCTGTTCATCTTTAACAGGTGTGGCACAAAGAGTGTCTGTCGGAATGGTGTTATCCGTTAATACGTTGTTCATGATTAATGACTCCGGAAATAAAAAAGCCAGCCGGTCAGGGCTGGCGGGAGAGAATGAGACTGAAGTCTGTTAAAGCCGGTCAGGACCTGCGGATGCCATAACGAGCAATGTAGCGATTCAGCATCACTCCGGCTTCAGATTCAAAGTTCCATGCCCGCCAGACCATCACTCCTTCGCAACGAATAACCAGACGAAAATGCGTTCCCTGGTCGTCTTCAATGGCGACGTTGTCATATTGCGCTGCGATGCCTGAGGCCTGCTCACGGGTAAACGGGCCGGAGGGAAGTTGCGGATGGGTTTCGGTGTTCACGGGTATGTTCCTCCGCATCGAAGTTATGCCTGTCCCAGCAGGTCAAGCATATTCTCTGCCATCACCCACAGCGCACGATTAAGTTTCACATCGCCATCGATACCGTTCACAGCACGGGTACGGTTGCTTCGCCCCTGTGCGGTGCGCCCCGCGAGTCCTCCCTTCATCAGGTTCTCCTGCACCCGCTGATACACCGTCCAGAGGTCGTCACTGCGGTCTTCGTAACGACGTGGCGTCAGTATCTGAGCAGTAGTGACGGGCTGGTGGTCTTCACCAAAACGATAGTGGAGAGCGGCCCTCGCCATCGCCTGCTGCGCTGGTGGCGGTAACAGAGCCGACTGCATGGCATCACGTTTCTCCTCAACCCGGTCAAATATCCCCAGTACCTCATAAGCCCCTTCAATAACTTTCTCCACCACATCCCCTTTATGTGGCACCCGAACTTCGCCGAATGACTGCCCGCAGACCAGGCCGTTGGTACAGACGCCACGAAACAGTCCCGGCAGCATCTGATAGCTGGATGAGCCATCGTGTGAATTGAGGAGGATAATTTCGGGAACCTGCTGGCCGGTGAGTTGTCCGGCACGACGCAGGCGCAACATGTGTTTGGTGTGCTCCCGTCTGCTCTGGTCACGTACGCGGGTCTGGCAAGCAAAAAAAGGCTCAAAACCTTCCCGCTGCAGATTATCAAGAATAGTGATGGTCGGTATCCAGGTATATCGGTCACTGCGGGATTCGTGTTTATTCTCACTAAAAACACTGGGGACGTAATGCATCAATTCTTCACGGGTTAACGGTCGGTCACGCCGTACCTGATTTACCCGTCCAAAACGACTGGCCAGTTTCATGATGAGCTCCTTAATTTATCTGTTTGTACCAAACCGCTTAACCTTCAAGAATAGATATATCCTTCGAGGGATAACGGATTTTCGCCAAAGTAATATAGGTTCAAACTCATCCATAACTTAATAAAAAGCCCAAACATTATATGTGATAACTCCAGAGCAATTTGATGGCTAAAAAGGTATAAAAATCATAAATATCTTCAATCCCTTCCTTTATTGCAATTTCAACCCCAGACTAAAGAATAGTGGCGTTTGTCTATGTATATAGGTATATAGATGTGTATATAGGTTATGTGATACTTATCGACACATATAAACCAATGCCTGTAGATTAATAAACATGAGAGCATATGTAATTCAATACATTGAAACCCACAAACATTCCATCATTAATAAAACATCGCTCATGCATATAACTCTGCAAGTAAACATATACCGTATGCATAATACATATGGACAACACAAGCGTAGAGAAAGTGATTTAATTAAATAATCAGCTCTACTACGACTAACATTTTCGAAATATCAAGAAGGAAATAAATGGTATGTACGAATATATCACCTCTCACGGAAAATTGAATCAATACCATTTAAAGAAAATAGAACAGACTATTGATAAAGCATTAAGTGAACACCCAAGAGTATTGGCTGTAAGAGTAGATTTACATACTCCGCTTCTCCAGCCATTAAATGACATGCCTGATGAGGCTAATTTTGCAAGGACAGATTCATCAGTAATATCCCGCTTTACGGATTCTCTGAAAGCAAAAATTTCACATCATCTTAACAAACGGGAGAAAGAGGGTAAGCGAGTTCGTAAGACATCATTACGTGTTGTCTGGGCCAGAGAGTTTGTACCTGATTCACATAAGAAACATTATCACGTTTTACTGTTACTCAACGGGGACACTTTCAATACACTGGGAGCGTATGATAGTAACAAAGGTACACTACGCCGCCTTATACGTGAGTCATGGATGAGTGCTGTCAGTTTTATATACCCCCCCGATAAAGAGTTAGTCCACATACCCAGGAATCCTTGTTATTACCTGAGTGCAAAGGATGGCAAGCAAAGTGAGTCATATGGCTCGCTGATTTATAGGACAAGTTACTTTGCAAAAAAGAAAAGCAAATGCTTTACAGATGGTGAACGTAATTTCGGATGTAGCTTTAAATAAAAAACGTCACAAATTATCTATTTACCCATGAGTAAAACAGACCAGAACAGTGCTGTTCATGACTCATATCTGTACAGTATCAGGTAGCTAACAAACTTGACTGAAAATAATATCAATCCAAATAAAACCAATTTGGTCTGATGGTCTCCCGGAGTATTCCAAATAGCAGCCAGGTAGCATACTCTCATTACCGGAAGGAGATATCCTTTAAATAAACCTGACATGAGAGATAAGATATGAGTGTTGGACGTTCGCTTAATGATAGAAATAACAATCCTGTAAATTTTTTTCCTCCCATTTTAAAAGATGCCGTGGAGGAGATAGAAAGAGAACTACAGGCTCCGGTAGAACTCATTGAAACAGTTGTTCTGGCTGCTGTATCACTGGCATGCCAGGGGGGAATAAAAATACAGCATCCAGACGGGAGAGTGAGTCCTTGCTCAATGTACTATACTGTGATTGCTGACTCTGGAGAGAGAAAAAGCGCCGTATTTAAATTAGTCACACAACCATTTTTTGATTTCGAAAAGGAATCACGTCAAAAACATGCGTTATTAATGCTGGATTACAATGCAGAACTTCAGTCATGGAAAAGTCAGGAGAAAGCACTATTGAAAGTGATTAGTAAAAAAACCGAGAAAGGAATTGATGTTGAATACGATACTCAGAGCATGAAAGAGCTTTACCGAAAAAAACCGCAACCACCCGCATTGCATAAGTTGATCTACAGTGATACGACACCAGAAGCGCTACAGCAGGGACTCTGCAGTCATGTGCCTTCATCGAGTCTTATGTCGGATGAGGCCGGTATTTTCTTCAAAGGACGTGCAAAGAATAACCTGGGATTTTTAAACCTTTTATGGGATGGAGCTCCGGTTGATATAGAACGAAAAAGTGGCAGATGTAGTATGGATGAATGTATGTTTACAATGTTATTAATGATTCAGTCCAGTGAGTTTAAAAAATATATCAAACTTCAGGGGGATTATGCAGTAGGCTCAGGGTTTCTGTCCCGTTTTATGATAACCGGAGTAACTTCAAAAAGAGGCCACCGCAGCTCTGTTAAGAATAACAGTAAAAGTAACACCATCAGGTTTCATGACAGAATAAAGGAACTACTACTGCTTTCTGAAGAGAGGTACAAAAATAATGAAAAGCATAAATATTTATTCTTATCCGAAGAGGCTCAGTCAGCACTCGCTGTGGTATATGAAAATATTGAATCACGTATACTTAAAGATAATGAGAAGCATCCTGTTGTAGAAGGCATGTTGTCTAAGATGCCTGAAAATATTGTCAGACTGGCTGGGGTGTTTCATCTTTTTAGCGATGAGCACGGAACTGAGATATCTGAGAGAAACATTAAAGCAGGTGCAGAAACAGCGTATTTTTATTATCAACAGGCTCTTGATGCTATCTCATCATGCTCAGATTCAACAGAGCATAACGCTGATATATTGTACAAATGGTTATTAAAATACAAGGATCCTGATGTTAATTACCCTCAAATATTAAACACTCCCACCATTCTAAATAAAATGATAGTAAGGAGAAAAGGCCCATATGCCCTGAGAAATTCAAGAAAACTTAACGATGCGCTATCTTATCTGGAAGAAGATGAGAAAATAAGAATTGAAAAAATTAAAAATAGTAATGGCAGCACCAGCGAAATAATACATATCCATCGTCATTGATGTCAACTGCACTGCTATCAGCTGCTACTGGTAGCAGCTGATAGCAGTAAAATGGACATATCAAAAAAAAACATCAAAACACACAATAAATTGATAAATACAATCTTTTTCTACTACCACAACAGAGTGATGTTTTTATAACACGCCATATTTTCAGGACCAACACGGCAGCAAAAAAAACAGCGCTATGGTATTGGTGACTGTAAACCCCGCAATTACAGTCATAGTAGAAACCTATGCATCCTTTTTGGTTAAAAAGAAAAACCATAGCCCTCCCGACTCATATTTAAATACTGATAAACAGGTTCTCGGTCAAGAAGGGCAGGAACTAACTTTAAAATTAAAAATCTGTATAAATAATCAACACCTGTTTTTATTTCGTATGAATTTATCATAATCGGTCTTGAGTTCGTTCAATAACCATTCATCAATTTTTTTACGCAATTGTTCTTCCCTTTTTTTGAATTCGTCATCCCAATCCCTGAGAGTGAATTCTTCATCAAGCATTACAATGTAGGGAATAATGGTATCAATGAACTGTTTTTTGCTCTTCCATCCACCTTCTGGTGAGTAATCAGATAGCGCTGATGATATATATGGCTTTAGATATTCAATATCGTACCGCCCCCCCTTTCCACCACAACTTGATGCTATTTTCCCTCTTACCCTATCGAACCTTGCATTTAATCGATGCCAATCACCAAGCTTAGTTTTATCATTATCATCTTCGACATAGCTCATATAAAAGAGTGCATAAAGCAAATACTTACAACTATCTTTTTTATTACCACTCGATAAAAGATACTCACTCCAATAAAAATCCTTAAATACCATAAGCAGATAAATTAAACGGGAATTTTCATTCACCAACTTAATGGTCCCAGAAATTCGCCCCTCAAACATTTCTTTATGTATATTGGCTCGTGCCTCCGCATAAGTTTTTTTATAGACATATGGTTTTGGCACAACAATTCCATTAACATCAATAAACTCCTGGTACAAACGGAAATTACCCGGATAGGATTTATCAACGATTCTCTCAGGCAGTTCCTCCTCAATAGCCTTGAACTCCTCAATAATTTCATGAGCATTCGTACGTATCATGCTCAACTCTTCGTTTTGTCCTGAATCTTTAAATTTTGTTACTAACGTTTCAAACTTCTCTTCAAAAGCCTCGTATACGTCATCATAGACTTCATCTAAGGCATTGCGAATCATAGTATTCATAAAAAGTAAAGCCCCCTGAAGTGATTCATTAGTCATTTACTTAGCGAGTCTATTGTAGGTTATCCCTTTCTGGCAACATAGTTCCTGTCTAAAATGCAAAGTGAAAAGGTATTGATTATGTCTCATAGCCCCCAAACATCGCTGACAGTAAACTATGTAAATCCAGTAAAAATACTCAGGATCAAAGATGTCATGAAAAAGTTAGGCATCGCTCGAGCAACCATCTATGACTGGTTAAACACTAAATCACCACGATATGACCCAACATTTCCCCGACAGCGTCGTCTAGGGGCAAAATCAGTTGGCTGGCTGGAGTCAGAACTGGACGACTGGCTAAATAATCGCCCGTCCTCAATCTGATCTTGTAGATGTAATACTTGCACAATCTTTTCAATTTTTATTGCTGTTGCCAGAGAAACTCACGTCAGCATATGGGTAAATTAAGGCTAGATACAAAAACAACTGTTAATTCATAATCCTTCCTGAATGATGAGGTTTATAATATCCGAATATAATTTTTCTTCGTGCAGTTATATGCTGAAAAGATAACGTTTAAATAAATAAATAAGTCTAAGCTTCAAATGAATCCGTGCATTGTATTTTTACCGAATGAGAATTAATAATGAAAGAACACTCATCAATATTTAATCAGAAAAATAATAATCACATGTCAGATACAGATTTCACAAAAGATCGCCTTGTAGATATGGCCTTCATCACATCTTATACCGGGCTGACAGATAAATGGTTTTATAAGCTCATCAAAGACGGTGAATTCCCGAAGCCGATTAAATTGGGCCGCAGCTCTCGCTGGACTGAAAGTGAAGTAAAGACATGGTTAAAACAACGTATTGAGGCCTCCAGAGGGCATTAGTCATGTCTGCTTATCATACTTCTGACACTAACCAAAGTGCTCAATCACCGATAGTTGCTAAAGCGGATAAACGGTCCCGCTGGATCTGTGACCAGTGTAAACGTCAGTTTTGCGGTGTTAAGTCCTGCCCCTTTTGTTATAGGACTATAACCGCTGAAGAAACAACAAAATTTAAATCACTCTAACGTCTGATCACCATTCCTATTTTTCATTTCTTCTTAATGGAGCTCCGCGTCGTATCGTTGGCAGATCTTCACTGGTTACCACTAATGACAGCGAGGTCATCTTGCACTCAGACAGTCATTAGGGCAGTGACGACAGGCGGCGTTTCTATCGGGTAATAACCTGACCCCAGCATGGCAACAGTTAGGATAATTCGGTGGCCGAATCATTCTTTAGTTCGCTGGAAAAAGAACGAATCAGAAAACGCAATAATAAAACCCGGGATCTGGCCCAAACGGATGTCTTCAATTATATCGGAATGCTCTACAAGCGGCCTCAGCGCCGTTGCCATCTCAATGGCGTCAGTACGGAAGCCTTTGAACGGCCTCGTCATAAGGACGGGATATGTCTACTGTCGCGGGGTCAGTCCAACTGGTCATATATACCCTAAATAATTCGAGTTGCTTGAAGGCGGCAAGAGAGAATCCCGGGGCTTAATGGAGTAAGTGACCAGGGTGAGCTAACGCAGCTTAGGTACAAACAGCTTGAAGTATGACGGATATATAATTCATGCTAGGCCAGATCATGCTCCCCTAAAATTACCGATGCTGGAAATAAATTTTGCTCAACGATTGCCGCTTGAGCGACGGCAACATCGGGAACAAAGATGACAACAGCCAAATCTTTCAGTGCACGGGAGCAACATACATAAAAAAGGCGACGAGTACGATCGAGTACTGACTCTTTACCCTCTTCAAGATTGGCTAGATCATTGTCGGATAGGGGAATGTATTGAAAATATTTCCCATACGAATATTGGCTGAAGCGAGCCTCTTCATCATCGATAACAACCAATACGCGCTCAAACTGTGCACCTTTTACACCATGGTGAGTGGCAAAAGGTGATTCTTCTGAAAGATAGCGTCGGTACGCCCAAAGTTCATAGGCATTGCATCTTAGATAATTCTGAACATTTCCGAAGTCATCATTACCATCATTCACAGGTTCATCACTTAAGTGGTTATCAAAGCGATCGTCAAGACGTAGCAGTTCACAGTCTCTAACGTGTAGCAATATATCCCGAACTGTTGCTTGCGATCCTTCTTCCAGCAGTGCAAGCAGGCTATTGATGCCTTGTTGTAGTTCATTTAAAACTGCCACCATAGCTTGACCATGCAGTCGTGATGGCTCCAGCTTTGGGCACTCGTTACGCATAATCGACATAATCTGAAATTGATCGTTTGCCTGAGCCGCCGCAAAAATTGGAAGGATATGCTGGACAAATGGGCGAAGCGGCCAAGCTGACCCATCGTTCACCCCTTCACTCAAGCTCATCGGTGCTTTATCAGTAAGGGCAGAAAATAAATTAGGGAATCCCAGTCGATTAGCTGCCATACGATGTACCAAAACAAGCAGACGAACATCACCTTCGCGTGTATCACTTAGCCATTGTTCATCGCTAGTTTCATTTGCAAGGTAACGTCTGACAGATGTGAGATAGGCACTTCGTTCCACATTTGAAGGCAAGATGAAAAGATTCACTGTGCCTAATACAGTCTGTTCAACACCATCCACGATAGTTGTTCGGCCACGAATTTGTTGGAGGCCATCCCCAGAAGCTCGAATCGAATTGATAACACCAAGTACAGACGTCGGACATCTGAAATTCTCTGGTTTTGTAATTTCAGCCCACCCATCACTTAACGGAATAGCACCAGCTCCGCTCATATAGATTTTCTGCATCGGATCACCAAAAAATCCTATGCACATGTCAGGATTGTCATTAGCAATAGTTCGAAGCGCAGAGATCACATCAGGATCGGTATCCTGACTTTCATCGACAAAAACAAATGGAAAGCGCTTGGCTACAATCCTTCTCAAAAGTGGATGAGCCTCAACACAAGCAGGGACGAGTTTAAGAATATCATCGTGCCCTAGAATACCCTTAGCATAGTTACTTCCTGTCCCGTAGATAAATTTATCAACATCATCAATGCACTCAAGTTGAGCAGAGAGATAGGCAATTTCATCTTCAAGACGAGATTTTGTTTTAGCTTGTGTTCTGGGCTTATCATAATGGGCTTGCTTTTCAGCTATTTTTTCATGTATTCGCGCTACGACCCACTTTGCGATATCTACATGAAAAGGTCGGATGACCGACCAAAGAAAGCTATGAATGGTTGAAATATGAAATAACTGCGAGTTACCAACGTCAGCGGCAATCTCACCAACAGCTACCTCTGTATACGTGATACAGGATATTTTTTGCCCGGCACGACGTAAAGCAGAACCACGGGTATCAGCCAAATGTGCCAAGGCTTTAATGAGAGATGTTGTTTTACCTGAACCAGCACCAGCTACCATGACAAATGAACGTGGTGGCGAGCTATCCAGACAAGCACGAACATCAATATCTGCCTGTGTATCAGGGCTACCAATGCGACTGGTCATGCAACCCTCCCACCATCTGTTTCAGCCAAAGCGACGGACATATCCTCAACATCCTCTTCCTGACCTTCTGCAACTTCTAGTTCCGGCGGGGCTATTTCAGCTTCGAGCCATTTTAATCCTTCAGCAATGTATGTTGGGACAGACCATTCATCCGGTTTTTTAAGAAGTAAATTCAGAGCAAAATCAGTTTTACTGAAGCTTTTTGATTGCACGCGCTTGTGAATGCGCTGGACCAATTGCAGTAGATCCATACTTACAGCTCTGGCAATACGTAGCTTGAGTGGCTTACAGCCCACATCTTGACACCAGGACAGATTTTCAAGTGCAAAAGCTTCCTCTAAAGTACGACCAGCAAGTGCCAGTGTTTCCTCTTTCCATGTAACATTTGTCTGGCACTGGTAAGCAACACGAACCAAAGCGTCACACTCAGCTGTGCGGCTTTGTATTTTCATTTCCTCAGTTGCTTCCCATAAAGCGGCAACGGTGTCACATTTCGGTAACCACTGCCGAAGTGTTTGATTAGAGGTCATAGCTCCAGGATGACTGGCAATACAAGCCTTTCCTGGTGTTTCTGTGTTGGCCTGTTCTTCCTCCTCATCATCAGGTTCCTCGCCATCATCATTTGCAGCCGGATTTTCTGCAAGACCATCTAACTCATCTGCTCGAGCTTCTGTTGCATCTTGTACCGGAGGGGTACAGTACACACTATCCAGATCTGTAATAATGAGTGTAGTAATCCCAAGATATTCAATTAGTTTTTGGAATCGATAGCCAAAAGCACCGCCAATCTCAAGGACTGTTAGGTAAGAGGATTTTAATCTAGGTGCGGCGGTAGCAATCATTTGCGGGAGCAGTAGCCGCTCAACATTGCCTTCTACAAGTACAGCCCCGTCGGCAAAAAACAAATCACAATGGGTCAGCTTCAAGTAACGCTCAAGAAAGTCTCGAATTTCAGGATCAGTATTATCATAAAAAACAGAGAGATTGAGCACATCTGTTGCCGACATATTTGATGAACGCTTCCGCCGAAAGTAACGGATCGGCCGAAAACCACGTTCGTAAAGAATATGAGTTGAATGAGAAGTAACCACCACTTGAGTGGTGTAGTGCATAAGCTCCTGGCTCTCCATGGCAAGAAGGTCCATTATCTTGCGTATTAAAGCCTGCTGTAACTGTGCGTGGAGATGAGCTTCTGGCTCTTCAATAAAAATCAGGTGAACTGGTGGTCGATTCTCTTCTATTGATAACCATTGGTTGTGGATGTCGAGTAATTCAACAACCATAAAGATCAGATTCTTAAAACCAAGCCCGTTATAACTATCGGGTAGTGTTGGCGGGGTAGGATTACCGTCATCCTCCCCCAGCGCGTAATGTATTACGGCCCCATTTTGGTTGTTCATGATCTGCGCTGGGTCTAAGGCCGAACGAATCATCATGCGTGGGTTTGAAAGTCCAGGGTATCCGAGTTTCGCCAGACTTTTCAGCGTAGGTGCAAAAACACGTTCAAGATGCTGATTGAAAGCTGATTCAGACGCAGCTAAAGCAATTAATGCTTCGTAATCTTCACCTTTTTGTTCAAGATTTCGTCCGTAAAAACGGCTGAGAACACGAGAAAGATCCTCCGAACGGGAACCTCCGGAACCATCTGAAAGATGACGCTGAGCATTCAAAAAATTGATTTGGATAAGGCTGTTCAGTATTTCGCGACCACTTCGATCACGCCCTGTGAGCGGAGTAGGTTCATAGCCTTCCTCGGATATCATTTCCGCATTGAAACGTGCGGGATCAAGAACAAAATAGCGGAGTTCATATTCGTCATTGAGTCTATCGCGAAGATATTCCCAAAGGTTACGAGGTGAAGGATCGTATTTGAGAATTCCATTTTCATCTTTAGGTGTGGCATCGATAGCAAGCTGACGTACTGCGAGGAAGCGCGAACGGATTTCTTCAGGATTGATGGGGGAAAAAGCAACGCGCATTCCAACCAGAGAACCTGACCACGATAGGCTGGGGAGAAGATCGACTACACGATGAACATCATTCGGTGTTACTTCAAACCAAATATCAAGTTCCAGTGAAGGTAGCGACGCAGCATCTGCCCCTTCTCCAAATGTGACAATGTCAGTCCAACATTCAGCATTGAAGTCATGAATATTGAATCGGCTTTTACCGGTAAATAGTTGAAGTGCATGACCGACAGAAGTCTTACCACTGTTATTCGCCCCTACGAAAATTGAAATGTCTGACGCAAGATCGATAACAACATCGTGCAGCCTTCTAAAATTACGGACTGACAGCTTTCTCAAATGCATTCTCATTATCCTTTAATGAAAGACTGCCTTGCCAATAAAAATCATTAATTTCAATAACATTTACATTTGACATCAGCAAGCCATTTAGGGTTCTCATGCTTTAAAACTTTAAGTTATGAATAATTTTTTTAGTGTTCAACCTGATATCTGAGCACTATATAACGCTATTCTTACCAGAAAAAATTTGATCACGAGCACATGTAATAAATTTAAATTACTTGATTTAATCTATTCAGCATGAGTATGCTACACCGCAAAAAACATATGTAATTTATCTTTATTCGGAGTTTGAATGCTGCTCACCTACAAGGAAATAGCTACGTTTACGGCAGGCTCGCACATCAGCCGTATCCAGCAGAGTGCAGATGGACTCGCATTTCGTTTCTATGCAACCGAGCAGTTTTTGCTAGATGACTGGCAGTCAGGTCTTGCGTCAGCAGAGAAAGAGCAGTGGGTGAAAACGCATCAGGATGTTGTGATTACGCAAAAAGGAGATGTTGTCATCAGTCTGATCCACGGCAAGGCTGTTCGTGTGAGTGCCGAAAATGCCGGGCGTATCTTAGGTAATAACTACGTCAAAGTGGATGTTGATGACAGCCAGATTGATGCAACGTGGTTTCTCTGGCATTTCAATGAAAGCCCGGAGGGACGACGTCAGCGGATTCAGACCACCCAGGGTTCTACCGTCGTACAGCGTATCGCGGTTAATGAACTGAAAAATTTTACCGTTCCCCTCCCGCCACTCGCACAGCAAAAAGCGATGGGAGGGCTCTATCTGGCGGCGCGAGAAAAACGCTTTTATCAGCAGCAAATTGCCGCCCTGAGTGAACAACAGATCCTGAGCCTGCTCAGTGGTATGATTTGACTTATTACGTCACCCTTTCGTGACGAAGAAAAACAACAGGAAGAACTATGTCTCCCCAGATTGAAGCGCAAAATTTAAGTGAACTGCAAGGCCGCCTGTGGAATATCGCCGATACCCTGCGCGGTAAGATGAATGCCGATGAATTCCGCGACTACTGCCTAGGTTTTATCTTCTATAAATACCTGTCAGAAAAATTTGTTGGGTATGCGAACAAAATTCTGGCGGAAGATGGCATTCAGTACAACGAACTGACTGCGGAACATCCGGCGTATAAGGACATCGTTGATGCGGTGAAAGAGGACAGTGTCCAGACTCTAGGATATTTCCTGCCACCAACGGATTTGTTCCACACCATGGCTGAGCGTGTGGCTAAAGATCCCAAAGGCACAGGTACTGGCTTTATTCTGGAAGACCTCGCCACTACCCTGCGCAGCATTGAACAGAGCACGTTGGGCACTGATTCTGCGGATGACTTCAGCAACCTGTTTGAGGACCTCGATTTAGGCTCAAGCAAACTCGGCAACACAGCGAAAGCAAAAAACGAATTGATCGGCAAAGTCGTCACTGAGCTCGACAAACTGAGCTTTAACCTGAGCGAAGCGAGTTCCGATATTCTGGGTGATGCCTACGAGTACCTGATCGGCCAGTTCGCCTCAGGTGCAGGTAAGAAAGCAGGGGAGTTCTATACCCCGCAGCCGGTTTCTACTCTACTGGCGAAAATAGTCACCACCCACAAGCTGAAGCTCAAAAACGTATATGACCCGACCTGTGGCTCCGGCTCTTTGTTACTACGCGTGAAACGTGAAGCCTCATCTGTGGGTAAAATTTACGGCCAGGAGATGAACCGTACCACCTATAACCTGGCGCGTATGAACATGATTCTGCACGGGGTCCACTATGCAGACTTTGAGATCATTCAGGAAGATACGCTGGAGCACCCGCAGCATACGCATCTGAAATTTGACGCCATCGTCGCCAACCCACCGTTCTCCGCCAAATGGAGCGCCAGCCCGCTGTTTATGAACGATGATCGTTTTGCCCAGTACGGCAAACTGGCACCGTCTAGCAAAGCAGACATGGCGTTTGTACAGCATATGTTCCATCACCTGGAAGATGACGGCACCATGGCAGTGGTATTGCCTCACGGCGTTCTGTTCCGTGGCGCAGCGGAAGGCCATATCCGTCAGTTTATGGTTGAGAAGCTGAACTGCATCGATGCGGTAATCGGCTTACCCGCAAATGTTTTCTATGGAACGCCGATAGCTACTTGCATACTAGTGCTGCGTAAATGCCGCAAACACAGCGACAGTATTCTGTTTATCGACGCCAGCAATGACTTTGAAAAGGTGAAAACTCAGAACCGTCTATTGCCAGACCATATCGACACAATCGCCGATACCTATAACGACTGGAAAGCTGTCGAGAAGTACAGCCATATCGCGACGCTGGAAGAGATCCGCAACAACGATTACAACCTCAATATCCCGCGCTATGTCGATACTTTTGAAGCGGAAAAAGAGATTGATCTCAACGCGGTGGCGCAGGAAATTCGAGAGCTGGAAGGGAAAGTTGTAGAAATTAATAAAACTATTGCTGGGTTCTGCAAAGAATTAGGGATTGACGCACCGTATGGAATGATGGAAGGTGGTAAATAATGTTTCCAAGAACTCGCTTTCCTTCTTTCAGTGGACACTACACTGAAAAATCCTTACACGACGCAGTGCTCGAATTGAAAAGCGGCCTTTCTCGAATGTTCAGTGACTCCGACATTGGCTTGCCCGTTATACGCTCAAATAACATTAAAGATTATTGTTTGGATTTTAATGAGTTAAAATACTGGTTCGAGGAAGATCCTCAAGGTGCAACAACTTCTAATTATTACTTACGAGATGGGGATATTTTAGTTAACTTCATTAACAGCCAGGCACAGATTGGAAAGTCTGCGATATATTATAATGCTCTGAATAGGGATTGTATATATACAACCAATATACTGGCCCTTCACATAAATAAGGAGCACTCTCCTGAATTTATATTTTTTTTCTTTCAAACAAAAAAATATGATAATTACATCCAAAGTATAACTAAACCTGCAGTCAACCAGGCAAGTTTTACGACTAAAGATTTTCGGAAGATGAAAATCTTTTTCCCTGACTTGGCTGAACAAACCAAAATCGCTAATTTCCTTTGCTCCATTGACGAAAAAATCGCGCTACTAAATAAGCAGTACGGCCTACTATGCCAGTACAAAAAAGGCATAATGCAGAAGATTTTTAGTCAGGAAGTACGGTTTAAGGATGAAAGTGGAGAGGAGTTTCCAGAGTGGGATTTCATAAGTGCAGGAAAGCTTTTCGAAAATAGTAGCAACAAAAAGCATAAAGGTGACTTGCCTATTCTGGCAGTTACTCAAGAAAATGGTGTTGTTAATAGAGATAGTATAAATATAGACATCAAAAGTTCTCAGGAAAGTATCAATTCTTACAAAATAATTGACAAGGGTGATTTTGTAATTAGTTTACGATCATTTCAGGGTGGGATTGAGCATTCATCTTTACAAGGGCTTTGTAGCCCTGCATATACAGTTTTGAAAAATGTAAAACCAATAATTGATGGCTTTTATCGTTTTTATCTAAAAAAAGATAGTTTTATTGAAGAGCTTAGCCAAACAGTTGTTGGTATACGTGATGGAAAACAGATCAGTTATAAGGCTTTTTCAATTCTAGAATTGCCTTACCCCAGCTTGCCCGAACAGAAAAAGATCTCAGACTTTCTTTTTTCTCTTGACGATAAAATCGCCGTAAAAAAAGCGGAAATAGATAAATTAAAAACCTGGAAGCAGGGCCTGCTCCAGCAAATGTTTGTATAAAAATCATCCGGCCCGACCGACTCCGGGCCAACACAATAACGAAAGGCACTACATACTGATGGCAACGCAAAGCGAATACGAGTTAGAAACGCAACTGGTGGAACAACTGGTTGGCATGCACTACGAACGGGTGAATGTCACCGACGAAACCAGTATGAAAGCCAATCTGCGAAAGCAGATTGAAATCCATAACCGACTGGAATCTGCCCCACTCACGGACAGCGAATTTAACCGTATTTTCTTACATCTAACCAAAGGCAATGAAGTTATCGATCGCGCTAAGATCCTGCGCGACCGCTACCAGTTGTTGCGTGATGACGGCACCGAGAAGTGGCTCAGCTTTATCAATAAAGAGGAGTGGTGCCAGAACGAGTTTCAGGTGACGAGCCAGGTGAAGCAGTTCAATGCCGAGCAAAACACACGTAAAACTCGTTTCGACGTCACGCTGCTGATCAACGGCCTGCCGCTGGTGCAGATCGAGCTGAAGCGTCGCGGCCTGGGGCTGAAAGAGGCCTTCAACCAGATCGATCGTTACCATCGGGATGCGTTCTGGGTCGGTAGCGGCCTGTTCCAGTATGTGCAGATCTTTATTATTAGCAACGGCGTGGATACCAAATATTACGCCAACAACCGCGCCAACCATTTTGAGCAGACCTTCTTCTGGACCGATGAAAAGAATAACCCGCTCAAAGCGCTGGAAAAATTCACAGATGCATTTCTGAAGGTCTGTCACATCGCAAAAATGATCACCCACTACACGGTGCTGAACGAAACCCGTAAGTGCCTAATGGTGATGCGCCCTTATCAGTTTTACGCCTGTGAGGCGATGATCCACCATGTGAAGGAGAATCTCCACAAGCAGGGACGGCCGGAGAACGGTTATATCTGGCACACCACCGGCTCCGGTAAAACGCTGACCTCGTTTAAAGCCAGTCAGGTGATTATGGAAATACCAGAAGTGGATCGGGTCATTTTTGTGGTCGATCGCCGGGATCTGGATTATCAGACGGCGAAAGAGTTCAACGGCTTTGCGAAAGACAGCGTGGATACCACCAACAATACCAGCACGCTGATAAAACATCTCAAGCAAAGCAGCACCAAGCTGACGTTGACCACCATTCAGAAGCTTAATAACGCCATCACCCATGAAGGTTACAAAGCGCAGCTCGCACACCTACGCAAAGAACGCATCGTCTTTATCTTCGATGAATGCCACCGCAGCCAGTTCGGTGACACGCATAAAGCGATCGTGAACTTCTTCGAGAACGCACAGCTGTTTGGTTTTACCGGGACGCCAATCTTTGCCGATAACGTCAATATCACCAACGGTGTCAAACAGACCACCGAACTGTTGTTCGATAAATGCTTGCATAAATACGTGATTGTCGACGCCATCCGGGATGAAAACGTACTGCGCTTCGCCGTGGAATATGTCGGTACTTATAAGCGCAAAGAGAGCAGCAATGAGATCGATATTGATGTTGAGGATATCGACACCAAAGAGGTGATGGAAAGCGATATCCGGTTGGGCAAAATCACTGACTATATCCTTGCCCATCATAACGCCAAGACCCGCAATCGCGAGTTCACCGCGATGTTCTGCGTCGGGTCAGTCGATATGCTGATCACCTACTACAAACTCTTTAAAGACAAGCAGGCCGCACTGCAGGCGGCGGATGCTAATTACAAGCCGTTAAAAATTGCCACTATCTTCACCTACGCCACCAATGAAGCGGACAAAAGTGATAAAGAGGCGGTAAACGGTCTGCTGGATGAAGAGGATATTAGCCTGCCGCAAGGGGCTAAAGTTGACACCTCAAGTCGTGATCATCTGGATAGTTTTATCGAGGATTATAACGAGCTGTATGGCACCAGCTACTCGGCCAATGACTCAAAAAGCTTTTACAATTACTACAAAAATATTGCCCAGCGCACCAAAGAGAAAGGCATCGATATTCTACTGGTGGTGAATATGTTCCTCACCGGTTTCGACAGCCCGACGCTGAACACGCTGTACGTCGATAAAAACCTGCGTTTTCACGGCCTGGTACAGGCGTTTTCCCGTACCAACCGCATTCTCAACGAGAAGAAAAGCCACGGGAATATCGTCTGCTTCCGCAATCTGAAGAAAGCCACCGACGATGCTATTGCCTTGTTCTCGAATAAAGATGCCTCTTCTACGGTGCTGGTCAAACCCTTTGAGGAGTACTTCGGGGATTATCAGGACGCCGTCGATCTCTTGTTAACGCTGACGCCAACGGTAGAAAGCGTGGACGATTTACCGGATGAAGACGCGCAACTGGCATTTGTAACGGCGTTCCGTGATGTGATGCGTTTGAAAAACATCCTCGAAAGCTTTGCCGATTTCGACGATGCGGCGAAACCGCTGTCGGACCAGACGCTGGCCGATTTCACCAGTAAATACCTCGATATCCACGACAAGGTGAAAAAGCATTCCAGCAAAGAGAAAGTCTCGATTCTTGACGACGTGGATTTTGAAGTCTCGCTGATTCATCGCGACGAAATTAACGTCGGCTACATTTTGCGTCTATTGGCTGGCATTCAGGCTATGCCGCCAAAAGAACAGCAGGAGCAGAAGAAAAAGATCATGGATATTGTCGATAGCGACGTCACGCTGCGCAGTAAACGTGAGCTTATCGATAACTTTATTGAAAAAAGCCTGCTGCATGCCGCGCATGACGAAGATATCACTCAGGTGTTCGAAGCCTATGTCGAACAGGAAAAAGGTAAGGCGCTGGCAGCCTTGTGCAGCGAAGAGCGACTTGATTCCATCAAACTGACTGGCTTACTGGATAACTACCTCTTTACCGACGTGATGCCGCGAGAGGATGAAGTGGCGGAAACGCTGACCTGGACACCAAAGATTCTGGAACGCAAAAACGTACGGGCACGTGTCTACGACCGTGTGCGCGATGTAATAGAAACGTTTATTAATGGGATGCGCGGGTTTTAACCAATTCTGGTGATGAACATGGCAGGGGTATTTTCATGAGTGAGATAGACATTCAGGATGATGAGGCGCTGGTTCAACTGCTGTTGAACGCAGATAAAGATGATATAGATCTGCTGATCGATTACGTCACTAATACCGGTAAGTTTGGTTTTTCCATGTCAGACAGTGTGAAGGCCGTATTGCAGGACGCCAAACGCCAGGATGAACCCGATGATGAAACCCTGCGCCTGCTTGTGCGGGAGTTACAGCATTTCGGCGGTAATACGTTCGTGAATCTCTTTCGTCGCAATGGTGTCAGCTACAGCGAAATTGTCGATGACGTTACCAGCCATCTGAAGATGAAAGTCCCGGCCACTGCATCAGTAGAAGAAAAAGAAGCGCTGATTATTGACTGTGTATTTACCTCATCATGGAAAAAAATGTCGGATGATGAGCGCAGCCAGATTCTGCGTGATATGGGCATAAACGGCTCTGCCAGTATGGATATTCCTGTCTGGCAGAGAGCAGCACTCGTTGCCAATAGCCTTGCACAAACGACAGCAGGCAAAGTACTGCCTTTAATTGCAGGGCTAGGTATCGGGCGTGTTTTGGGCGTATTAACCGGGCCGGTTGGCCTGGCTATTACTGGTCTTTATACCGCCTATGACATCTCAAACCCCGCGTTTCGAGTGACACTGCCTTGCGTGGTGCAAATTGCCTGGATTCGCTTAAAAAACTCCCGCCAATTCCGGCTTGCCACCCAGCCATCACCAGCCTCGATGCCTGCTCTCACATACGATCAACGCTGGGGTTTTGGTCATGATATTCACCAACCTGCGCTTACGGTTGCGACAATTCCACCTTCGGAAAGTATCAACACCGGTGCGATGCAGGAGCAGGATATAACCGGTATTTCACGGCTGAGCCCGCTGTTGCAAACATTACCCTCACTGGCGACCTCTGCACATGTTGCCAGCCATCAATATATGGAAGTCATTATTAATGGTCCTCTGGCGAGTGTAAAAGATGGCCCTGGTTTCCGAGGCTTCAGCCTGGGAGAAAAAGGGATTAAAGAACATGCCGTTCTGCTGAATCCTGACAAACTCAATCAACTTGTTAACACCGGTATGTTGTTGAATGTTGCTTCTGCTGTGTTGGCACAAAAACATCTGGCAGATATCAGCAAGAAATTGACGGAAATTGTTGAGGCGGTGCATGAGGTATCTACATTCCAGAACAATGAACGTAAGTCAGAGATCATTGGAGCCATTCAGTATTTGCAGCAAATTACCCCTGTGGTACTAGAGGGGCAATGCTCACCCGCAATACGCCAAAAACTGGAGGATATTGAAGTCCAGTTTTCCGCCCTGCAGGATCACTTACTGACGAATATTACTGCTGCTGGCAACAAAGTGGCAGCGCTTAAAGACCGTGGGCTCTTTGGCAGTACGGAGATTACGAATAAGATCCAGACCCAACAAAAGATTCTTGATGAGCGAATCCATGAATGGGACCTGGCAATGAAGGTTCGTGCGCAAGCGTTGCATCTTCTGACTCATACAGAAGGTGACACAACGCTCGTCAGGCACCGTCAACAAACCATTGCGGGTACCTACCAGCAGTTTGGCAGCGTTATTGAAAACGTTGAACGTCAGCTACAGCAGAGAATACAAAATATTAGTGCATTGGCGGAACAGAGTAATACGACAAATGCCAACAAAGTATTGCTGCGGAAATGGACGACAACGACTTTAATGCAGCAAAAGATGGCTATTGAAGAAGCCCATTTATCGTTCGGGAAATTCCAACAAGGATTGTTGGCTGAGCAACCGCAATCTGCACGATTACTGGTAGAAGTGCATGATGGGAAGCCGGTGAGGTGTTTTGAATTGCCGTTTGTTTAAGCTGTATTAGTGTGATTACCAAGGGATACTGACGGTATAATTACCAAGCGATTTTGGTGCAACCAGTTTACCAACACCTCATTGCTCTATCAATCAAACGGACATCAGGCAGTTTGATTGATTTTGCTCTGGCGACACGTAAAGCACTCGTGTTCATGTTTTGGCGAAGCCAGATACTACGACCCCCTCCGGGGCTGATGTCCATAACGTACTCAGCCTTCACTTTCAGAGCGACCTTTTGTTGACCCAGATGAGGATACTCAATGGAGAATTGCACGACTGTATTCTCAATGCTGAGCTCTGTGTGTAAGTATCCGCTGAAGATGCGGATGGATAGCCAGCGCAACTGGACTTTGGTCTGTGTTATTTGTATGTAGTGGTTTACTGAATTTGGCCACCTGAACAGAGGTGATATGCTCACCTCAGAACATTACAGGTGCCTCAATGAAAAAAAGAAATTTCAGTGCAGAGTTTAAACGCGAATCCGCTCAACTGGTCCTTGATCAGAACTACACCGTTGCAGCTGCGGCCAGTGCTATGGACGTGGGGCTTTCTACCATGACGCGATGGGTAAAGCAGTTGCGGGATGAACGACAGGGCAAAATACCTAAAGCCTCCCCTATAACCCCGGAACAGATTGAAATACGTGAGCTAAAGAAAAAGCTACAACGCATTGAAATGGAAAACGACATATTAAAAAAGGCTACCGCGCTCTTGATGTCAGACTCCCTGAACAGTTCTCGTTAATCGGGAAACTCAGAGCGCAGTATCCTGTGGTCACCCTCTGCCACGTATTCGGAGTTCATCGCAGTAGCTACAAATACTGGGAAAAAAGCTCCGAAAAGCCAGACGGTTGGCGAGCTATGTTACGCAGTCAGGTTCGAGAGCTGCATAACATCAGCCATGGCTCTGCTGGCGCAAGAAGTATCGCCATTATGGCAACCCTGAGAGGCTTTAGAATGGGACGCTGGCTTGCCGGCCGGCTCATGAAAGAACTGGGGCTGGTGAGTTGTCAGCAGCCTACCCACTGGTATAAACGTGGTGGTCATGAACACATCGCTATCCCGAATCGCCTTGAGCGACAGTTCGCAGTGACAGAACCTAACCAGGTGTGGTGCGGCGATGTGACGTACATCTGGACAGGCAAGCGTTGGGCTTACCTTGCTGTTGTTCTCGATCTGTTCGCAAGGAAACCTGTGGGCTGGGCAATGTCATTCTCACCGGACAGCAATCTGACTATCAAAGCGCTGCAAATGGCGTGGGAAGCTCGCGGTAAACCAGCCGGAGTGATGTTCCACAGTGACCAGGGCAGCCACTATACTAGCAGGCAGTTCCGGTAGTTACTGTGGCGTTGCCGGATCAGGCAGAGTATGAGTCGACGTGGAAACTGTTGGGAGCGTCAACAGCCCGATGGAGCGCTTCTTCAGAAGTCTTAAAAACGAGTGGGTGCCAGTGGCAGGTTATATAAACTTTAGCGAAGCTGCTCATGCGATCACAGACTATATCGTCGGGTATTACAGCTCGCTAAGGCCGCATGACTATAACGGTGGGTTACCCCCAAACGAATCGGAAAATCGATACTGGAAAAACTCTAAAGCGGTGGCCAGTTTTAGTTGACTAATACAGTACCTGCGTAATGTAAAAGGCCTACGGTTCAACCACAAAAGGGGGTACCGGGTTTACTGCGGGTTGTCTCTGAACATGTGAATTAAGCCAAAGAAACGACTGAAACGAGACAAGCCTGAACCACTTGCGGTGCCTGAAAGCAGCAATGAATGCTGGTCGATGGACTTCATGAATGAGCGGCTATCGGATGCCCTCAGAAGCGGTACATGGCGTTCATGAACAGCCCGCCCGAGACGTTTTTCTCCACGAGAGGGCTGTTTTTCGCCGCCGCAGCCGTCAGTCCGGTCACGCGGACGCCACCCGAGAACCTCAGTTGCGGCGTGTACTGCCAGTCCAGCCCCCACTGCGCGGTCACCCCGCGCCCCCCCTCCCGCCCGGTGCGCCCGGAACGACGTGCGGGCCGCCTTCTCCGGGGTCACCCCGAAGCTGGCCATCATGTCGTGGCGGTCAGACCAGGTGAGGAAGGTCTCCGTATTGAAGCTCAGGGTGTCACTGAGCGGCAGCGACATATTCTGACTGGTCTATAGACAGGTCATTCACATAGTGTGAATAACGACAGAGATGCAGCCTGAAGACCTTGTATTTTGTTGCGTTACAGGTATGTTTATAACAGAGAGGGCTATATTTCAACCCCTCAAGGAGGATGCTGTGAATGCCGAATCGAGAAAAAATAAGGAGCAAATAAGAAGAAAGGTGGACTTATATATTTTATCCCTTGCTATTTTATTTGTGTTTTTTATCTTCATTACATGTAAGTTTCCGGTATGTTTTTCATCACAATGTAAGTTTATTGGGTGGGAGGTGCTATTAAAAAATAACATAGTGCCTGCTATATGTATTATCTTGTTGTTATATTCGTTTTTCGCCTATTACAGATTTAAATATGACACTAAAAAATCTGTTGAGCTTCCGGTTAAAATAGTCAAGTTAGAGAAAATAAACTACGAACATTTAACATTTCTGGCTACATATATTATTCCATTAATAACTTTTGATTTTGAGAAAGAAAGATACATATTAGTTTTAGCCGCTTTATTGGTTATTATGGGTGTAATTTATATAAAAACAGATCTTTTTTATGCAAACCCATCTCTCGCATTATTAGGTTTTAATATTTATAAGGTCGATATCAATATCTCTGGAAATGTTATAAGGGAGGGTGTAATCGTTATAACACGCAGAAAATTAGAAGCGGGTAAAATGTTCAGCTATATTGTACTGGATGACCGGGTTTATTATTCTGGCAATTGAGGTTTTTATGACTACACAGGCTGTGACAAAAGAACGTTTAGATGCTGATTTGCAGTATTACATTAATAATAAAGACGATGTTGCCGTTATAGTTTATGCTATCGTGAAAGGTAACAACGCCCCTCTGAGAATGGATATTGAATCTCCAGCCCAAAATGGACTGAAATCTCTTTTTTTGAATGTGATTAACAATGATATTCTCAAAAATGAAGATTTGACCGTATTGCCTTTGTCATCAGTTGATGAAAGGAGTAAGGTCCTGTATCACTATGACATTCCGATACCGGATGAATTAAAATGTCTGAATCAGGCTTTGGGCCAGCCGGATGAGCCAGAGTTTGATTTCAACGTTCATAAAATTGAAGATATAAAGGTTCTGTTAATCTGCATAGGTAATGCAGAAAGAAAAATGACGTTGTATAAAACAATGGCGCCAGTGAACATATTTTCACGGGACGGTTTTTTTCTTATGAAATCGGATACCAGGCTGAAGGAAATAAAAGAGGACTTCTTCAGGGTAAGTGGTAACTTCCAGATTATAAAAATTAGCGGAGAGTTGTTTGTTGTAGATTTGCTTTTGATAGAAAAAATGTTTGGTTTTCATGATGTAATAAAAAAAGAAGCAGCCAGAGGAATGCAGTCTGTCAGTGATATGAATATCCTTACTAATATGGACGCATTACATGAGTTAATTAACGATGTTAAATATGCAAGGAAGTTAACGCGTGTAGCGAAGGCTTCACCTGTAATTAATGCGGGGATTGATAACGTCAGTATTATTCAGTTCTGTAAAACGTATCCAACCCTGAAAGGCCGTATTCGTTTTAACGATGAGGAAACGAAGATCTCTTTAGATACCAAAGTATCAAAAGACTTATTCATTAAAGTATTAATGGATGATTTTCTGACTTCACAATTGACTAAATTTTATTATGACAGCATAGCAAAAGATACTCTGGTTACCGAAGTTGTCGGTGATTGAGAAAGCCCTTGTGGTGATCCTGTCATCACAAGGGTTTATCTGGTTAGCATTACCGGATGCAGAGCTTTGACTTCAGTTTGTCTGTGGGAATATAATAGTTACTGCTGTGAATATGTTCTTCAAAACCAAATTTTAAAGCAAATGCTTTGCTGTTTGAATTGACACTTTCTATGGCTATATAATTATACCCGTACTTCTTTGCGATTTCTGTAAGTACTTTTAATAACGAAGTGCCATGGCCATTGCGCTGATTTTAAATCCAATTCTTGCAATCACTATTGTTTTTTCTTCGTGCTTAACCCATGTCTGTCCGAATCTGAAGTAAAGATCGAATTTTTTCTTATTTGTTATAATACGAAAAGCGTTAATCGGGGTGATTGCCTGTTCACATAATTGTGCTGAAGGTCGTTTATAGGGGAATATCTGTTCGTGGAGCCAGTGATTTATTGTGTCAAGGATTTCTGTTCTTTCTTCCGGAGATATAATGTTTCTCTGAAACGTCATAATTTATACCTTCTGTAAAAAATGTGATGAACAGTAGACGTGTTTAATGAGTATTACAGTCTTCCGCCATTTTTAGCTATGCCAGGTTTACCTCTGCGGCTTTTCAGAACCGTTGAAAATTCTTTCTGTTCTCGTCGGGTTTTATAGGCGACAAGTTCTTTATGCTTTTTATCTCCTTCTGTCTTTTTCAGGTCAACAAGAAAATCATTTCTAATCATCCATTTAACAATCTCTTTATTAATGCCTTTATACATCGGTATCCTTTTATCGTTGTAAAATTTAACATCATGAATATCACTGACGTAGTTAAGCATCAACAAAATATCTTTATAATCTTCAATATAACTGTTGATGATGACATGGTTTTTATTCATCTGAATACTGAATCCCAGTTCGTACAGGTCAAACAGAAAAAAGGCAGTCTGATAATTACAGAAATCGATATGTAATGTTCTCTTCAGAAATTTATCAATATGGGAGAGAATGATTTCAAAAAAATCATCACTGCGGAAGTTTTCAATAATACCTTTTCCGGCCTGGTTTATGATGTTAACGTTACATCCGGTGTCAATTGCCAGGGACAGCACTTCTCTCTATATCTATATCGCCAGAAACCTCAGTTACGACTGGATAGATCTTCATCTAAAAAGAATCAGGGCATCTCAGGAGGTCATATGCATATTCTGAAATGTTATCTGGCAAACAATAGCAACGGGCGTTTTGTTACAGCAAAGGAAGCTAGTACCAGCACAGACACCTAGACCTGCGCATCTTGCGGTTGCACCTTGATACTACATTCTTCAGAGACCAACGCGCCCTGGTTTGAACATGACCAGTGTACGGTATCGATAAATGTACTGATGAACTGCACACACCTTGATCCAGAGGTAAAAGCAGAAGCACGAAGGAATAAATTATGCTGATTTATCAGTAGACTGGATTCAACATGACCGTTCAGGACTGGTAATGTGTCTGATGTGGACCCCATTACAAGGGTGAAAAACTCTGCATCAAGTGCGGTACGGGTATTTACAGCATCTAAGAATCCCCGTGGCTGAAAAACTATACCTGAAATGTAGGGTGGCAATATTTTAACAATCGATAGCGGCGACCTGGATTCCGTTGCTATGTCTGCGCCTCATAGAAGGCACGTTCCTGTCTGTCGTGTACTGCGCCTCGTTCGGACATCCCTAGATAGGACCACAGCAGCAAACGGTTCTGTGGCCCATCCTCCATTTTAAGCAGCTCCGAAAACTCCTTGTTTCGAAAATCCCTTCCTTATTGTCGTAAACACGGAATACCTTTGTCTTCACCACTGGTTTTACGGCTGATATATTGCTCTGTAAATTCACGGGGCAGGGGTCCACATGGAGCTACAAACAAGACTAGTTTTTATTGATACTTCCGCATACGAAACAAAAAAACTTCAGTTTGGCCATTTCGTTCTGGGCAGGCTGCAAGTGTTGGTCGAAGAGGAAAAAATTCATCTGCTCATTACTAATATAGTGCGTTCAGAAATCGAATTACATCTGAAAAAGTACGCAGAGGCGGCGGTAAGGGAGCATAAAAACTTCCGTAAAAATGGCAGTTTTTTATGCCTTGCGGATGAGGTTACAGGGGGCGGTCTCTTCCCAGAGATAACCTCAGATGCTGTACTTAACGCGGCGATACGTAAATTCTGCGCGTTAGTAGATAACGGATTAACTGAAATCGTGTCCGTTGCTGCCGTGAATCCGAAGCAGATATTTGATGATTATTTTTCTGGCGCCGCGCCGTTCCACCGCGAGGCGAAAAAGTCAGAGTTTCCTGATGCCTTTTCACTGGCAGCTGTAGATGCCGTGGCACGATCCCGTCATCACAAGCTTTATGTTGTAAGTGATGACGGGGATATGGCTGCAGTCGCGGAGGCTAACGATAATTTTATCCACCTGAAAAGCATCGATGCTCTCCTTGACCTGGTTAACAGGAATGATGAAGAGTTGGCTGAATTGTCAACATTTGCTGACAGCGTACTTGAGCAATTGCAAGGAGACGTTATAAGGATGGCATGGGAGCAGCTTTATGACGCTGAATTCATGCCTATATCTTCAGACGAGTACGATCCTGTAATATACGAAACACAGATATCCTCTATCAGCATTAGTGAAGTGCAGCTTATTGACGTCAATAAAGATGATGCAACCTATGAGGTCACTTTTAAGGTTGATTTAACAGCCTCGTATGATTACGAGGATTACTCACGGGCGAACTGGGATAAAGAAGATCGTGTGTACTATGGTGTTGAGGTTTCAAACCACTCCTATCGCCATCAAGAGCAGTACACCGCTACTCTTGAGATAGGATTTATGGATGGGCTAAGGGCAAATGCAGAGTTTCAAATGCTGAGTTTTGATGACAGTATTTTCTACCTTGATCTGGATAACGCAGAACACATTGAAAATAGCAACTGAGACTAAACCTCCTGGCCCCTTCTTAGCCGCTATACATCGCAAACCAACCTGCCCTGCCCCGTTTAGACGATCTCATAGTATTAACGGAAAACGCTAGGCTAGAGGGCGGTGTTGCAGGCCTAGGTTCGAGGTATACCCCTTCGTGGTTCAACGAAAGGAACTACGTAAATTTAGGGGGAGTTTAGCTATTCTGTGCCCCAGCCATAATTATTACTCTGGTTAATCGTTTGTGCTTAGACACCCCAGACGTATTGCCAGCAATTTCTGCGTTGTTTTAAAGACTAACACCGTGTTAATATATGTACCCATCAGTGCTCATACCATTTAAAATGGCACATTCATTTTAACAATAGTCCAGAGACATAAAAAACAAAAAGTACCGAAGAAGACCTAGCATTTCAGGTTAGAATCAACATAGAAAAGTAAAATGGTTGTAGTTACCGACCAAGAAGGAATGATCTTAGGCAATTGGATTAAAAATTTTGTCCGCTCCTTACTTTGGAAGAAGGTATTGAGCTCAAAGGTAAAAAACATCAAAATAAGGTAATCGGAGTTTTAAAATTGGCTAATAACATTAGTGATCCTTCAAATATCATAAATTTCTTTGTTGCATTTGGAACATGCACTGCTGTCGCTGTTGCATTAATAGCAAAAGGACAATCATCTTTTGAAAATACTTTCAATATACTTTTATCACAGCATAATGAACAATTGAGGAGACTAAAAGAGCATGAAAATTATGAAAACAATTTCAGCTCTATATTTAACCTACAAAAGGAGTATGACTTAACTGAATTAAATAGAAACATGCATCATCTTGATGACTTTTTTGGAAGTTATTTCCGAGTGTTATACCACTTATTAAAACATATTGATAAAAAAGCAGGATATCATCCTTTCGACTTCAAAGAAAAGAAAAGGTACACTAGTCTAGTTAGATCGTTCCTTGATAATGAAACAGCTCTATTACTTTCCATAAACTGTGCACATGCAAAGCCTGGAAACCAATACTATAAATACAGATGTCTCATAGAGAGGTACGCTTTTTTAGAACATTTAATCCTTGACCCAGAGAAATTCATAGATTACATTCGGGCCACTAGAAGAAGTATTTCCTCAGCGTATACTTTAGTACTGCAAGCCGAAGATAATTTCCATGAAAAATTAATTCATGAAATTAAAAGAACTTATCATATAACAGCCTTTGGGAATCATGAAGACATCAAATAGTTAGTTTGTTGAAAGCACTCTAGAATTAACAGAGTGCTTTTAACATTATCGTCGAGAGCGTTCAGAATTCTGTGTCTCGTTAAAAAGACAACAGCCTCATCACGTTATTCAGTCGCCCATCAAAATACATTCATCAGCCTCAGATAAAGCAGCTTCAACAAGCTGTTTTCATTCGGGAAGCCACCTTTGGTCTTCGTCAGTTTGTGGAAATGCCGGAGAACCGGTTCGTGAGCGTCTAGCGAGAGCCGTCTGGTCATAATCTGATGTATTAGACAAAGTGGTATACATCCAATAGTGGTGGGAACCAAAGTGTCAGATATGCAAGAAAAATGTGACTTCAGGCAGGCGTAAAGGCTACCCTAATTATCCTCCCTAAATTAAGCAACAGCTCGTTGCGGCTTCCTGTGAACCGGGCGTGTAGATATCAAAATTGGCGCTTAAAAACGGTATCAATGCCAATCTGTTATTTAAATGGCGTCAGCAGTGGCGAGAGGAAAAGCTGCTGTTACCTTCCTCTGGGAGTCCTCAGCTACTTCCTGTGACTCTCGATACCACCGCCGTACAGCCAGAACAGCACGCAGAGAACCCTGAGGCCTTCAGTATCAGCTGTGAGGTAACATTCCCGCACGGGACTCTTCGCCTCACCGCTACTGGCGTGGAACCAGACCCAGTCAAGCAGCAAAGTGACGTCCTTTCTTAAATTCAGTTCCTTTACCAATAGCAGCAGCAACGGCCGTGGCCCGTTTTAGGGACAATGCCTTTGACTTTGGCAATGCGCTGACAGGCTTCTGAGTGCGTTCACACAACATCAATTTCTTTATCAAAAAAGTTTCTAAGACGACCAAGGTCATTAAAGAGATCATAAAGTTCTGCAATCATCCTGCGCATTCTGTCGCTAAAACCGTTTTCAGCATCTTCAAGGATAAGCGGAACGGAACGACGAACTCTTGAGACTGCTGCGCCGATTGTTATTACCTGATCAAGCAGCAGACCCCGGGGTTGCCAGACTGCGAGTCTGATTCTAGAGAAGTTATAAAGTATTATTTACCAACAAGGTCAGTCTTTCTATCTTTTGTACCAGCTCACATTCATGTGAGCTGGTACAAACCAGACATATCAATCTGACTCATCGGGGATACCATGCATCATATTGCTGTCACCCAGATGTTGTTCCCAGACATCATCGCATTTTATAGTACTGATTTCTTTTCCCTGTTTTAAAACAGTTATTTCCCCATCATTATTTTTTCCATCATCGATATAGGAAACAGAGTAAGTATACTCGTTTTCTGGTATGTTCAATGTATGTATCGACACACCCTCAGCCCTACTGTAATTCCAGGCCTGACTTAACTGGCTCACATTTTTTACCAAAGTGATTTCAGGAATAACCCCACCACTTCCGTTAATATCCGATTTACCGAATAAATAAGTGACCTCATTATTATTTCTTAACACAGCCACCTCTTTAGTGGTTTTACCTTTTATGACACACCCGAACAAGATATCTGAATCTCCATAAGGTGATGCCATTACTGAACAGGAGATAGTAATTACTCCCAGAGCAGTCACATATTTAATTCCATTTAAAAATATCATACAAGCCTCTTCTGAAAATAAAATATATATAAAAAGCACTTACCCCAAAGGTAAGTGCTTTACCTCAAAAATGCCTATTCAATATATACAACAATCTTACCATCTAATTGTTCTTTCACGGTAATATCTTTAGTTGTACCATCACTAAGTTGAGCAAATCCATAGTGCTGTTTCCCTTCACTTTCAGTTAACGTTACGTTCTCACATTGCTGTGAGTATTGACGTAACTGTTTATGATAGATATCCGTTACCACCTCACATGCTGTACGTTCCAGCATCGCTTTGCTACCGTTGAATGCAAAGTTCCCGATGCCATATACAATCCAGACCCCAAGCCAGACCAGCAACAGCATTTTCCCCTGACCAACGGCTTTACAACGTTTAGCAATATAAACTGGCGAAAAAAGAATCCACCATTTTGAAAAACTTGCCTTACCATGTTTATCCAGTAGCTTCCAGTCCATATAGAACAAAATAACCAGGGCAATCATAACGAACAGATTAACCGTATAGTTGACAGCTAAACTAAACAAACATGCGGATAAAACGCCGACAACAAACAATCCCGTTGCAATCCAGATATATTTGTCATGTAGCGACGAATTGTCTATATTTAATAATTTACGGATATTTTCAGCGCTTACCAAATCAGACTTTTTTCTATCGCCAACAATAAAAGAAATCAATTTATTATTATACAATACCCTGGCTTCATCGTTTAACAAAATGGACTTCATTTCACGGATGAATTTTAAATCTGCATCATCACGCTCACTTACTTTTTGTATCGCATCGTTTAATTCATCAACGCTGGCATTCATATCCAGTTCAAGATATTCATAATAGTTTATCATGATAATTCCTTATCTTTACATAATAGCCGAAATATTACAGAGAACGTTAAACTGGTATACTTCAAGAGTATTGAACAGGAGGGGGGTATGGCGGTAGATATAAAAAAATTATTAAAACACGCAATCATTCCCCTTATTGACATAACAAAAAAATAATCCCTGTACAAACAAATAACATGAATAAAAAACCAATGCCAAGATAGGCTTTTAAAAACTTCTTAATTCTTTCTGGTTTCATTTTGACCTCACGACTACAGCAAAAAGAATAGCGCCAAATATGGGGTCTATAAGCATACTGATAACAAACCATATGAAGAACGAACGGCCACTGGCCTGAGCCAATTTACCAATAACTATCGATGCTCCGATCCACAAAAGTAAAAGAATAAATGCCATCGTTGGCTCCTTGAAAAATAGCAATAAATGACTGAAGTGGTGGTTTAATGCCGTCACTTTATCCGGTAAACATGTTGAATGGATGGGCAGACTTATACCTGCCGCATTGAAACATCCTATCTATAGGCGCATGGTGCATCTCCTTATTGTCACCCGGTGAGAATCCTGCCCTGATTCTAATTAAATCCTTTCTAAGATAGGGAGGTTGTGAGTGCAGGTAAAATTGTTATTACCGATCGAATTTCAATAATTGATCTGCATAATCTATCGACAAAAACGATCGATTTTATATATTTAATAGATTTTATCTATCCATTCAGTGATATCGATCGTTTTTATAGATCAGTTTATGCGGGGGGATGTGGTGGATTAAAATTGATGAGGCAAGTAATGAGTGTTTTTATCCTTTAAAATCATGATGATATTATATTTATCATAGCCTTCTAGTCAAAGGTATGACCACAATCGCCACACTCATATCTGTCAAACACGAGTCCATCAAGGGCTGAGCCGGTAACTGCTCCTGCAGTTGCACCAGCCACAAACCTCCCCAGCACAGCACCAATAACAGCCCCGGTAGCAGTCCCCAGAACTGGCACAACAGAACCAATTGCCGCCCCCGAGCTTGCTCCACTAAGGGCTCCAGCCACACCTCCAGCAATACCTCCAGCCTTCCTCCCAATGTTACGTTCGCTAACGCGTTCAGAACCACATTTTGGACACATTGTAACCATTGATAAAATCTCCTGATTTTCGGTTGTTAAAAAGCAAAAAGGCACCCGAACGTTAAAGTACGGATGCCTTCTTTATGTAATCACTCATGTTGAATCTACGGGGTTAAGGGGCCAGCATATAGCGTCATGTGTTATCTGGTCAGCATGGGATTATTAATTTTCGCAAAATCGAAAGGACTAATACTCTTCTCCCGATTTGCATCCAGGAAGTTTGCCCACCATTGCAGCATCAACTTGCGTTCATCCAGATGTTCCGCTTTATGGATATATGCTGCGCGTACCGAATTACGTTCCATATGGCTCATCTGGCGCTCCACCGCATCCTTCGACCATAGACCTGACTCAATTAACGAACTACAGGCCATTGTGCGGAAGCCGTGGCCGCAAACCTCAACTTTAGTGTCATAGCCCATCACCCGTAGCGCACTATTTACCGTGTTCTCGCTCATGGGTTTACGCGGATCGTGATCGCCAATAAAAATCAGCTCATGTTCACCACAGAACTGTTTTATCTGCTTCAGGATCGCCAGCGCCTGCTTTGATAGCGGCACCAGATGAGGTGTACGCATCTTTGATCCTCGCTGAGAATGTTTCACGCCGGGAATAGGCTCTCGCTCAGGCGGGATGGTCCACATTGACGTTTCAAAATCGATCTCTGACCAGCGAGCAAAACGCAGCTCACTGGAGCGAATAAAGATAAGCAGAGTAAGTTCCGTTGCCCAGCGGGTTAGCGGCCTGCCGGTATAACCGTCTATTTTCTCGAGTAACTCAGGGATACGCTTTAATTCCAGCGCCGGACGATGTTGTCGATTGCCAGAGGCGACGGCTCCAGCCATCTCCTGCGCTGGGTTGTAATCAATCAGCCCGCTTTGTACTGCATAACGCATGATGGCCGTGGTGCGCTGTTGGAGACGAGAAGCCACCTCAAGACGTCCAGACACTTCCACTGCTTTAATTGGTGCCAGTAAATCACGAGTACCCAGTTCAGCAATGTTGCAAGTACCAATTGCCAGGAAGATATTGTCCTCCAGGCTCTTTTTTACGCGATTAGCATGATCTTCCGACCATTTTTGGTTAGTCGCAAGCCATTCTCTGGCAACCTTCTCGAAAGTAATAATCTCTTTCGCCTGCTCTTCTTTTAAAGCACGCTTATGCTCACGAGGATCAATGCCAGCAGCAACCAGCTTTCTAGCCTCTTCTCTCTTTTGTCTGGCATTAGCTAACGAGATTTCAGGATAGACACCGAACGCCATCAAATGTTGTTTACCGCCAAAACGGAAACGAAATCGCCAATACTTTGAGCCGTTAGGTTTTACAAGTAAGGACATACCGTCGCCGTCAACAAGTGAATACTCTTTCTCCTCAGGTTTCGCAGAACGAACTTTAGTATCCGTTAAGGCCATAATGGTCCTCCTTCCATTGGTATGTCGTGAGTATACAAGCAATATCGAATCGACAAATATACTCATTAGTATACTCACAGGCTTGTTGATGTGGGTTGAGTTAGGTTGACTTCAGTTGAGGGGACAAGCGGGTAAAGCCTTGTGTAGCGCGGATTTTGGGCATAAAAAAAGACGTCGATTGACGTCTATTTATATACTTTTGGTGCCGAAGGCCGGACTCGAACCGGCACGTATTTCTACGGTTGATTTTGAATCAACTGCGTCTACCGATTTCGCCACTTCGGCACTGAAGGGGATGCGGAAACGTTCTGGATTATACCTGTCGGCGGCGGCCATGCAAGCGACAGCGTGTCGCCATTGCGCTAAGTGTTGAAAAAAACAGCGCTATCCTGCGCGGCGTCACTTTTTACCGCCATTCCAGGGCGCCAATGCCACCAGCAATCACCACTGCCCCCTCCCGCAAACCCAGCTCCACCTGCCAGCCATCCCCCCTTCTCTTCCAGTGCCCCCAAACCCCAGTCAAACTTATCTCAAATTTTTCTCATTTCACTCTCACCTGCATCCCTATCACAATCCATCTCTCCTCAAACAAATGCCCAATATCCACTCCCCAACTATTCCCCCAACCCCACCCGCCACCATTCCCATATATTCCAGAAAGTTTTAGCCAATGCCTTTTAGTTATTCATCCGCTCCGCGGCAAAACATTAATTTCATCAATATTTTTATAACTTTACATTAATGAAAAGTTTTCTTTTTGCCGTTTATTCCAGGATTTTCCTCAGGCGTGAAGGGTTCCGGTAAACACTATTTTTACTAGTCGCTGTACGAGTCTTGATGGACATATTCACTCGATGAATTAACTCAGGAGAATACTTGTGACGACGTTAAAACCTTTGCTGGCCCGCAACCGCAGCTGGGCGCTGCAGAAATGTCAGCATGACCCGGACTATTTCGAAAAATGGGTCGACGGGCAGCGGCCCCACTCGCTGTGGATCGGCTGCTCCGACAGCCGCGTGCCCGCCGAGGTGCTCACCGGCAGTCAGCCCGGCGAGCTCTTTGTCCACCGCAATATCGCCAACATGCTCGATCCCGCCGACGACAACGTCATGAGCGTCCTGCAGTATGCCCTCCACTACCTTGAGGTGGAGCGGGTGGTGCTCTGCGGCCACTACGGCTGCGGCGGCGTGCAGGCGGCGCTCTCCCTGCCCACCCTGCCGCTGGCGCAGGAGTCCTCGGCGCTGGCTCGCCGCATCGGCCAGCTGCGCCACACCCTGCATCACGAAATTGCGCAGAGCGCCAATGACTGTTGTGTTGCGGCCTCCCCCGGCGCCAGCGCCAGCACTGACGCGGAGCGCTCTCGCCATGCGCTGGACGCCCTGGTGGAAGCCAACGTTCGCGCCCAGTTCGTCCGTCTGCTGGAGAGTGAACCGGTGCAGACGGTGATCGCCAGCGGGCGGCCCCTCAGCCTGCACGGCTGCGTCTACGACCTGGCTTCCGGCCATTTAACCACCCTCGTCGAACACCTCTCACCGCAGGAGCACGCCCCATGAATACGTTTCGTCAGGACTCTCTCGCCGGCATCGTCGTCTTCCTTGTCGCCCTGCCGCTGTGCCTCGGCATCGCCCAGGCCAGCGGCTTACCGCCCTTCGTTGGCCTGCTGACCGGCATCATCGGCGGCCTGGTCGTCACCGCCCTCAGCCCCTCCCGCTTCGCCGTCAGCGGCCCCGCCGCCGGACTGGTCACCATCGTCGTCGCCGCCATTGAATCCCTGGGTTCCTTCTCCGTCTTCCTGATGGCGCTGGTGCTGGCCGGCGTGCTGCAGCTGCTGTTCGGCATTCTGCGGGCCGGGCGCTTTATCTCGCTGGTTCCCGCCAGCGTCATCAAAGGCATGCTGGCGGCGATCGGCATCCTGCTGATTATGCAGCAGATCCCCGTCGCGCTTGGCACGGCGGAAGAGACCGGGCTTGCCGAAGTGGTGCAGGGCAATGCCGCTTTCTCCGTCACTGCGATGGCCGTCGCCGCGGGCGGCCTGCTGGTGCTCTGGCTGTGGGGTTCGCCGCTTATCCGCCGGGTGAAGAGCCTGCGCTGGATCCCCGGGCCGCTGATCGCCGTCCTGCTCGGCTGCGTGATCACCCTGCTGCTGACCCATTTTGCGCCGCAGCAGCTGGCCGCTCTGCCGCGCATCACCCTGCCGGCGTTCGGCAGCCTCGGCGATCTGCTGGGCGAGCTGGAGTCTCCTGCATGGAGCGCGTGGCGCAATCCGTCGGTGTGGGTGGTGGCGGTGACCCTGGCGCTGGTCGCCAGCCTCGAAACCTTGCTCAGCCAGGAGGCGCTGAAAAAGCTGCGCCCGCAAAATCCGCCGCCTTCGCCGAACCGCGAAATGGTCGCCCAGGGCGTCGGTAACCTGCTCTCCGGCGTGCTGGGGGCGATGCCGATCACCGCAGTGATCGTCCGCAGCTCGGTGAACGTCAGTAACGGCGCGCAAAGTAAACTGTCGATCTTTATCCACGGCGTCCTGCTGTTGATCTGCGGCCTGTGGTTCAGCGGCCTGCTGACCCTGATCCCGCTCGCCAGCCTCGCCGCCGTGCTGCTGTATACCGGCTATAAGCTGGCGACGCCGCGGCTGTTCATCGAGCAGTTCCGCCAGGGGGCGGCGCAGTACGTTCCGTTCCTCGCCACCATCGGCGGGATTATTGCCTTCGGCATGCTGGCGGGGATCGGGATTGGTCTTGCCACCCAGATGGCGTTCAGCCTCTGGCGCAGCCATCGCCACTCGCTGCAGCTGGCGCGCTACGATGACCACTACGTGCTGCGCATCCAGCAGAATCTGACCTTTATGCACAATCCGCATCTGCTGGCCCTGCTGGCGAAAATTCCGGAAAAGAGCGTGGTGATCGTCGAGCACGACAGCGTCGGCTATCTCGACCCGGACGTGCAGGCGGTGCTGGATGATTTTGCCGAGAACGCCCCGCAGCGCGGCATCCAGCTTAATCAGTGGCCGCTGGCCAGCCGCTGACCTTAACGGGCGGCTGGTCCGCCCGCTGCGCGACCCCTCCGATTGCCAAGCGCCGGGGAATACCATGCTCTACACTTTCTGGGTTATCACGCCAACCCCAAGGAAATGAACATGAGCATCATTAAAAGCTACGCCGCCAAAGAAGCGGGCGCCGATCTGTCGCTGTGGGAATACGATGCCGGCGAGCTGCAGCCGGAAGATGTCGAAGTTGAAGTGGAATACTGCGGGATCTGCCATTCGGACCTGTCGATGATCGACAACGAATGGGGGATGTCGAGCTACCCGCTGGTGGCCGGTCACGAGGTGATTGGCCGGGTGGCGGCGCTGGGCAGCGCGGCGCAGGATAAAGGGCTGAAGATTGGCCAGAAGGTCGGCATCGGCTGGACGGCGCGCAGCTGCGGCCATTGCGACGCCTGCATCAGCGGCAATCAGATCAACTGCCTGGAAGGCTCGGTGCCGACCATTCTTAACCGCGGCGGCTTCGCCAATAAGTTGCGCGCTGACTGGCAGTGGGTGATCCCCCTGCCGGAGAGCATCGATCTGGCGTCCGCCGGCCCGATGCTGTGCGGCGGCATCACCGTCTTTAAACCGCTGCTGACCCACCACGTCACCGCCACCAGCCGCGTCGGGGTGATCGGCATCGGCGGCCTCGGCCATATCGCCATTAAGCTGCTGCGGGCGATGGGCGCGGAAGTGACCGCCTTCAGCTCCAACCCGGCGAAAGAGCAGGAAGTGCTGGCGATGGGCGCCGATCGCGTGGTGAACAGCCGCGATCCTGAAGCCTTAAAAGCGCTGGCCGGTCAGTTTGACCTGATCATCAACACCGTGGCGGTGGACCTCGACTGGCAGCCGTACTTCGAAGCCCTGGCCTACGGCGGCAACTTCCATACCGTCGGCGCGGTGATGAAGCCGTTCCCGGTGCCGGCATTTACCCTTATCGGCGGCGACCGCAGTATCTCCGGCTCGGCGACCGGTAACCCGTCCGAACTGCGCACGCTGATGAAGTTCGCCGGGCGCAGCAAAGTGGCTCCGACCACCGAGCTGTTCCCGATGTCGCAGATTAACGAAGCGCTGAAGCACGTTCGCGAAGGCAAAGCCCGCTACCGCGCGGTGCTGAAAGCCGACTTCTGATGGTTCTCTCCCGCCGGGCGGCCCGCTCGCCCGGCGTTTTCCCCGTCGCTTCATCAAACCGTCATCTCCCCGCCATGCCTCTGTAGTCATTGCTTCCCACAATCCGGGCTTCGATAAATGGCTGAACGAGATGCGCGTCACCATGAGAAAGACCTGGCTTCCCTGGCTGATCCTGTCGCCTTCCCTGCTGTTTTTACTGCTGTTTACCTGGTTCCCGCTGGGGCGTTCGGTGTATGACAGCCTGTTTGATACCCGCATGGCCAGCGACGGCGCGCAGTACGTCGGGCTGGATAACTTCGCCCGCCTGTTTGCCGATAACGTCTTCTGGCAGTCGCTGGGCAATAACCTGCTCTATATCCTGCTGACGGTAGTGCCCGGGGTGACCCTCGCCCTGCTGCTGGCGGTCGCCCTGAGCGAGAACCATCGCGTCAACCGCTGGCTGCGCACCGCCTTCTTCTTCCCGATGATTATCCCGATGGTCAGCGCCGCCGCGCTGTGGCTGTTTATCTTTATGCCCGGCCTCGGCCTGCTCGACCACTATCTGGCGAAGCTGTTCGGGCCGATGAACAACAACTGGCTGGGGCGCAGCAACAGCGCGCTGCTGGCCCTGGCGCTGATCGGCGTATGGAAGTTCGCCGGCTACTACATGCTGTTTTTCCTCGCCGGGCTGCAGAGCATTCCGGCCTCGACGCGGGAAGCGGCGCTGATGGAGGGGGCTACCCGCACGCAGGTCTTTTTTAAGGTCACGTTACCGCTGCTGCGCCCGACGCTAAGCTTTGTGATCACCACCGCGCTGATCTACTCCATCACCCAGATCGACCACGTGGCGGTGATGACCCGCGGCGGGCCGGACAACGCCACCACCGTGCTGCTCTATTACATCCAGAATCTCGCCTGGGATACCCACGACCTCGGCAAAGCCTCCGCCGCCACCTTCCTGACCCTGGCCGGGCTGTTCGCCTTCTCGCTGATTAACCTGAAACTGCTGGAGAAAGGAGCCCACTATGAGCGCTGAAATCTCGCCGCTGTTGGTCCGCACGCCCGCCGCCGCCCGTCCGCTGTGGCTGCGCCTGCGCCGCTCGTCGCCCTTTACGCTGACAGTATTAATGTGCTGCCTGGCGCTGCTGTGGGTCAGCCCATTTATCTGGATGCTGGCGACCTCGTTCAGCGCTACCACCTTCGGTGACGATATGGCGTCGCTGCTGCCCCGCCTGCCGCTGACCCTCGATAACTTCCGCGACGCCTGGCAGAGCGCCGACTGGCTGAGCCTGTATGCCAACACCATTATCTTCACCTTCGGCACCTTCTTCGTGCAGCTGCTGACCATCACCACCGCCGGGTACGTCTTCGCCTGTCACGAATTTCGCGGCAAGCAGACGCTGTTTCTCCTGTTCCTGGTGCAGCTGATGATCATGCCGGTGGTGATGATGGTGCCGAACATGCTGACCCTGAAAACCTTCGGCCTGCTCAACACCCTCACCGGGGTGATGATGCCCTACTTCACCTCGGCGTTCGGCGTGTTCCTGATGCGTCAGGCGTTCCTCGCCATCCCGAAAGAGCTGGAGGAGGCGGCGCTGATGGAGGGCTGCCGCTGGTGGCAGGTGCTGTTCCGCGTGCTACTGCCGATGTCCTGGCCGTCGGTGCTGGCCTTCGCCACCGTCAGCATTACCTACCACTGGAACGAGTACCTGTGGCCGCTGATGATGCTCAACGATCCCGATAAGCAGGTGCTGACCGTCGGGCTGGTCTCTTTCGCCATGGGCGCCGAATCCGGCGGCCAGTGGGGCACCATCGGCGCCGGGACGCTGATGGTCTGCCTGCCGCTGATGCTGGCGTTCATCCTTTTTCAGAAACAGTTCCTGCGGAGCTTCGGCTTCTCCGGGATCAAATAAGGAGTGATTCATGCTGTTAGCGCACATTTCCGATACCCATTTCCGCAGCCGCGGCGAGAAGCTGTACGGCTTTATCGACGTCAATGCCGCCAACGCCGACGTGGTCTCCCAGCTTAACGCGCTGCGCGAGCGCCCGGACGCGGTGGTGGTGAGCGGGGATATCGTCAACTGCGGCCGCCCGGAGGAGTATCAGGTGGCCCGCCAGATCCTCGGCAGCCTGAACTATCCGCTGTATCTGATCCCCGGCAACCACGACGACAAAGCCCATTTTCTGGAGCATCTTCACCCGCTGTGCCCGCAGCTGGGCAACGATCCGCAAAATATGCGCTATGCCGTGGATGACTTCGCCACCCGCCTGCTGTTTATCGACTCCAGTCGCGCCGGCACGTCAAAAGGCTGGCTGACCGACGAGACCATCAGCTGGCTGGAGGCGCAGCTGTTCGAGGGCGGCGACAAACCGGCAACGGTGTTTATGCACCACCCGCCGCTGCCGCTGGGCAATGCGCAGATGGACCCGATTGCCTGCGAAAACGGCCACCGTCTGCTGGCGCTGGTGGAGCGTTTCCCGTCGCTGACGCGCATCTTCTGCGGCCATAACCACAGCCTGACCATGACCCAGTATCGCCAGGCGCTGATCTCCACCATTCCCGGCACCGTCCATCAGGTGCCGTACTGCCACGAAGACACCCGGCCCTATTACGACCTCTCCCCGGCGTCGTGCCTGATGCACCGTCAGGTCGGCGATCAGTGGGTGAGCTACCAGCACTCGCTGGCCCACTACGCCGGCCCCTGGCTGTACGACGAAAACATCAGTTGCCCAACGGAAGAGCGCTAACCGCCATGCTCAGTCTGCAAAATATCAGTAAACGTTTCGACGGCAAACCGGCGCTCAGCGCCCTGTCGCTGGATATTCACGAAGGCGAATTCGTGGTGCTGGTCGGCCCGTCGGGCTGCGGGAAAAGCACCCTGCTGCGCCTGCTCGCCGGGCTGGAGCAGGTCAGCGAAGGCCAAATCTGGCTGCATGATGAGAACATTACCGCCACCACGCCGCGCGAGCGCAACTTCGCGATGATCTTCCAGAACTATGCCCTGTTCCCCCATCTGTCGGTGCGCGACAACATCACCTTCGGCATGAAGGTGCGCAAGGAAGAGAAAAGCAGCTGGCAGCCGCGGGTGGATAAAGTGGCGCAGATGCTGCAGCTGGAGGCGCTGCTCGACCGCAAACCGGCGAAGCTCTCCGGCGGCCAGCGCCAGCGGGTGGCGATGGCCCGGGCGATCGTGCGCAATCCGCGGCTGTTCCTGATGGACGAGCCGCTCTCCAACCTCGACGCCCGCCTGCGCAGCGAAGTGCGCGACAGCATTATGGCCCTCCATCAGCAGCTGAAAACCAGCACCATCTATGTGACCCACGACCAGACCGAGGCGATGTCGATGGCCGACCGCATCGTGGTAATGAACGGCGGCCACGTACAGCAGGTCGGGCGTCCGGAGTATCTGTATGCCAATCCGGCCAACCTGTTCGTCGCCGGATTTATCGGTTCGCCGGCGATGAACCTCTTGTCGCTGCCCTGCGTCGACGGAGCAGTACTGTTGGGAGAACAGCGCCATCCGCTGCCGCCGCGCCACCGTGATCAGACCCACGTCTGGCTGGGCGTTCGCCCGGAACATATTACCGACCGCGTGGAGGAGGGCCATCTGCGCCTGCCGGCCACCGTTCTGCAACGAGAACTGATGGGAGCCGATTACCTGCTCCACGTCAGCACCCCGATCGGCACCCTGCGCTTTAGCCGCCGCCACCGCGGCACGGTGCCGGAGAAAGGCGAGTCGCTACTGGTCGGCTTTTCGCCTGCCGATGTGCATCTTTTTCATGCTGAGACCCAGCATAATTTACTGATGGAGTGTAATCATGTTTAACCCCCTCACCACCCTGACGGTTGGGCTCAGCCTCGCCCTGAGCGGCGCGGCGCTGGCGAAAGAGAAAATAGACTTCATGTTCCCGGCGCCGGTAGACGGCAAGCTGACGATGGAGATGACCCGCGTCATTAAGCAATTCAACGACTCGCAGCAGGATGTCGAAGTGCGCGGGATCTTCACCGGCAACTACGACACCACCAAGATCAAAGCCGAATCGGCGCAGAAGGCCGGCCAGCCGCCGGCGCTGGTGATCATGTCCGCCAACTTCACCACCGATCTGGCGCTGAAGGATGAGATCCTGCCGATGGACGAGCTGTTTAAATATGGCGATCAAAAGGCTGGCGATTTTCTGCAAAAGGAATTCTGGCCCGCGATGCATAAGAACGCCCAGGTGATGGGCACCACCTATGCGATCCCGTTCCATAACTCGACGCCGATCCTCTACTACAACAAGACGATGTTCGATCAGGCCGGGATCAAACAGCCGCCGCAGACCTGGGCCGAGCTGCTGGCCGATGCCAAAAAGCTGACCGACGAAAGCAAAGGCCAGTGGGGGATCATGCTGCCGTCGACCAACGACGACTACGGCGGCTGGATCTTCTCGGCGCTGGTACGCGCCAACGGCGGGAAATACTTTAACGAAGACTATCCTGGCGAGGTCTATTACAACTCGCCGACCGCCATCGGCGCCCTGCGCTTCTGGCAGGATCTGATTTACAAGGACAAGGTAATGCCGTCCGGGGTGCTGAACTCGAAGCAGATCAGCGCCGCGTTCTTCTCCGGTAAGCTCGGGATGGCGATGCTCAGCACTGGCGCGCTGGGCTTTATGCGCGAGAACAGCAAAGATTTTGAGCTTGGGGTGGCGATGCTGCCGGCCAAAGAGCAGCGCGCGGTGCCGATCGGCGGCGCCAGCCTGGTGAGCTTTAAAGGCATCAACGAGGCGCAGAAGAAAGCGGCGTATCAGTTCCTGACCTATCTGGTGAGCCCCGACGTGAACGGCGCGTGGAGCCGCTTTACCGGCTACTTCTCGCCGCGCAAGGCGTCATACGATACGCCGGAGATGAAGGCCTATCTGCAGCAGGATCCGCGGGCGGCGATCGCGCTTGAGCAGCTGAAGTACGCCCATCCGTGGTACTCCACCTGGGAGACCGTGGCGGTGCGTAAGGCGATGGAGAACCAGCTGGCGGCGGTGGTCAATGATGCCAAAGTAACGCCGGAAGCGGCGGTTCAGGCGGCGCAGAAGGAAGCCGACGCGCTGATGAAACCTTATGTGGATAAGACCGCGCTGGCGGAAGTGAAGTGACGCGTTACCCGTCATCGTCACCCTGGCCCTCTCCCTGAGGGAGAGGGGACGGTACGGCGCCGTGGTTGAGCCCTGAGTCCGGGAGAGGGAACTGTCCGGCGCCGTGGTTGAGCCCTGAATCCGGGAGAGGGGACGGTACGGCGCCGTGGTTAAGCCCTGAGTCCGGTTGTGAAAGGAAAAAAAGCAGGCCATACCCGGTATGGCCTGAAAATGTCACAACGATTAGATCCCTGCCGTTTCGCGGATATATTTGCGCGCTTTGACGGCGTATTCGAAAGGATTGGCCAGAGCAGGATCCTGCTCAGCTTCCACCACCATCCAGCCTTTATAGCCAAAGTCGTCCAGCAGCTTGAACACCGGACGGAAATCGATCACCCCGTCGCCCGGGACGGTGAAGGTGCCTTTTTTCACGCCGTCGAGGAACGACAGGCCGTCGCGGCGCACCTGGTCGATCACTGGCGGACGGACGTCTTTCAGGTGAACGTGGTTGATGCGCGGCAGATACTTTTTGAGGATCGCCAGCATCGGCGCTTCGCCGCCTTCGGAATACCAGGCATGGCCGGTATCGAACAGCAGGAAGACGCGCTCGTCCACCAGCGACATAAATTTGTCGATTTCCGCGGTGGTCTGAATGCCGGTGCCCATGTGGTGGTGCAGACAGACCTGCATCCCCTTCTCCGCCGCCAGGCGGCCGAGGGTGTTATAGCCTTCCGCTACCCGCTGCCACTCTTCGTCGCTGAAGCACGGCTTCGCATCGCCGAGGATCGGTTTATCCAGCCCCTGGATGCTGCCGCTCTGCTCGGAGCAGCCAATCACTTTCGCCCCCATCGCATGAAGGAAGTTCATGTGATTGACGAATTCATCAATGGTTTTTTCCCGCTGGCCGTTGGCGAAAAAGGTGCTGAACCAGGCGTTGCAGATCTGAATGCCGCGGATGTCCAGCATCGGCTTGAGGACCGCCGGGTCGCGCGGATATTTGCTGCCGACTTCGCTGCCGGTAAAGCCAGCCAGCGCCATTTCGCTGACGATCTGCTGGAAGGTGTTTTCGCTGCCGAGCTCCGGCATATCATCGTTAGTCCAGCCGATCGGGGCGATAGCCAGTTTGACGTTATCTTTGTTCATAGTAGGGCTCCTGCCGCTGCGCCTTAGCGGCGCAGCAATTCACGTTCAATAAGTTCACGGGTTTCCACTGCCTGGTATTTCATTTTTTCCGGGTAGCCAAACAGCGAGGTGGCGACAATCGGCTCCCCACCGACCTTGAAGGTCTGCTCGGCGAATTTCATTTCGCGCAGGGTGCGGAATAGCGCGTCGAAATCCACGTCCCCTTCTCCGACGCCTACGTGCTGGTGCACCACGGCATCCACGCCCGGCGGGTTAACGATATAGCGGCAATGTTTCGTATGGTTGCGGGTATCCGCAATCAGGACATGGGAGAGATCGCTCCCGGCATAGCGCAGCATGCTCGCCACGTCGCCGACGCCTTTGTCGTAGAAAAAGGTGTGCGGCACGCTGTAGACGTACTTCACGTTATCGCTGCGGAACGACTTCACAATATCAACGGTTTCATTGTTCTCTTCGCAGAAATCCCAGGGATGCGCCTGGATCTCCACGCGGATGCCTTCCCGCTCAAAAATTGGCAACAGCTCTTCCATTGAGCGATAGAACATTTCATCGCAGATTTCGGGCTGATTCGGATCGCCGGAGAACTCGGTGTTGATCACCTGAACGCCCATCTCCACCGCGATTTCCACCAGCCGTTTCCAGTTTTTCACCGCCGCCTGACGGCGCAGTTCGTCCGGGCCGGACCAGCGGTAGACGCAGATAAACGACGACAGCTCAAGGCCGGTATCGCGCAGCGCCTGCTTGTACTCCGCCATGATCTCCCGGCTGGCGCGCGGGTGCTTGTAGAACGGGTTAATCTGCGGGTGCGGCGACTGTTCAATGTACTTGTAGCCCCACTCTGCTACCTGATGGACCATGCGGGTGATCCCGAGGTCCTTAATGACATCCACATCAAAGGCAATTTTCATCGTCGTTACCTGTGCAAAGAAGTTCCGTCAGCAAAACGCGCTTAACGTTTGTAGAATGCCGGGCACTCAGGCAGCGTCACCTCAACCGGCTCGCTGGTTCCCTGCGCTTTAATGCAGGCGTCCGCCGCCACCGACGCCGCGTAGCCGTCCCAGGCCGACGGGCCGTGCAGCTGGCCGGCTTTGACGTCGTTGATAAAGGCCTGCAGCTCGACGTCGTAGGCTTTGATAAAGCGGTCTTTCCAGTCGGTCAGAATGGCAGTCGACAGGCTGGCGGACTTACGCATCTGGACGGCAGACGGCTCCGGCAGACGGGCAATCCCGGTTTCGCCGACCACTTCGCACTGGATGTCATACCCGTACTGGCAGTTCACGAACACTTCGACGTCGATCAGGGTGCCTTTTTTGGTTTCAAAGGAGACGATCTGCGGATCTTTCAGGCGCGCATGGGTGTGCGAGGTGGAGCGCGGGAAGCGCACCTGCACGGAACGGTAGTCATCGTTCAGCAGCCAGCGCAGCACGTCCAGCTCGTGGATCAGGGTGTTGGTGATCGCCATATCGGTGGTGTAGTTCTCGCCGACTGACTGGTTGCGGTGGGCGCAGCGCAGCATCAGCGGCGCGCCGATATCGCCATCGTCGATCACTTTTTTCAGCGCCAGATAGCCTTCGTCGTACGGGCGCATAAAGCCAACCTGCACCAGACGACGGCCGGCCTTCATTTCGGCATCGACGATGCGACGGCAGCCTTCCGCAGACATCGCCAGCGGTTTTTCGCAGAACACCGGCTTACCAGCGGCAATGGCGGCCAGGGTGTACTCTTCGTGGGTCGGGTCCCAGGAGGTGACCAGGATGGCATCGACATCGCTGGCGTTAATCACGTCGTGGCCGTCGGCGTAGACTTCCGCCTGCACGCCCGGCAGCGCGACCGCCGCACGGGCGTTGTCGGCATTGATATCAGACACCGCCACAACGGTGGCGCCCTGCAGAACCTGGGTGCAGCGACGGATGTGTTCTTTACCGATAGCGCCAGCGCCGATGACACCTAATTTGAGCGACATAATGGTTTTCTCCGTAAGTCTGTAGGATTCAGGGTAGAGGTTCGTTTTAGTAATCACGCGCCTGGGCGCGCTTTTCATTAATCATTTGCGCCACCTTGCGGATCCGCTCAGAGAGCGCCGTCTGGGCGACTCCGACGTTCCACCAGCTGCCGTATTTGTGCACCATGGTCTTCGGCAGCACTTTAATATCAATCAGGGTGCTGACCGTTTCGCGACGGGCGGCGTCCAGCGCGTGGCGCAGTTCGTCCAGGGTGGTGACGCGCCAGGTTTTGCAGCCGTAGCCGGCGGCGATGGTGGCGAAGTCCACCGGCACCAGGCCGCCCTGCAGCTGGCCGGTTTCCGGCTGGCGGTAGCGGAACTCGGTGCCGAAGCTGTCCATCCCATGTTCCATCTGCAGGTTGTTGATGCAGCCGTTGGCCATGTTGTCGAACAGCACGACGTTGATCTTCGCCCGCTCCTGCAGGGAGGTGACCAGCTCAGAGTGCAGCATCATGAAGGAGCCATCGCCGACCAGGGAGTAGACTTCGCTCTGCGGCTGCGCCAGCTTCACGCCCAGCGCCGCGTTGACTTCGTATCCCATGCAGGAGTAGCCGTACTCCACGTGGTAGGTGTTTTCCGCGCGGTTGCGCCAGACGCGCTGCAGATCGCCTGGCAGGCTGCCCGCCGCCGCGACGATCACCGCCTCGGCCGGCAGCGTTTCATTCAGTACCCCAAGGACGCTGCTCTGGGTCAGGGTGGAGTCGGTGATCTGGCGGAACTCGCGATACACCGATTCACGATCGAGGTGATCGTCGATCTCCGGCACAAAGGATTTTTCCTGCCACACCGCCTGGTAGACGCGCTGGGTCTCTTTTAACTGACGGCTCTGCACGCTCTCGATCTGCGCGCCCCAGCCGGCCTGCCAGCCGCTGTCCGCCAGCGCCGCGTCGAGGGCGGTCATCGCTTCCCGGGCGTCCGCCAGCATGGCAATGCCGTCCAGCTTCCAGGCGTCGAAGTTGCTGACGTTAATATTCAGGAAACGCACCTCCGGGTGCTGGAAAATCCATTTCGAGGCGGTGGTAAAATCGCTGAAGCGGGTGCCGACGCCGATCACCAGGTCGGCCTCTTTCGCCAGCAGGTTCGCCGCCAGGCAGCCCGTCTCGCCGACGCCGCCGACGTTCAGGGGGTGAGACGAGACCACCGTCCCCTTCCCGGCCTGAGTTTCGGCGAAGGGCACCCCGTAGCGCTCGGCGAAACGGGACAGCGCTTCGCCCGCGCCGGAGTATTTCACCCCACCGCCGCAGACGATCAGCGGTTTACGGCTGGCTTTGATGGCCGCAACGGCGTCCGCCAACTGCGCGGCGCTGGCCGGGCGGCGGTCGAGACGGTGCACGCGGCGCGCAAAGAAGGATTCCGGGTAGTGCCAGGCTTCACCCTGCACATCCTGCGGCAGGCACAGCGTCACCGCGCCGGTTTCCGCCGGGTCGGTCAGGACGCGCATGGCGTTGATGCAGGCGCTCATCAGCTGTTCCGGGCGGGTAATACGGTCCCAGTATTTGCTGACTGCGCGGAAAGCGTCATTGGTGCTGATGCTGAGATCGTAGCTCTGTTCAATCTGCTGGAGCACCGGGTCCGGCTGGCGGGTGGCGAAAACATCGCCTGGCAGCAACAGCAGCGGAATGCGGTTGGCGCTGGCGGTGCCGGCGGCGGTGATCATGTTGGCCGCTCCCGGACCGATGGAGGAGGTGCAGGCGATAATCTGCCGGCGCAGGGCCTGGCGGGCAAAACCGGTGGCCGCGTGGGCCATCCCCTGCTCGTTACGCCCCTGATAGACGCGCATATCGCCGCTGTCCTGCTCCAGCGCCTGCCCCAGCCCCAGGACGTTGCCATGGCCGAAAATCGCGAAAATGCCTTTCACGAATTTCAGCTCTACGCCATCCACTTCCAGGTACTGGTTATCGAGGAACTTCACCAGCGCCTGCGCCGTTGTCAGTCTCAGTTTGCCCATGATGCACAATCCTTATTGTTCAGTATTTGTGTGTGGCGTCGCGCCGATGCCGCCGGGGCCGTCGTTCACGTCACTGGAATACCTGTGGATTATAGGCAAACATTTTTTTCATTAAATACAAATACAGAAGAAATATTTCATTTTGCGAGAGGGATCAAACTCTCTACCCATTTCATACGTTTCACTTACATTCCAGACACGTTTTCGGACCCTTTTTTGCCGCGCCACACGACAATATCCCCTTAAAAATCATAGGTAAAGAAACCGCTTCCGGCGTTTCACTTTCCCCTGGGGCGACAGAGGGGCCGATCCACGCTCGCGCGAGGCTCAGTGCGGCAGAGTGGTAGATCCCTCACACTTTTGGTTTTTTAATTTCGAACGAGTTTGCAAATGAAATATTTATTTCTCAAACTAAGGGTAACCAATAACCCTCAGGCTGTTCACGGAGTCGACGTCGGGATCCCGACCCTTCCAGGCAGCAGACACCAAAAAGGAAATCCTAGCTATGAATGCAGCAGTAAAGCGGCTCGACGTCATCTGTATAGGTCGGGTGGCCGTCGACCTCTATGCCCAGCAGATCGGTTCGCGGCTAGAAGACGTTGCCAGTTTCGCGAAATATCTGGGCGGCTCCTCCGGCAACGTGGCCTTTGGCACCGCGATTCAGGGGCTGAAATCGGCCATGCTGGCGCGCGTTGGCGATGAACACAACGGCCGTTTCCTGCGTGAAACGCTCAACCGCGCCGGGGTGGATACGGAGTATCTGATCACCGACAAATCCCGCCTGACCGCGCTGGTGATGCTGGGGATTAAGGATCAGGAGACCTTCCCTCTGATTTTCTACCGCGATAACTGCGCCGATATGGCCTTAACGCCTGACGACATTAGCGAGGAGTATATTGCCTCCTCCCGGGCGCTGGCGGTGACTGGCACCCACCTGTCGCACGCCAACACCCGCGCCGCGGTGCTGAAGGCGCTGGAATACGCTCGTCGTCACGGCCTGCGTACCGCGCTGGATATCGATTACCGTCCGGTGCTGTGGGGGCTCACCTCGCTCGGCGATGGCGAAACCCGTTTCATTGAGTCCGGGCCGGTCACCAGCCAGCTGCAGGAAGTGCTGCATCTGTTCGATTTGGTGGTGGGAACCGAAGAAGAGTTTCATATTGCCGGGGGCAGCACCGATACCCTGACCGCGCTGAAAAATGTGCGCAATGCCACCAAAGCCACCCTCGTTTGCAAGCGCGGGCCGATGGGCTGCGTGGTGCTGGAAGGCGATATCCCGGACAGCTGGGACCAGGTGCCGCTGCAGCAGGGCGTGCGCGTGGAGGTTCTCAACGTGCTGGGCGCCGGGGATGCCTTTATGTCGGGCCTGCTGCGCGGCTGGCTCAACGACGAAGGCTGGGAGCAGGCTTGCCGTTACGCCAACGCCTGCGGCGCGCTGGTGGTTTCCCGCCACGGCTGCGCGCCGGCGATGCCGACCAAAGTCGAACTCGATGACTACCTGCTGCGTGCCGAATCGGTGCCGCGCCCGGACGTCGACGAGCGCCTCAACCACCTGCACCGGGTCACCAGCCGCCGTCAGCAGTGGCCGGAGCTGTGCATTTTCGCCTTCGACCATCGCAAACAGCTGGCCGACCTGGCACGGGAGACCGGGCGCGATGAAGCCTGCATTCCGCAGCTCAAGCTGTTGTTGTTAGCCGCGGCCGAAGCGGCGGCGCAGGAGGCGGGTCTCGATCAGCGCAGCGGCATTCTGGCCGACGGCACCTATGGCCAGCGTGCGCTGAACGCCATTACCGGCAAGGGCTGGTGGATCGGCCGCCCCATCGAGCTGCCCAGCTCGCGACCGCTGCGTCTGGAGCATGGCAACATCGGCTCGCAGCTGATCGACTGGCCGCTGGAGCATGTCGTCAAATGCCTGGTCTTCTATCATCCTGCCGACCCGGCGGCGCTGCGTGAAGAGCAGGACGCCCTGCTGCTCGAGGTGTGGCAGGCCTGTAACAAGTCAGGCCATGAGCTGCTGCTGGAGGTGATCCTGCCGGAAAATGGCCCGGACAAAGACGAGCGCCATTACCACACCATGCTGGAACACTTCTATCAGCTGGGGATCAAGCCGGACTGGTGGAAGCTGCCGCCGCTCTCCAGCGCCAGCTGGCAGCAGATCACCGCCCTTATCGAGCGCGAAGATCCGTGGAGCCGCGGGATCCTGATCCTCGGCCTCGACGCGCCTTCCGACAAACTGCGCGCCGGTTTCGCCGAGGCGGCCGCACACCCGATGATCAAAGGTTTCGCCGTTGGGCGCACCATCTTTGGCCTGCCGTCGCGGCGCTGGATGCAGGGTGAGCTCAGCGATGAGGCCCTGATAGAGGAAGTGAAACGCAACTACCTGACGCTTATTGGCTACTGGCGCGAAGCCCGCCGCTGATCCCCCGACGCCCGTCTCCGTCACCTTGCGGAGCGGGCGTTTTTCTGTTTCTTCGTGAAATGAATCGCGTATTTCGTCGCAATAAATGAAAAATTCGCTTCATTTGGTACACTGGAAGCCATATTCCTTCCATTTTCTCAGAGCGCACTCTATGGCCAATAACCCAACACAGCTGACCATCCTGCAGGATGAAATCAGGCGTCGCTACGATACATTAAGCAAACGCCTGAAACAGGTCGCCCGCTATATCCTTGATAACAGCAATAGCGTGGCTTTCGATACCGTGGCCTCCATTGCGCAACAGGCGGATGTTCCCCCTTCCACGTTGATTCGTTTTGCCAACGCCTTCGGCTTTAGCGGCTTTAACGAAATGAAACAGATGTTCAAGCAACATTTGATGGAAGAGACCGCCAACTATACCGAGCGCGCCCGTCTGTTCCGCCAGACCACCAGCGATGAGTCCAGCCCGCCGGAAACGCCGACGGAAATCCTCAATATGTTCACGATGGTGAACAACCAGGCCCTGCAGCAGCTGGCGATGCAGACCTCCAGCGATGATCTGGAGCGCGCGGTGGCCCTGCTGGGCGAAGCGGAAAATATCTACGTCATTGGCCTGCGCCGGTCGTTCAGCGTCGCCTCCTATCTGACCTATGCGCTGCGCCACCTCGATCGCAAAGCCTTTCTGATCGACGGCCTCGGCGGCATGTTCACCGAGCAGCTGAGTCTGGTCGGCCCGAAAGACGTGGTGGTGGCGGTGAGCTTCTCGCCGTACGCCCGGGAAGTGGTCGAGCTGGTGGAGCTGGGCGCGCAGCGCAAAGCGCGGCAGATCGCGATCACCGACAGTCAGGTCAGCCCGCTGGCGGCCTTCAGCGATGTCTGCTTTGTGGTGCGTGAAGCGCAGGTGGATGGCTTCCGCTCGCAGGTTGCTTCCCTGTGTCTGGCCCAGACGTTGGCGGTTTCGCTGGCGCTGAACAGCAGCCAGGAGTCCGAGGCCAAGCAGAAGGCGTGAGATAAGCCGCAGGCGTCGGTGACCCGGCGGAGTTGTATAAGCCTGCGGGAGGATCTCGTAGGCCGGATAAGGCATTTATGCCGCCATCCGGCACAGCCACGGGTACGGTGCCTGACTGCCCGGCGGCGCTGCGCTTGCCGGGCCTAAGGTATATGCGCCTGCGGGGTGCCAGAGATAATGTTATTGGTATGCAACTTTATTAATCCGGGAAAAGCGTTTGTCGCATGTGATTTCAACGCACATTGCGCTCCCGGTTAATCGTCTGCGTTATGTCACTCATGGCGCAGGGAGCGCACAGGGGGCGGCCAGTCGCCGCCGCCCCCTGTACCCCCGGGCTCCGGCCAGCAAAATCGCCACTGCGTGGTACCTTCGACTTATCCCTGCAGGCTTCGGGTCGGGCCGAGGCAGCATCCCTGCAAAACACGGCCCTCAGCCCGCATCCATGCGGGCTGCCCCGGCCTTCCGGGAACGTCTCAGCGATTTTGAGGCCGTCAGCACCGGCAGTTTCAGCAAGAATGGTGAATAAATTAACGGCAGGTCGCACGAACCGTAGGCCGGATAAGCGTAGCGCCATCCGGCACAAAGGCGGGTATGGCGCCGGAGCTTGCGGGGTCGGGGAGTGGGATTCCGCGGAGCGTTTCGCTAAAAAACACCTGCCGCCCTCAAACAAGAAGGCCGGTTAGCATCGCTATCCGGCCTTTTGTATCCGCTTCTGCACGGCGCGTCAGTCGCGGCGCGGGTACTCCGGCGTGTTGATCCAGGCGTGGTCATCTTCCCAGGTGAACAACCATTTCCGATCCGGCCCGGCCATCACGTTCAGATAGTAGCTGTCGTAACCGGCAATCGCCGCCACCGGATGGTAACCGCGCGGCACCATCACCACATCGTGGTTGTAGGGCGCCATACAGGCGTCCAGGCTACGGTCGTCGGTGTAGACCCGCTGGAAGGCAAAGCCCTGCGGCGGATCGAAGCGGTGATAGTAAGTCTCTTCCAGCTGCGTCTCTTTGCCCGGTAGGGCGGTATCATGCTTATGCGATGGCCACGAACTGGTGGCCCCCTCGTCGGTGTACACTTCCACCACCAGCAGGCAGTCCGCCTCGGCGCTGTCCGGCAGAATATTATGCACCCGGCGCTGGTTGCGCCCTTTCCCGCGGTGCTCTACGCCGACGTCTTCCGGCCGAATGAGGCGTGCCGGGAAGCGGCCTTTGCCCGGCGCGCTGCATACCGCCAGCTCCAGATCGGAATCGGCGGTTACCTCGACTTTATCCTGTGGCGGCACGTAGACCGACCACGGCGGAGTACGTTCAAACGGCGACATCCGTTTACCGAGATTCGGGAAATCGGCATGCTGCGTTTTCACCGACGCCAGCCCGGCGACCAGCACCAGGCACAGCTCGCGATCGCCGCTCTCCAGCGTCACGGTCTGCCCTTTTTTCAACATCCAGACATCAAAGCCGATATAGCGCCAACCGGCGCTTTGCGGCGTAATATGCTGGATCTGTCCCTCTTTTCGCGATTTAGCCAGTAACGACATGGCGCTCTCCTTCGCCGATTAACCTAATGTCGGCATGCTGAATTCAGATACGGTCTGCTGCCCTGCCGGCCAGCGTACGGTGGCGGTCTTCATGCGCGTGTAGAAGCGCACGCCGTCCGGCCCGTGGACGTTCAACGCGCCAAACACCGAGCGCTTCCAGCCGCCGAAGCTGTGGAACGCCATCGGCACCGGGACCGGCACGTTCACCCCAACCATCCCCGCCTGCACGTCGTGGACAAATTCACGCGCGGTGTGGCCGTTGCTGGTGAAAACGGCGCTGCCGTTGCCAAACTCGTGGCTGTTGACCAGCTCCAGGGCGCTGTCATAGTCCGCCGCGCGCACAATTCCCAGCACCGGGCCAAAGATCTCTTCGCGCCAGATGGTCATCTCCGGGGTGACGTGATCGAACAGGGTGCCGCCGACATAATAGCCCGCGTCGTAACCCGGCACGCGCAGTTTGCGGCCATCGACCACCAGTTTTGCCCCTTCGCTCTCGCCTTTATCAATATAGCCAAGCACTTTTTTCTGGTGGGTATCAGACACCACCGGCCCCATCTCGTTCTCTTCCTGGCCGCGCATGCAGCCCGGCCCCACTTTCAGCGCTTCCACCAGCGGCTTCAGGCGGGCGATCAGTTTGTCGGCAGTTTCATCTCCCACCGCTACCACCACCGGCAGCGCCATGCAGCGCTCGCCTGCGGAGCCAAAAGCGCCGCCCATAATGGCGTTAACGGTGGCGTCGAGATCGGCATCCGGCATCACAATCGCGTGGTTCTTGGCGGCGCCGAAGGCCTGCACGCGCTTGCCGTGGGCGCTGGCGGTCTTGTAGATATACTCCGCCACGCCGGAGGAGCCGACGAAGCTCACCGCCGCAATACGCGGGTCAGTGTACAGCTGCTCAGCATCTTCATTGCTGCAGTGCACGACGTTAAACACGCCGTCCGGCAGACCGGCCTCTTTCAGCAGCTCTGCCAGCCGCACGGCGGCCGTCGGCGCCAGCGCGGGCGGCTTGAGAACGAAGCTGTTGCCGCAGGCCAGCGCCAGCGGGAACATCCACATCGGCACCATCGCCGGGAAGTTAAACGGGGTGATCCCGGCCACCACGCCCAGGGGCTGCATCAGCGAATAGCTGTCGACGCCGGTGCCGACGTCAGAGGAGTATTCGCCTTTAATCAGGTGCGGGATCCCGCAGGCGAATTCGACCACTTCCATGCCGCGGGTCAGCTCGCCCAGCGCATCGGACCACACTTTACCGTGCTCGCTGACGATGATCCCGGCCAGCTCTTCCACGTGCTGCTCCAGCAACATTTTGAAGTTGAACAGCACGCGGGCGCGGCGCAGCGGCGTGGTACGGGACCAGCTGTCAAACGCATCGCGAGCAACCTGAATCGCCTCGGAGACTTCCTGCGCGGTTGACACCGTGACTTCGCGCACCGCTTTGCCCGTCGCCGGGTCGTATACCGGCATCGTTTCGTTGCTGCTGCTAATAACGGTTTTCCCGCCAATAAAGTTTCCTGTGATCGTCATGTTCTCGCCTCATAGTGAAGGGGGCCAGCGCACACCGGCCCGTCGCTGATTCTGCTGTGCTATAACCGTAGTAAAATGAAATTTATATTTCAACATTGTCGTGAAATGAAATTTCATTTTGGTGATAACAGTCGCATTTTGCGCCGACGGATTGCCTGTGTGCTTCCCGCATCCCGCCTCGTCGCCTCAAGACGCCCGGCTTCCTGCTGCTGTCGCTCCCGCAGTCGGGGCCGGTGATATTTTGCGAGACAGCTCAAACATTCATCATTTCCATTCTTGCTAATTTTGGAATAAACGTTTTGACTGTTAGCCAATTGAACGAACCTACCCCTCTTCCGTCAGGAGTGTCCTATGGCCATCGCAATGCAACGTTTTTGTATTAACCGCAAAATCGCGCCAGCGCTCAGCATTGAAGCGTTTTTCCGTCTGGTGAACCGTCTGGGCCTGAATAAGGTTGAGCTACGCAACGATTTACCCAGCGGAAAAGTGACCGACGATCTGAGCCATCAGCAGGTGCGCGAGCTGGCGGCGCGCTACCACATCGAGATCCTGACGATTAACGCAGTCTACCCCTTTAACCGTCGTAGCGAAGAGGTGCGGCAGTTGACCGAATCGCTGCTGAAAGAGGCCCAGGCCATCGGCGCCAAATCGCTGGTACTCTGTCCGCTCAACGACGGCAGCGAAGTGCCGGCCAGCGAAACCCTGAGCGCCCTGCGCGATCTGTCGCCGCTGTTTGCGTTCTATGGCATCCACGGCCTGGTGGAGCCGCTGGGCTTCCCACAAAGCTCGCTGCGCTCTGCGCACCAGGCGCAGACGCTGATCCATGACGCCCGCGTGCCGTTTAAGCTGCTGATCGACACCTTCCATCACCATCTCTACCCCCAGGCGGCGGACGAGTTCAGCCAGGTGGAGGTGGCGGACATCGGTCTGGTGCACCTTTCCGGGGTGGACGATACCCGTCCGCGCGAGCAGCTCACCGATGCCGAGCGCATCATGCTAACCCCGCAGGATCGTCTCGGCACCTGCGAGCAGGTTAAAGCGCTGGAAGCCCGCGGCTATCAAGGGGTATACGCTTTTGAGCCCTTCGCGCCCGAACTGGCGCAGTGGAGCGAAACGGATATCGAGCGCGAAATTGAGCAGAGCATCGCGCTTATCCAGCGCCACTGCGCCTGAAGCCTGCTCTGGACAGCATGCGCGGCACGTGACAATTTCCCCAACGCCGGACGACGAGGTTGCCTATAATCGTCGCAGGATAAATGGAGGAATCGATCATGAGCTCACCCTTGTTGATTGCGCGCACGCTGGATAACGCGCTGTATTTGCTGCCCGCGATGGCCAACCGCCATGGGCTGATCACCGGTGCGACCGGCACCGGTAAAACCGTCACCCTGCAAAAGCTGGCTGAGTCGTTCTCGGAGATTGGCGTGCCGGTATTTATGGCGGACGTCAAGGGCGACCTGACCGGCATTGCCGCCGCGGGGCAGAGCTCAGAGAAACTGCAGGCGCGGCTGGAGAAGATCGGCGTCAGCGACTGGGAGCCGCACGCCAACCCGGTGGTGCTCTGGGATATCTTTGGCGAGAAGGGTCACCCGGTTCGGGCGACGGTCTCCGATCTTGGCCCCCTGCTGCTGGCGCGCCTGCTCAATCTCAACGAGGTGCAGAGCGGCGTGCTGAACATTATTTTTCGCATCGCGGACGACCGCGGCCTGCTGCTGCTCGACTTCAAAGATCTCCGCGCCATCACCCAGTTTATCGGCGACAACGCCAAAGCGTTCCAGAATCAGTACGGCAATATCAGCAGCGCCTCGATCGGCGCCATCCAGCGCGGGCTGTTAACCCTGGAGCAGCAGGGCGCCGAGCACTTCTTCGGCGAGCCGATGCTGGATATTGCCGACTGGATGCGCGTCGATGCCAGTGGTAAAGGGGTGATCAATATCCTCAGCGCCGAAAAACTCTACCAGATGCCGAAGCTCTATGCCGCCAGCCTGCTGTGGATGCTCTCCGAACTCTACGAGCGCCTGCCGGAAGCTGGCGACCTCGAAAAACCGAAGCTGGTGTTCTTCTTCGATGAGGCGCATCTGCTGTTCAACGACGCGCCGCAGGTACTGCTGGATAAAATCGAACAGGTGATCCGCCTCATCCGCTCCAAGGGTGTCGGCGTCTACTTTGTCTCGCAGAACCCGGCGGATATTCCCGACGCCGTGCTCGGCCAGCTGGGCAACCGCGTGCAGCATGCCCTGCGCGCCTTTACGCCGAAGGACCAGAAGGCGGTGAAAACCGCCGCCCAGACCATGCGCGCCAATCCGGCCTTCAGTACCGAACAGGCGATCCAGGAGCTGGGCACCGGCGAGGCGCTGATCTCCTTCCTCGATGAAAAAGGCAGCCCGTCGGTGGTCGAGCGGGCGATGGTTATCGCCCCCTGCTCGCGAATGGGTCCGGTCAGCGATGACGAGCGCAATGGCCTGCTGAATCACTCGCCGCTGTACGGCAAGTATGAGGAGGAGGTGGACCGCGAGTCGGCCTTTGAGATGCTGCAGCAAGGGGTGCAGGTCGCCGCCGGGCAGCAGTCGGCCCCGCCGGCCAAGGGCCAGCAGAGCGGCGATGACGATGGACTGCTCGGCGGCCTGAAAGATATTCTGTTCGGCAGCACCGGCCCGCGCGGCGGCAAACGCGACGGTATCGTGCAGACGGCAGCGAAAAGCGCGGTTCGCCAGGTTACCAATCAGATCGTCCGCGGCATGCTGGGCAGCCTGCTGGGCGGACGCAAGCGCTAAAAAAAAGCCCCCTCATCGTTGAGGGGGCTTATACGTTCCGGGCTTAACCCGCTAGGCCTTGCGCATCATCAGCCAGAGGCTTATCAGGAAGAAGCTGGCGCTCGGCAACAGCGCGCCGATGATCGGCGGGATGCCATAGACCAGGGTCAGCGGGCCGAAAATCTGGTCCAGCACGTAGAAGATAAAGCCGAAGCTAATCCCCGTCACCACCCGCACGCCCATCGGCACGCTACGCAGCGGACCAAAGATAAACGACAGCGCCATCAGCATCATCACCGCCACCGACAGCGGCTGGAATATTTTGCTCCACATATTGAGCTGGTAGCGTCCCGGATCCTGGCCGCTGGACTTCAGGTATTTCACATAGTTGTGCAGACCGCTGATCGACAGCGCATCCGGATCCAGGGCAACCACGCCGAGCTTATCCGGCGTAAGGTTGGTTTTCCAGGTGCCGCTCACCATCTGCGACCCGGTCACCTGCTTTGGATCGGTCAGGTTGGATTCATCCACCTGCGACAGGCGCCACACTTTATTTTCACTATCGAACTTTGCCGAGGCGGCATAGCGCACCGACTCTAAACGACGCTCCGGATTGAAGGCATAGATGCTGACGCCCCCCAGCTCATCGTTGCCTTTCACGCGTTCGATATAGACAAAGTTGTGGCCATCTTTCGCCCACAGCCCTTGCTGAGTCGACAGCAGCGAACCGCCGTACATCTGCTGGGCGCGGTAGTTGCGCGCCATTTGCTCGCCCTGGGGCGCCACCCACTCGCCGATCGCCATGGTCAGCAGCACCAGCGGGATCGCAGTTTTCATTACCGCCAGCGCCACCTGCAGCCGGGTGAAACCGGATGCCTGCATCACCACCAGCTCGCTGCGTTGGGCCAGCATCCCCAGCCCCAGCAACGCGCCAAGCAGCGCCGCCATCGGGAAGAAGATCTGGATGTCCTTCGGCACGCTGAGGATGGTGTAGAGACCAGCGCCCAGCGCATCGTAACTACCCTGCCCGGACTTTTTCAGCTGATCGACAAACTTGATAATGCCGGAGAGCGACACCAGCATGAACAGGGTCATCATGATGGTGTTGAAAATCGTCTTACCGATATAACGGTCAAGTACGCCAAACGCCTGCATCAGGCCGCTCCTTTATTAAAACGGGCGCGGAAGCGGCGCATCGGCACCGTGTCCCACAGGTTTAACAGCACCGCCAGCGCAAAATAGAGCAGGTTAATCGCCCACATCCAGATAGCCGGGTCCATTTTGCCTTTGCCGCCGTTCGACTTAATCGACGTTTGCAGCAGGAAGAACACCAGGTAAAGCAGCATCGCCGGCAGCATCGACAGCACGCGCCCCTGACGCGGGTTCACCACGCTGAGCGGCACCACCATCAGCGCCATAATGAAGACGGTCGCCACCAGCGTGAAGCGCCAGTGCAGTTCGGCACGCGCGCGGTCGGTATGGGTCTGCCACAGAGTGCGCATATCCATCTGTTCGGTGTCGTCCGGATCGGAGGTCACTGCCTGGTGGCCGATAATGGCCTGATAGTTATTGAAGTCGGTAATGCGGAAATCGCGCAGCATCGCGGTGCCTTCAAAGCGGGTGCCCTTGTTGAGGGTCACCACCTGCGAGCCGTCTTTCTGCTGCGACAGCTCGCCGGAATCCGCCACCACCACCGAGGGGCGCGCATTGCCTTTCGGACGCAGTTGGGCAAGGAAGACGTCATGGAAGCGGTTGCCGTTGACGCTCTCGATAAACATCACCGCGTTACCATCGCTGGCCTGCTGGAACTGGCCCTGGGCCAGCGCCGCCATGCCGGGGTTGGCTTTGGCTTCGGCCAGCACTTCGTCCTGATGGCGCGACGACCACGGCCCCGCCCACATGACGTTGACCGCCGCCACCGCGCCGGTGAACAGCGCGAGGATCATCGCCGCCTTGATCAGCACGGCTTTGCTCAGACCGCAAGCGTGCATCACCGTAATTTCACTTTCGGTGTAGAGTTTGCCCAGGGTCATTAGCAGGCCAAGGAACAAACTTAACGGCAGGATAAGCTGCGCCATCTCCGGGATGCCGAGCCCCAACAGCGAGAGCACCAGATTGGTTGGGATATCGCCATCCACCGCGGCGCCGAGGATCCTGACTAATTTCTGACAAAAGAAAATCAGTAACAGGATGAATAGGATCGCCAACTGGCTTTTCAGCGTCTCACGAACCAGATATCTTATGATTATCACTATAAATACGCCCGTAAAAACCCGTTTTATTGCAGGAAAATTGCTTGTTTCATGGCTTAAACGTCATTTATTCTCTTTGGTCGTTGAAAACATCGCTAAGATTAAATGACTCATCGGTTCTGCATGTCAGGATCTTTTCTGACGAACCCAGGCCTTAATAACGTTAAGATTAACACGAAGTCACCGCAACAGCGGACATGAGTTACGAAAGCTTGCAATTATATACTCAATGGATTTCGAGTTGTAAGAAGGCAGCAGGGCTGTGACCCCTGGCGCGCGCGTTAGGCCCGCATCAGGTAAGCAGGCGCAGCCGGCGCATCTGCAACTTGAAAGGCGACGAGTATAGCCGTAGCCACCACTGTTGTCTTTAAGATTCAGGAGCATAGTGCATGGAGTTCAGTGTAAAAAGCGGTAGCCCGGAGAAGCAACGGAGCGCCTGTATCGTGGTCGGCGTCTTTGAACCACGTCGCCTCTCCCCCATCGCCGAACAACTCGATAAAATCAGCGACGGCTACATCAGCGCCCTGCTGCGTCGCGGCGAGCTGGAAGGCAAACCTGGCCAGACGTTATTGCTGCACCATGTGCCAAACATTCTGTCTGAGCGCATTCTGCTGATTGGCTGCGGCAAAGAGCGCGAGCTGGATGAACGTCAGTATAAGCAGGTCATCCAGAAAACCATCAATACCCTGAATGATACCGGTTCAATGGAAGCCGTCTGCTTCCTGACCGAGCTGCACGTCAAGGGCCGCAACAACTACTGGAAAGTTCGCCAGGCCGTTGAAACCGCCAAAGAGACGCTGTACAGCTTCGATCAGTTGAAGACCAACAAAAGCGAGCCGCGTCGCCCGCTGCGTAAAATGGTCTTTAACGTGCCGACCCGTCGCGAGCTGACCAGCGGCGAACGCGCCATTCAGCATGGCCTGGCGATCGCCGCCGGCATCAAAGCGGCGAAAGATCTTGGCAACATGCCGCCGAACATCTGTAACGCCGCCTATCTGGCTTCCCAGGCGCGTCAGCTGGCCGATACCTACAGCAAGAACGTCATTACCCGCGTGATCGGCGAACAGCAGATGCGCGAGCTGGGGATGAACTCCTATCTCGCCGTCGGCAACGGCTCGCAGAACGAGTCGCTGATGTCGGTCATCGAGTATAAAGGCAACCCGTCTGAGGACGCGCGCCCTATCGTGCTGGTCGGTAAAGGCCTGACCTTCGACTCTGGCGGCATCTCCATCAAGCCTGCCGAAGGCATGGACGAGATGAAGTACGACATGTGCGGCGCCGCGGCGGTGTACGGCGTGATGCGGATGGTTGCCGAGCTGCAGCTGCCGCTGAACGTCATCGGCGTGCTGGCGGGCTGTGAAAACATGCCTGGCGGTCGCGCCTATCGTCCGGGTGACGTCCTGACCACCATGTCCGGCCAGACGGTGGAAGTCCTGAACACCGATGCCGAAGGCCGCCTGGTGCTGTGCGACGTCCTGACCTACGTTGAGCGTTTCGAACCGGAAGCGGTTATCGACGTCGCGACGCTGACCGGCGCCTGCGTGATTGCCCTCGGCCATCACATCACCGGCCTGATGTCGAACCATAACCCGCTGGCTCATGAGCTGATCGGCGCCTCCGAACTGGCGGGCGACCGCGCCTGGCGTCTGCCGCTGGCCGACGAGTTCCAGGATCAGCTGGAGTCCAATTTTGCCGATATGGCAAACATCGGCGGTCGTCCTGGCGGCGCAATTACCGCCGGCTGCTTCCTGTCGCGCTTTACCCGTAAGTACAACTGGGCGCACCTCGACATTGCCGGTACCGCCTGGCGTTCCGGTAAGGCCAAAGGCGCTACCGGTCGTCCGGTGGCGCTGCTGTCGCAGTTCCTGCTCAATCGTGCGGGTTTTAACGGCGAAGAGTGATTGCCGTCTGATGCCCGGTGGCGCTACGCTTACCGGGCCTACGGAAAGATGCCGTTTGTAGGCCGGGTAAGCGTAGCGCCACCCGGCTTTGCATTTAAATCCACGACAAGAAGCCCCATATATGAAGAATGCAACGTTCTACCTTCTGGACAACGAAAACACCGTCGAAGGCCTGAGCGCCGTCGAGCAGCTGGTGTGTGACATTGCCGCAGAACGTTGGCGCAACGGCAAGCGCGTCCTGATCGCCTGTGAAGATGAGCAGCAGGCGATTCGCCTCGACGAGGCGCTGTGGTCGCGGCCGCCGGAGAGCTTTGTGCCGCATAATCTGGCGGGCGAAGGCCCGAGAGGCGGTGCGCCAGTGGAGATTGCCTGGCCGCAGAAACGCAACAGCAGCCCGCGGGACATTCTGATCAGTCTGCGGCTTAACTTTGCAGATTTTGCCACCGCTTTCACAGAAGTGATAGACTTTGTCCCTTACGAAGAAAATCTGAAACAACTGGCGCGCGAACGCTATAAAGCGTACCGCATGGCTGGTTTCAACCTGAACACGGCAACCTGGAAATAATGGAAAAGACATACAACCCACAAGATATCGAACAGCCGCTTTACGAGCACTGGGAAAAGCAGGGCTATTTCAAACCGAATGGTGATGAAAGCCAGGAGAGCTTCTGCATCATGATCCCGCCGCCGAACGTCACCGGCAGTTTGCATATGGGTCATGCCTTCCAGCAAACCATCATGGATACCATGATTCGCTACCAGCGCATGCAGGGCAAAAACACCCTGTGGCAGGCCGGTACCGACCACGCGGGTATCGCCACCCAGATGGTGGTTGAGCGTAAGATTGCCGCGGAAGAAGGGAAAACCCGTCACGACTACGGCCGCGATGCCTTCATCGACAAAATCTGGCAGTGGAAAGCAGAATCCGGCGGCACCATTACCCGCCAGATGCGCCGCCTCGGCAACTCCGTGGACTGGGAGCGCGAGCGCTTCACCATGGACGAGGGGCTTTCCAATGCCGTGAAAGAAGTCTTTGTTCGCCTGTACAAAGAAGATCTGATCTACCGCGGTAAACGCCTGGTTAACTGGGACCCGAAACTGCGCACCGCCATTTCCGACCTCGAAGTGGAAAACCGCGAATCGAAAGGTTCCATGTGGCACATCCGCTACCCGCTGGCCGATGGCGCGAAAACCGCTGACGGTAAAGATTACCTGGTGGTCGCCACCACCCGTCCGGAAACCCTGCTGGGCGATACCGGCGTGGCCGTCAACCCGGAAGACCCGCGCTACAAAGACCTGATTGGTAAATTCGTGGTGCTGCCGCTGGTTAACCGCCGCATTCCGATTGTTGGCGACGAACACGCCGATATGGAAAAAGGCACCGGCTGCGTGAAAATCACCCCGGCGCACGACTTTAACGACTACGAAGTTGGCCGCCGTCATCAGCTGCCGATGATTAATATTTTGACCTTTGATGGCGACATCCGCGAAAGCGCGGAAGTCTATGACACCAAAGGCAACGAATCCGACGTTTATTCCAACGAGATCCCGGCGGAGTTCCAGAAACTGGAACGCTTCGCGGCGCGTAAAGCCGTCGTTGCGGCGGTTGACGCCCTCGGCCTGCTGGAAGAGATCAAACCGCACGATCTGACCGTCCCTTACGGCGATCGCGGCGGCGTGGTTATCGAACCGATGCTCACCGACCAGTGGTACGTGCGTGCGGACGTGCTGGCCAAGCCGGCGGTGGAAGCCGTTGAGAATGGCGACATTCAGTTCGTGCCGAAGCAGTACGAAAACATGTACTTCTCCTGGATGCGCGATATTCAGGACTGGTGTATCTCCCGTCAGCTGTGGTGGGGTCACCGCATCCCGGCATGGTATGACAACGACGGCAACGTCTACGTGGGCCGTAGCGAAGACGAAGTGCGTCAGGAAAACAACCTGAGCGCCGACGTTGCCCTGCGTCAGGATGAAGACGTTCTCGATACCTGGTTCTCCTCCGCGCTGTGGACCTTCTCCACCCTCGGCTGGCCGGAAAACACCGACGCCCTGCGTCAGTTCCACCCGACCAGCGTGATGGTGTCCGGCTTCGACATCATCTTCTTCTGGATCGCCCGCATGATCATGATGACCATGCACTTCATCAAAGATGAAAACGGCAAGCCGCAGGTACCGTTTAAGACCGTCTACATGACCGGTCTGATCCGCGATGACGAAGGCCAGAAGATGTCCAAATCCAAGGGTAACGTTATCGACCCGCTGGATATGGTTGACGGCATTACCCTGCCGGAGCTGCTGGAGAAACGTACCGGCAACATGATGCAGCCGCAGCTGGCGGAAAAAATCCGTAAGCGCACCGAGAAACAGTTCCCGAACGGCATCGAGCCGCACGGCACCGACGCCCTGCGCTTCACCCTGGCAGCGCTGGCCTCTACCGGCCGCGACATCAACTGGGATATGAAGCGTCTGGAAGGTTACCGTAACTTCTGTAACAAGCTGTGGAACGCCAGCCGCTTCGTACTGATGAATACCGAAGATCAGGATTGTGGCTTCAACGGCGGCGAAATGGTGCTCTCCCTGGCCGACCGCTGGATCCTCGCGGAATTCAACCACACCGTGAAAGCGTATCGCGAAGCGCTGGATAACTTCCGCTTCGATATCGCCGCCGGCATCCTGTACGAGTTCACCTGGAACCAGTTCTGCGACTGGTACCTGGAGCTGACCAAGCCGGTGATGAACGGTGGCAGCGAAGCGGAGCTGCGCGGGACTCGCCATACGCTGGTGACCGTGCTGGAAGGTCTGCTGCGCCTGGCGCATCCGATCATTCCGTTCATCACCGAGACCATCTGGCAGCGCGTGAAAGCGATCTGCGGTATCACCGCCGACACCATCATGCTGCAGCCGTTCCCGCAGTACGATGCTTCTCAGGTCGATGAAGCGGCGCTGGCCGATACCGAATGGCTGAAACAGGCGATCGTCGCCGTGCGTAACATCCGTGCGGAAATGAACATCGCCCCGGGTAAACCGCTGGAACTGCTGCTGCGCGGCTGCAGCAAAGAGGCCGAGCGTCGTGTGAACGACAACCGCAGCTTCCTGCTGAACCTGGCGCGTCTGGAAAGCATTACCGTGCTGCCTGCCGATGATAAAGGTCCGGTCTCCGTGACCAAGATTATCGACGGCGCCGAGCTGCTGATCCCGATGGCGGGCCTCATCAATAAAGAAGATGAGCTGGCGCGTCTGGCGAAAGAAGTGGCCAAAATCGAAGGTGAAATTGGCCGCATCGAAAGCAAGCTGTCCAACGAAGGTTTTGTCGCCCGCGCGCCAGAAGCGGTGATCGCTAAAGAGCGCGAGAAGCTGGAAGGCTACGCGGAAGCGAAAGCGAAGCTGATTGAGCAGCAGGCGGTGATCGCCGCGCTGTGATCCTCCCGCCCCTTGCCACCCGGCAAGGGGCGTTTTTTTATGAAACATCCTCGCTTGCGCTTTCCCCTGTCGCGATGTTATTAACATCATCATTCGTCTTTTTTGGGTAATGAGTCATTGTATGAATACGAGCGTCCCCGCGGCGACGTTGCTGCGTCGCATTACGGCGGCAGACAATGCCGCCATCGCCAGGGTCATCCGCCAGGTCTCGGCTGAATATGGCCTGACCGCCGATAAAGGCTATACGGTCGCCGACCCGAATCTCGATGAACTGTATGAGCTGTACAGCCAGCCGGGCTCTGCCTATTGGGTGGTGGAGAAAGAGGGCGAAGTGGTTGGCGGCGGTGGCGTCGCGCCGCTCGCCTGCAGCGAGCCGGATATCTGCGAGTTACAGAAAATGTATTTTATGACCAGCGCGCGCGGTCAGGGGCTGGCGAAGAAGCTGGCGCTGCTGGCGCTGGACTACGCCCGCGAGCAGGGCTTTAAACGCTGCTATCTGGAAACTACCGCCTTCCTGACGGAGGCGATCGGCTTATATGAACATCTCGGCTTTGAGCACATTGACGGGCCGCTGGGTTGCACCGGCCACGTTGACTGTGAAGTGCGGATGCTGAAAACGCTGTAGCGCCTCGATATCGCAGGCGTCCCCGGTAGCGCTACGCTTGCCGGGGCTACATTTCGGTAGCCCGGCTAAGGGTAGCGCAAGCCGGGGTATGTCCCGGATGGCACCGCTTGCACCTTACCCGTGCTCGCGGTGCCGTTTTTTTGTCGGGTGGCGGCTAACGCCTTACCCGACCTACGGCCCGTACCATTGCGGGCTGAAGCTCTCAACGCTATCTCTCTCCCCATGGCTACTGAAACTGCCGGTGTTAGTGGCTACCGGGGCTACAGGGCCCGAATACCGAGGGTTACGCCGCTACCGGCACACCGCTGTGAAAGCGGAACTCGGCCTCCGGCCTGAGGATCAGCGCCGCTTCCGCCTCGCCGAGCTGGCGCACCCGCTCGCTAATATCGTCTCCGGCAATCTTCTGCGCCAGATCCAGATAGTCCTGATAGTGACGCGCCTCGGAACGCAGCAGCGACAGATAAAACTTCTGCAGATCGTCATCCAGCCACGGCGCCAGCGCCGCAAAGCGTTCGCAGGAGCGGGCCTCGATATAAGCGCCGCAGATCAACTTATCGATCAGCATCACCGGCTCGTGCGAACGCACCTCCCGCCGCATGCCACGGGCATAGTTGCTGGCGGTGATTTTGACGTAGGGAATATCACGCGCCAGCATCATCTCCCGCACCTGCCAGAAGTGATGTAGCTCCTCTTTAATCAGCAAAATCATGCTGTCCAGCAACTGGCGGCCCCACGGGTCGTCGGTCTGCGGCATGGCGCTTTTGTTGATCCGCTTATGCAGGGCGACGAAATCCGGCTCCGGCCCCCAGCGGTAGGTGAAGTCTTCATACGGCTTCAGGCAGGCCAGCAGCTCGTCGGCGTCGGCTTTATCCGCGACGTAGCGACGCACCAGCAGCATGGCGTTCTGCGCCGCTTTCAGTTCGCACACCATATGGTCGGTCAGCAGCAGCGGCAGGTTTTCCGGCTTGCGGGCTTCGTCAATCCACGCCTGCGGCGTCGGGCAGTGCAGGAAATTGATAATCGGGGAGAGTATCTGCGGGTAATCCATGGAAGTTCCTTGCTATACGGCGGCAGGCGCCGCCGTATCCATCTGCAGCTTAGTGGCGAACACCATCGTCGTCTTCATCGACAAAATCTTCGTCATCGTCGCCGTCTTCTTCACCGTTCGGGTCCTCATAATAGGTACCCCAACCGTCATACTCGACGTCATATTTTTCTGCCAGCGTCATCAGCTGTTCCACCTGGGCATCGATCAGGTCTGCGTTCAGCGCGCATTCGCTGAGAATATCGCAGCAGATGACCATGTCACCCTCTTCCACTTCCAGCTCTTCGGGCTCGGTCACTTCATAGCCCAGCTTGAACGCTTCCACCGCCACTTTCTCCAGGGTTTCGAAATCGTCTGCAGAGAGGTGATGCTCAATCGTGTACAGTGCGTCCGGATCGCTGCCATCCTCCAGCAGCTCTTCGATAATCAGACGCGTCTCTTCACGCTGTTCTTCCAGGTGTTCCGGGTTTGCCATGGCTCGTTCCTCATAATGTGCGGCAGTTGTCCCTATTGTCACATACCGCCGTCATTGCCTCCACTTCTCAGTGAAAGATTTCGATCACAGACTTGCAAATGAATATTCATACATATAAATTGAATTTTAATTCAATTAGTGGCCTATGCCAGGTGAGGGAACCATGTCTGCGTTTTACCAGAAGCATTTTTTAAAGTTACTCGATTTTACGCCTGCAGAAATCACCGCCCTGCTCGAGCTGGCGGCAAAGCTCAAAGCCGATAAGAAAAACGGTATCGAAGTCCAGAAACTGGCAGGGAAAAACATCGCGCTCATCTTCGAAAAAGACTCAACCCGTACACGATGCTCTTTCGAAGTTGCCGCATACGATCAGGGCGCCCGCGTGACCTATCTGGGGCCAAGCGGCAGCCAGATTGGCCATAAAGAGTCGATCAAAGACACCGCCCGCGTGCTCGGGCGGATGTACGATGGCATTCAGTATCGCGGCCACGGCCAGGAGGTGGTGGAGACCCTGGCGCAATACGCCGGCGTGCCGGTGTGGAACGGCCTCACCAACGAGTTCCACCCCACCCAGTTGCTGGCGGACCTGCTGACCATGAAAGAGCACCTGCCGGGCAAAGCCTTTAACCAGATGACGCTGGTCTACGCCGGCGACGCGCGCAACAACATGGGCAATTCGATGCTGGAAGCCGCAGCGCTGACCGGTCTGGATCTGCGCCTGGTAGCGCCATCGGCCTGCTGGCCGGAGTCTCAGCTGGTGGAGACCTGTACCGCGCTGGCCAAACAGCAGGGCGGCAACATCACCCTGACGGAAGATATCGCCGCAGGAGTGAAAGGCGCCGATTTTATCTATACCGACGTCTGGGTCTCGATGGGCGAGGCGAAGGAAAAATGGGCCGAACGTATCGCCCTGCTCCGCGACTATCAGGTTAACAGCGCGATGCTGGCGCTGACCGGCAATCCGCAGGTCAAGTTCCTCCACTGCCTGCCGGCATTCCATGACGACCAGACCACGTTGGGCAAACAGATGGCCGCCGATTACGGCCTGCACGGCGGTATGGAAGTGACTGACGAGGTGTTTGAGTCGGCGGCGAGCGTGGTTTTCGATCAGGCGGAAAACCGGATGCACACCATCAAAGCGGTGATGGTGGCGACGCTGGGCAAGTAGCCCCTCGCTGGCGGTCAAATCCCGGATAGCACGGCGCTTATCCGGGATATGGCTCGCCATTTTACGCCATCAGCATCTTCACTACCGCTTTGCGCACCTTCGCCGGGGCGCCTACGGCGCACAGCGGTTTATGCACTTCGCCGGGATAAAACACCACAAAATCCCCTTCGTTGAGGATCACCGTTTTCTCCTGCTGGCCTTCGGCCAGAAAAGCGATGTCTTTCTCCGCCAGCCAGTCGGTCTGCGGCTCTCCAGCCGGCAAGGTACTGAAGGTCATCCCCTCGATGCCGCGGAGCACAATCTGAATATCGAGATAGCGGGCATGGTATTCCGCGCGGCGCGCGGCCTGCGGCTCGGTGGTGTCTTCGGAAATCAGATAAAACAGGTTATTGCCGTCGATATCGTGTTTACCCAGCGGCGTCGCCTCGCTGACATGGGCGATGACGTGCTCAATGGCCTCGCGCAGCGCGGCAGGCAGCCATGGCTGCAGATGGTGGATATTGCCAATAATCATCACTTACCTCGAATATAAAACAGCATTTCATTTTATGACTTTATACCCCCATCGCCACTGCCATACCAGTACAGTTTCACCGTTCTTTGCGCTGGCGCACTTTTCTGCAGGCAAACGATTACCTGTTTGTGAATGAATCGCTTGATCGTCATAACGGTCTGCGTATAATGCCAGTCGTTTTGCCGGGAGGAAGCATGGCCAATTGCGTACGACATTCTGTCTTAGCGCGTCTGAACGCAGACGCTGGCCTGGCGTTTTTCTTTCCGTTGCTCATTGGATTCCCGAAGCCCCTTATTTAAGGGGCTTTTTTTTTGCCCAGGCGTCAGGAGATAAGCATGGCTAACCCGCTATATCAAAAACATATCATTTCCATAAACGATCTCAGCCGCGAAGACCTCGAACTGGTGCTGGCGACGGCGGCAAAGCTGAAAGCCAATCCGCAACCCGAGCTGCTGAAGCATAAGGTTATCGCCAGCTGTTTCTTTGAAGCCTCCACCCGTACCCGTCTCTCTTTTGAAACCTCGATGCACCGCCTGGGCGCCAGCGTGGTCGGCTTTTCTGACAGCGCCAATACCTCGCTGGGCAAAAAAGGGGAAACCCTGGCGGATACTATCTCCGTTATCAGCACCTACGTTGACGCCATCGTGATGCGTCATCCGCAGGAGGGCGCCGCGCGCCTGGCGACTGAATTCTCCGGCGGCGTGCCGGTACTGAACGCCGGCGACGGCGCCAACCAGCATCCGACCCAAACCCTGCTCGACCTGTTCACCATTCAGGAGACCCAGGGCCGCCTCGAAAACCTCAACGTGGCGATGGTCGGCGATCTGAAGTATGGCCGTACCGTCCACTCCCTGACCCAGGCGCTGGCCAAATTCAGCGGCAACCGCTTCTACTTTATCGCCCCGGACGCGCTGGCCATGCCGCAGTACATCCTCGATATGCTGGATGAAAAAGGTATCGCCTGGAGCCTGCATAGCGCCATCGACGACGTGATGGCGGAAGTGGATATTCTGTACATGACCCGCGTGCAGAAAGAGCGTCTGGATCCGTCGGAATACGCCAACGTGAAAGCGCAGTTCGTCCTGCGCGCCGCCGACCTCGAAGGGGCGCGCGCCAACATGAAGGTGCTGCACCCGCTGCCGCGCATTGACGAAATCACCACCGATGTCGATAAAACACCGCACGCCTGGTACTTCCAGCAGGCCGGTAACGGCATCTTCGCCCGCCAGGCGTTACTGGCACTGGTACTGAATAGCGAGCTGGCACTGTAAGGGGGAATGAGAGATGACACACGACAATAAACTGCAAGTAGAAGCCATTAAACGCGGCACCGTGATCGACCATATCCCGGCGCAGGTCGGCTTTAAGCTGCTCACCCTGTTCAAACTGACCGAAACCGACCAGCGTATCACCATCGGCCTGAACCTGCCCTCCGGCGAGATGGGCCGCAAGGATTTGATTAAAATCGAGAACACCTTCCTGACCGACGAGCAGGTTAACCAGCTGTCGCTGTACGCCCCGCAGGCGACGGTAAACCGCATTGATGATTACGAAGTGGTGGGCAAATCCCGCCCGAGCCTGCCGGATCGCATTGACAGCGTGCTGGTCTGCCCGAACAGCAACTGTATTAGCCACGCCGAACCGGTTTCTTCCAGTTTTGCAGTGAAAAAACGCGCCGATGACATCGCACTCAAATGCAAATACTGTGAAAAAGAGTTTTCTCATTATGTGGTGCTGGCCAACTAAATGCGGTTGGTATTGGTGGTAGGCCTCCCTATAATGGCTACCACCCTACGCTTCGTCCTTCAGGCGGCGTCTGCGCCGGCGGCACAGCGCTTACCCTCTGGCGGCAACCTGAATGATTTTGCGTAACATTACTCAGTTCATCTGGAGATAACATGAGCAAAACTATTGCGACGGAAAATGCACCAGCAGCGATTGGCCCATACGTTCAGGGCGTTGATCTGGGCAGCATGATCATCACCTCTGGCCAGATCCCGGTCGACCCGAAAACCGGCAGCGTCCCGGAAGACGTGTCCGCGCAGGCGCGCCAGTCGCTGAACAACGTGAAAGCGATCGTTGAAGCCGCTGGCCTCACCGTTGGCGACATCGTCAAGACCACCGTATTCGTCAAAGACCTCAACGATTTCGCTACCGTTAACGCCACCTACGAAGCGTTTTTCACCGAGCACAATGCCACCTTCCCGGCGCGCTCCTGCGTGGAAGTCGCTCGTCTGCCGAAAGACGTGAAGATCGAGATCGAAGCCATCGCCGTACGTCGCTGATCGCTTTGGTTGGCAGGAAAAAAGGCAGCCAGTGGCTGCCTTTTTTACGTGGCTCATCCGAAAATGCGCCCTTCACTGCCAGCCGTAGCGACGGCTGTAGAAACCTTTAACGGTCTGGGTCAGCACCATATAGCCCGCCAGGATCACCACCAGCCACGGGAAGTAGCTGAGCGGCAGCGCCTGCAGCTGCAGGTAGCCCGCCAGCGGCGAGAACGGCAGGGCAATGCCCACGGCCATCACCACCAGAGTCATGGCGAACAGCGGCCACGCGGCGCGGCTCTGAACGAACGGAATGCGCCGGGTGCGGATCATGTGCACAATCAGCGTCTGCGACAGCAGCCCTTCAATAAACCAGCCGGACTGGAACAGAGTCTGCATCTCCACGGTATTGGCGTGGAACACCCACCACATCAGGCCGAAGGTGAGGATATCGAAAATCGAGCTGATCGGTCCAAAGAAGACCATAAAGCGCCCGAGATCGGCCGGGTTCCAGCGCTGCGGTTTACGGATCTGCTCATCATCGACGTTATCGAACGGGATCGCCACCTGGGAGACATCGTACAGCAGGTTCTGAATCAACAGGTGCAGCGGCAGCATCGGCAGAAACGGCAGGAAGGCGCTGGCCACCAGCACGCTAAAGACGTTACCGAAGTTGGAGCTGGCGGTCATTTTGATGTACTTGAGCATGTTGGCGAAGGTGCGGCGGCCTTCGATCACCCCCTCCTCCAGCACCATCAGGCTTTTTTCCAGCAGAATGATATCCGCCGCCTCGCGGGCGATATCCACCGCGCCATCAACGGAAATGCCAATATCCGCCGCGCGTAACGCCGGGGCGTCGTTGATGCCATCGCCCATAAAGCCCACCACGTGACCTTCGCGTTTCAGCAGCGTCACGATACGCTCTTTATGCAGCGGCGCCAGACGCGCAAACAAAGTGGTGCGCTTCGCCAGCGCCGCCAGCTCGTCGTCGCTCATGGCTTCAATCTGGCTGCCAATCACCACTTCGCCCGCATCCAGCCCCACTTCATGGCACACCTTCGCCGCCACCAGTTCGCTATCGCCGGTGAGGATTTTCACCGTGATGCCGCTGGCCTTCAGCGCCTTCAGCGCCGGGGCGGTGGTCTCTTTCGGCGGATCAAGGAAGGCGATGTAGCCTTCGAGGATCAGATCGGATTCATCGGCGCGCTGGTAATCGCCCTCGCGCGCCGGCAGGTATTTGGTTGCTACCGCCACCACCCGCAGTCCCTGACGGTTCAGGGTATCGGTCACCCGGCGGATGCGGCGCAGCATGGTGTCGTCCAGCGGTACGATTTCGCCGTTGTAGCGCACCTGGGTCGAGACGTTAAGGATCTCCTGCAACGCCCCTTTACAGATCAGCTGATGCGCGTCGCCCTGCTCTTTTACCACCACCGACATGCGGCGGCGTTCGAAGTCGAACGGGATCTCATCCACCTTCTGCCAGCGCTCCGCGAGACCGCGAGCGGCATCCAGTTCCACGCCTTCCAGCACCGCGGTATCGAGCAGGTTTTTCAGCCCGGTCTGGTAATGGCTGTTGAGCCAGGCGGTATGCAGCACTCTCTCGCTGGACTTACCGGAGACATCGGTGTGGTTCTCCAGCACGATCTTGTCCTGAGTCAGGGTGCCGGTTTTATCGGTGCAGAGAATATCCATCGCGCCAAAGTTCTGAATGGCGTCGAGGTGTTTGACGATCACTTTTTGTTTCGACAGCTTCACCGCCCCGCGCGCCAGCGTCGAGGTGACGATCATCGGCAGCATCTCCGGCGTCAAGCCGACCGCCACCGACAGTGCAAACAACGCCGCTTCCCACCAGTCGCCTTTGGTGTAGCCATTAATCAATAGCACCACCGGGGCCATCACCAGCATAAAGCGGATCAGCAGCATGCTGACCCGGCTGATGCCTTTCTGGAAGGCGTTCGGCTCGCTTTCCTGCTCGCTGACGCGCCCGGCCAGCTGGCCAAACCAGGTGTTGCCGCCGGTGGCGTAGACGATAGCCTGCGCCGAGCCGCTCACCACGTTGGTCCCCATAAAGCACAGGGTGTCGCATTCCAGCGGGTTCTGCTGCAGCGGGTCGCGGCTGCGCGCGACTTTCTCTACCGGCAGCGATTCGCCGGTCAGCGAGGCCTGAGCGACAAACAGATCGCGCGCCTGAATAATGCGCAGGTCCGCCGGGATCATATCTCCCGCCGACAGCTTGACGATATCTCCTGGCACCAGTTGGTCGATAGGCAGTTCAAGCCAGCGGCTCTCCCCCTGCTCGTTCACCACCCGCAGCACCGTGGCGGTATTGCTGACCATCGCCTTTAGCGCATCCGCCGCTTTGGTCGAGCGCGCTTCCTGGATGAAGTTAAGCAGCGTCGAGATGCCGACCATCAGCGCGATAACGCCCGCGGCGAACAGATCTTCGGTGGAATAGGAGACGATGCCGAGCACCGTCAGCAGCAGGTTGAACGGGTTGCGATAGCAGGTCCACAGATGCACCCACCACGGCGAGGGCTTCTGCGCCGGGATCTGATTGTCACCATGTTTGAGGATCTTTGCCGCCACTTCGCCTTCATTGAGCCCTTCAGGGTGGCTGTCAAAGGCACGCCAGATCTCCTGGTCATCCATCGCCGCAACGTCCAGGCAGCGCTGGCCGAGCGAGTCCGGGATCGGCACGCTGGTCAGGTTACGGGCATCAGGCAGCGGATCGCGCTGGACCAAACGGCGTGGCAGATGGCGGCTAAGCTGCGCGAACAGCTGCCGGGTATAATTTTTCAACATAAACAGTCCCTCCGCGCTCGCGCGAGCGAACGCAGCGTCGCCAACAGGCGTAGCAAAGCCTACCTGTCAGGCATGTAATTTTTATGGCAGGGACATCAAGGACGTCACTGCTTTACGCTTTCCGGTAAAGCAGTGTTAAACAGGCTTACCGGAAAGAAAGGTTGCTCCATCGAGGATGAGGAGTGGGATCGGGGTCCATAAATTCTCCGGTAAGTGAATATAAACGGCGCGGATTATAGCGCGCTCGTTGAGACATGTGTGGCATTTATGGCGATGATAAGCCCGCGCAACTAAACCGAACGTAAACCAGACTTTGCTCATTGCGGTTTGGTTGAGTAGCATTAGGCTCACTTCTACCATCCCTGACGAGAATTCCGCATGCAGAACCGGCTGACCATCAAAGATATCGCGCGTTTAAGCGGCGTAGGAAAATCGACGGTATCCCGCGTCCTTAACAACGAGAGCGGGGTCAGCGAACGGACCCGCGAGCGCGTCGAAGCGGTGATGCAGCAGCACGGTTTCTCACCCTCCCGCTCCGCCCGCGCCATGCGCGGCCAGAGCGATAAAGTGGTGGCGATTATCGTTACCCGTCTGGATTCCCTGTCGGAAAACCTTGCCGTGCAGACCATGCTGCCTGCCTTTTATGAACAGGGTTACGATCCGATTATGATGGAGAGCCAGTTCTCCCCGGGACTGGTGGAAGAGCATCTCGGCATGCTCGCCCGGCGTAATATTGACGGCGTAGTGCTGTTCGGATTTACCGGCATTGATGAGGCGATGCTCGCCCCCTGGCGCGATACGCTGGTGCTGATGGCCCGCGACGCCCCCGGTTTCGCCTCGGTGTGCTATGACGACGAAGGCGCCATCACGCTGCTGATGCAGCGGCTCTACGATCGCGGACATCGCCACATCAGTTTTCTTGGCGTCCCGCACAGCGACGTCACCACCGGCGAACGCCGCCATCTCGCCTACCTCGCTTTCTGTAAAAAGCATCGCCTGACGCCCACCGCCGCTCTGCCGGGCTTGGGCATGAAGCAGGGGTATGACACCGTCGCCAGCGTGCTGACGGCCGAAACCAGCGCCCTGGTCTGCGCGACGGATACCCTCGCCCTCGGCGCCAGCAAGTACCTCCAGCAGCAGGGCTGCGCTGCGCTGCAGCTCGCCAGCGTCGGCAGCACGCCGCTAATGAAGTTTCTCCACCCGGAAATCTTGACCGTCGATCCCGGCTATGCCGAGTCCGGACGCCGGGCCGCCCGGCAGTTGATCGAGCAGATCGCCGGCAGCGTCGAACCCCGCCAGATCGTGATTCCTGCCGCCCTGAATTAATCTCGTTCGGACGATTTATGTGATCGTCGCCGGGTTTCGGGAACGTTCCCATTTTGCAAATCAAGCGGAACGGTTAGGATGCCCTCAAGGTAAAAAACGGCATCTCTCCCCCTCTGTTTTTGAGGCTTCATCATGAGCAAAGTAAACCAGCAGGACATCGATAAACTGATCGAACTGGTGGGCGGACGCGGCAACATCGCCACCGTCAGCCACTGTATTACCCGTTTGCGCTTTGTGCTGAACGACCCGGCCATCGCCAAACCAAAAGAGATTGAGCAGCTGCGCATGGTGAAGGGATGCTTCACTAACGCCGGCCAGTTCCAGGTGGTTATCGGCACCGAGGTGGGCGATTACTACAAGGCCCTGCTGGCCACCACCGGCCAGACCTCCGCCGATAAAGAGCAGGTCAAGCAGGCCGCGCGGCAAAATATGAAGTGGCATGAGCAGTTGATCTCGCACTTTGCCGAGATCTTCTTCCCGCTGCTGCCGGCGCTGATCAGCGGCGGTCTGATCCTCGGTTTCCGTAACGTCATCGGCGACTTACCCATGAGCAACGGCCAGACGCTGGCTCAGATGCACCCGTCGCTGAAAACCATCTATGACTTCCTGTGGCTGATTGGCGAGGCGATCTTCTTCTATCTGCCGGTGGGGATCTGCTGGTCAGCGGTGAAGAAAATGGGCGGCACGCCGATCCTCGGGATCGTTCTTGGCGTCACCCTGGTTTCCCCGCAGCTGATGAACGCCTATCTCCTCGGCCAGCAGGTGCCGGAGGTGTGGAACTTCGGCCTGTTTACGATTGCCAAAGTCGGCTACCAGGCGCAGGTGATCCCGGCCTTGCTGGCGGGCCTGACGCTCGGCTTTATCGAGACGCGCCTCAAGCGCATCGTGCCTGACTACCTCTACCTGGTCATTGTCCCGGTCTGCTCGCTGATCCTCGCGGTGTTCCTCGCGCACGCCATTATCGGTCCGTTCGGCCGCCTGATCGGCGACGGCGTGGCCTTCGCGGTACGCCATCTGTTAACCGGCAGCTTCGCGCCAATCGGCGCCGCGCTGTTCGGCTTCCTCTACGCGCCGCTGGTGATTACCGGTGTCCACCAGACCACCCTCGCTATCGATATGCAGATGATCCAGAGCATGGGCGGCACCCCGGTGTGGCCACTGATTGCGCTATCCAACATTGCCCAGGCATCGGCGGTAGTCGGCATTATTATTGCCAGCCGTAAACAGAATGAACGCGAAATCTCGGTGCCGGCGGCAATTTCTGCTTACCTCGGGGTTACCGAACCGGCGATGTACGGTATCAACCTGAAGTACCGCTTCCCGATGCTGTGCGCGATGCTCGGCTCCGGTCTTGCCGGCCTGCTGTGCGGCCTGAACGGCGTGCTGGCGAACGGCATCGGCGTCGGCGGCCTGCCGGGCATCCTCTCCATCCAGCCAACCTACTGGCAGGTGTACGCCATGGCGATGGCTATCGCGGTGGTGGTGCCGATTATCCTGACCACTGTGGTGTATCAGCGCAAGTACCGTCAGGGCACCTTGCAGATTGTCTAACTTCTTCTTTCGGGGCGCCTTTGGCGCCCCTCGTTGCAGCAGGAAAGCACTATGAATCATCTTCCCCACTGGTGGCAAAACGGCGTTATTTATCAAATCTATCCGAAGAGTTTTCAGGATACCACCGGCAGCGGTACCGGCGATCTGCGCGGCGTCACTTCCCGCCTCGACTATCTGCAGAAGCTTGGGGTCGACGCCATCTGGCTGACGCCGTTCTACGTCTCACCGCAGGTGGATAACGGCTACGATGTGGCGAACTACACCGCTATCGATCCCTCCTACGGCACGATGGCCGACTTTGACGCCCTGGTGGCGGAGGCGAAGGCCCGCGGCATCCGCATCGTGCTGGATATGGTACTGAACCATACCTCGACCGAGCATGAATGGTTCCGTCAGTCGCTGAATAAGGAGAGTCCCTACCGGCAGTTCTATATCTGGCGCGACGGCGAACCGGACGCGCTGCCGAACAACTGGCGCTCCAAGTTTGGCGGCAACGCCTGGCAGTGGCACGCCGACAGCGGGCAGTATTATCTGCACCTGTTCGCCATTGAACAGGCGGATCTCAACTGGGAGAACCCGGCGGTACGCGCCGAGCTGAAAAAGGTCTGCGAATTCTGGGCCGATCGCGGCGTCGACGGTCTGCGCCTCGACGTCGTCAACCTGATCTCGAAAGACCAGACCTTCCCCTGCGATGCGGAGGGTGATGGCCGCCGCTTCTACACTGACGGCCCGCGGGTGCATGAATTCCTGCAGGAGATGAGCCGCGATGTCTTTACTCCCCGTAACCTGATGACCGTCGGCGAGATGTCCTCCACCTCTCTGGAGCACTGCCAGCAGTACGCCGCGCTGGACGGCCGCGAGCTGTCGATGACCTTTAACTTCCACCATTTAAAGGTCGATTATCCCGGCGGTGAAAAATGGACCCTCGCCCGCCCGGACTATGTGGCGCTGAAAGCGCTGTTCCGTCACTGGCAGCAGGGGATGCACAATCGGGCGTGGAACGCGCTGTTCTGGTGTAACCACGATCAGCCGCGCATCGTGTCGCGCTTTGGCGACGAAGGCGAGTACCGGGTGCCGGCGGCGAAGATGCTGGCGATGGTGCTGCACGGCATGCAGGGCACGCCCTATATCTACCAGGGCGAAGAGATCGGCATGACCAATCCGCACTTCAGCAGCATCAGCGATTACCGTGACGTCGAAAGTCACAATATGTTTATCGAGCGCGCAGCGCAGGGGCAAAGCCCGGACGAACTGCTGGCAATCCTCGCCAGTAAGTCGCGCGACAACAGCCGCACGCCGATGCCATGGCACGCCGGGGAGAACGGCGGCTTCAGCGACGGTGAGCCGTGGATCGGCCTTGGCGATAACTACCGGGAGATCAACGTTGAGGCGGCGCTGGCGGACCCCGATTCGGTGTTTTATGCCTATCAGCAGCTGATTATGCTGCGCAAAACCCTGCCACTGCTGACCTGGGGCGATTACCAGGATCTCCTGCCGGAACATCCATCGCTGTGGTGCTATCGCCGTCAGTGGCAGGGGCAAACGCTGGTGGTGGCCGCCAACCTGAGCCGCGACCTGCAGACCTGGCAGCCAGAGGAAGCCCAGGGCGACTGGAAGATGATCATCAGCAACTATGCCGAAACCACGCCCCGCCCGACCGGTCTGACGCTGCGGCCGTTCGAAGCCATATGGTGGCTGCAGGCGTAAGGTACTTCTTGCCCGACAGAAACCGGAGCGTAATGCCTGGCATCGGAGGTGGATGCCAGGCATTTTTGCTTATTTTCCAGCCAGATAAATTTACATTTATCGCCAGCGCCCATCATCCGTACTCTCACCTTTTTACCTTGTTCTGGGTCAATAAAATCGCAAACATCTTTGATGCAAATCACTACATATAGAACTTAAAATGCGTCCCAGCCCTACATGTTGTATTAATCGTCTATTATGTCACCATATCTTGTCGATGTCTGGCGGTGATGAGATGTGGATAAAACGGGCCGGATCTGAAGGCAAACAGCACGAGCCGTAGCGTGCAGCGCCTTCGGGATAACCTCCGCCTCTGTGGATAACCTGTTCTATATATGGAGTGATCATGACACCGCATGTGATGAAACGTGATGGCTGTAAAGTGCCGTTCAAATCAGAGCGCATTCAGGAAGCAATTCTACGTGCAGCTAAAGCAGCGGGAGTCGATGACGCAGACTATTGCGCCACCGTCGCAGAAGTCGTTAGCCAACAAATGCAGGGCCGCGCCCAGGTCGACATCAACGAGATCCAGACTGCGGTAGAAAACCAGCTGATGTCCGGCCCCTATAAGCAGCTGGCGCGCGCCTACATTGAGTATCGCCATGACCGTGATAGCCAGCGCGAAAAGCGCGGCCGTCTCAATCAGGAGATCCGCGGCCTCGTCGAGCAGACCAACTCCGCGCTGCTCAACGAAAATGCCAACAAGGACAGTAAAGTCATCCCGACCCAGCGCGACCTGCTGGCCGGTATCGTCGCCAAGCACTATGCGCGGCAGCACCTGCTGCCCCACGATGTGGTGATGGCCCACGAGCGCGGCATGATCCACTATCACGACCTCGATTACTCGCCCTTCTTCCCGATGTTCAACTGCATGCTGATCGATCTGAAAGGGATGCTGACTCAGGGCTTTAAGATGGGCAACGCGGAGATCGAGCCGCCGAAGTCTATCTCTACCGCCACCGCGGTGACGGCGCAGATCATCGCCCAGGTCGCCAGCCATATTTATGGCGGCACTACCATCAACCGTATCGATGAAGTGCTGGCGCCGTTCGTCACCGAAAGCTTCAAAAAGCATCGTAAAATCGCCGAAGAGTGGCAGATCCCGGACGCCGAAGGCTATGCCCGCGCCCGTACCGAAAAAGAGTGCTACGACGCCTTCCAGTCGCTGGAGTATGAAGTCAACACGCTGCATACCGCCAACGGTCAGACGCCGTTTGTCACCTTTGGTTTTGGCCTCGGCACTAGCTGGGAGTCGCGCATGATCCAGCAGTCGATTCTGCGCAACCGCATCGCTGGCCTCGGTAAAAATCGCAAAACCGCGGTATTCCCGAAACTGGTCTTCGCCATTCGCGACGGTCTGAACCATAAGTTCGGCGATCCGAACTACGACATCAAGCAGCTGGCGCTGGAGTGCGCCAGCAAGCGCATGTACCCGGATATCCTCAACTACGATCAGGTGGTGAAAGTCACCGGGTCGTTTAAAACGCCGATGGGCTGCCGCAGCTTCCTCGGGGTGTGGGAAAACGAGGATGGCGAGCAGGTGCATGACGGGCGCAATAACCTCGGCGTGATTAGCCTCAACCTGCCGCGTATCGCCCTGGAAGCGAAAGGCGACGAAGCCGCCTTCTGGGCGCTGCTGGACGAGCGCCTGCAGCTGGCGCGCAAAGCGCTGATGACCCGTATTGCCCGTCTGGAAGGGGTGAAGGCCCGCGTGGCGCCGATCCTGTATATGGAAGGGGCCTGCGGCGTGCGGCTGAAAGCCGACGATGACGTCTCCGAGATTTTCAAAAACGGCCGCGCGTCCATTTCACTGGGTTACATCGGTATCCATGAGACCATCAATGCGCTGTACGGTAATCAGCATATGTACGACAGCGAGGCGCTGCGTGAGAAAGGTGTGGCCATCGTCCAGCGCCTGCGCGACGCCGTCGATGTGTGGAAGGAAGAGACCGGCTACGGCTTTAGTCTGTACAGCACGCCGAGCGAAAACCTGTGCGACCGCTTCTGCCGTCTCGACACCGCCGAGTTTGGCATAGTGGAGGGCGTGACCGATAAAGGTTACTACACCAACAGCTTCCACCTCGACGTCGAGAAGAAGGTCAACCCGTACGACAAGATCGATTTCGAAGCGCCGTACCCGCCGCTGGCCAACGGCGGCTTCATTTGCTACGGCGAGTACCCGAATATCCAGCACAACCTGAAGGCGCTGGAAGACGTGTGGGATTACAGCTATGAGCACGTGCCGTACTACGGGACTAATACGCCGATCGATGAATGCTACGAGTGTGGTTTTACCGGCGAGTTCGAGTGCACCAGCAAGGGCTTTACCTGCCCGAAATGTGGTAATCACGATGCCGCTCGCGTGTCGGTTACTCGTCGGGTATGCGGTTATCTCGGCAGTCCGGACGCGCGTCCGTTCAACGCCGGCAAGCAGGAAGAAGTGAAGCGCCGCGTTAAGCACCTGGCCAATGGGCAAATCGGTTAAAGACCAATGCGCTTTTCCCGGATAGCGGCGCGCAGCGCCTTATCCGGGCTACTGTTTTGCACCGTCCGGTAGCCCGGGTAAGGCGGAACGCCGCGACCCGGGAAATGGCCGCATTCCTTCGTATTCGCAAAGCAATTAGCGTCAGAGCAAGGCGGCAAACGAGGGAATCCCCGGGAGCGTACATTCAGTACGTGACTGGGGTGAGCGAGCGCAGCCAACGCGGCTATGGCATTAATTGAGAAGCGAAAAATGAATTACCATCAGTACTACCCGGTAGATATCGTCAACGGCCCCGGCACCCGCTGCACCCTGTTTGTTTCCGGCTGCGTCCACGAGTGCCCAGGCTGCTACAACAAGAGCACCTGGCGGGTGAACTCCGGTATGCCGTTTACCGCTGAGATGGCCGACCGCATCATTGCCGACCTCAACGATACCCGCATCAAGCGCCAGGGGATTTCACTCTCCGGCGGCGATCCGCTGCATCCGCAAAACATCGCAGAGATCCTCAAACTGGTTCAGCGCGTGCGCGCCGAATGCCCCGGCAAAGATATCTGGGTCTGGACCGGCTATAAGCTGGATGAGCTGAATGAGGCGCAGATGCAGGTAGTGAACCTGATCAACGTGCTGGTCGACGGTAAGTTTGTGCAGGATTTAAAAGACCCGGCGCTGATCTGGCGCGGCAGCAGCAACCAGGTGGTACATCATTTGCGATAGCGTTTAGAGCCGTTTATTCGCCTGATGATAAACGGCCGCTTTCTCTCTTTTGCCAATGGCAATAACGTAAACCACCACCACACTATCTCGTACTTGATACACCAACCGATAACCTGACGCCTTAAGCTTGATTTTGTAGCAATCCGGTAAATCGCTCAGCCTGGCCGACTCAATTCGCGGATTCTGCACAATCTGCTGGAGCTTATTTTTGAACTGTTTTTTGACCGTCTCGCCAGGCATCTGCCATTCGCGCCAGGCTCGTGGATCAAACTCCAGTTCATAGGTCATCCAGACTCACCTTAACCCCCGGCCGTGGGTTTTCCAGCCGTTCGCGAACGGTGCGTAATAACGCCGCTTCGCCATCACTGATGGTCATACTTTTCACCGGCATGCGGCCATTTTCCGCAATGTATTGAAACAGCAGGCGTACCGCCTCCGTTGGTGTCATATCGAGTTTCTCCAGCACGGCATAAGCCTCTTTTTTGAGTTTATCGTCCAGTCGAACATTGAGCGTGGCCATTATGCCTCCAGAAAGGGGAATTTTGTAATGCAGTATAGCATTACATTTGAATTACATTCGAATCTGGAAAACGCCTCTCAAAACCGGCTGACGCACTCCATCGCCACCGTTTTAAACTCATTGAAGCTGCGGGTCGTGGCAAGGCGGCTCATGGCGCGCTCGCGCAGGAAAGTCACGAAAATATCGTAGATCGCCATCGCCTCTTCGTACTCGCGCTTACTGATGGCGAGCAGGAAAATGATATGGGCGGTTTCGTCGCCCCAGGCGATGCCCTGCGGGGCGATAACCGTATAAACCACCGTCTTTTTGGCCAGCAGTCCCAGGGAGTGCGGCAGCGCAATGCCATCGCCGAGCATGGTGCTGACAATCGCCTCACGCTCCACCACCGAAGCATGAAACTCGGCGTCAACAAAGCCTTCCTCCAGCAGCTGCTGGCACAGCTCGGCGAACAGCGTTTGCTGATCCATCGGCTTATCGACCACCCGGAAGTGGGCGGCATCGAAGTACTTATTCAGCATCCACGGACGGGTACGGTCCACCAGCACCAGCTTGCCAATCTGATCCAGCTGATAGTCGGTGGGAAACGGCGCGATGGTCACCACCGGTTTGTCTTTTTCGCTGATGCGCACCGTGGAGATAACAAAATCCGCCTCGATCGCATCCCGCTGTTCATACTCGCGCTGGGAAATCGTGGCGGCGATCTCCAGCTGCGGATATTTGCGCTGCAGGATCGCTTCGATCATCCGTACCATCGCATTGCTGGTATCGCAGACCAGTAGCACCTGCGGTTGACGCTGGTAGCCAATGTTGTAGTGACGCTCCAGCCCGACGCCGATATGCAGCACCAGAAAGCCGATTTCGTTTTCGCTGATGGTGTACGGAGTATATTTCCCCCAGCTGGAGACCGCGGCGAGGGTCATATCCCAGGCCATCGGGTAGTGCTGTTTGATGTTATCCAGCAGCGGATTGGGGATCATGATCTGGTAGCGCACGCGGGTGATCATGGTCTTAATGTGGGTCAGCAGATCGGCGTGCAGCTGGGCGTCGTCCAGCAGGTTGTAGTTATACTGGCTGTTGATGTAGCGCAGAATGTAATTGACCAGCGCTTCGTCATCGTCGGCGCTGATGGTTTCCGGGTCGACGTCCTGCACCTGACGGGCGGCGAGATGCACGCACAGCCACTCTTCTTCAGCGGGCGAGAAGGGCTTTCCGGCCAGCCGCTGTAGCTCTCCCGCCAAATCGCGCGCGGCGTCGCGGACGTTTTGCGCCACATCTTCGGCGCTGAAATCGGCCAGCGGATAGCCTTCGCTGACGCGGCGCACCACCACTGCGCCGTACAGGCAGATAAAGCGCTCACCGACATCAGTGAGGCGAATATGGTGCCGGGTGAGCGTCTCCTGCAGCATCGGCTCCAGCAGCGCAGGCACTTCCGCCTCCAGCGCCTCGGCGCCGATCAACGGATTGATACCGCCCTGTTGGGCCAGCTCCCACAGCAGATCGGTCAGGCAGGCGCGAATCGACACCTCGCTACCAAACAGCTTCATGCCGTGGCGAGGGCGGGTTTCAAGGGTAAGCTGATAGCGCTGGAAGCGCTCACGCACCTCGACCATATCATTTTGCAGCGTCGCGCGGCTGACGAACCACTCATCCGCCAGATCTTCCAGCTTGATGGAGAACGCCGACGTCAGGAAGCGCACCAGCAGAAACGTGATGCGATCCTGGGCGGTTCGCGGCACGTGCTGCGTCTTCGGCGCCGTCTCCTCCAGCGCCTGAAAGCTCGCCGGGTTATCAATTTTCAGTTGATAACCGCTGCCGCGGTTGAGGATAAACTGCGCGCCATACTGCGCCAGTAGCGCATTCAGGGCGGTAATATCGGCGCGCACGGTACGGGTGGAAACCGACAGCCGCTGCGCCAGCTCATCCTGCGGCAGCGTTTCATTCCGCAGCAGGGTGAAGAGTTGCGCTAAGCGTTGGTTGGGAAATCGCATGTCAGTTCCTTGTGGTTACGGCTCAGGGTTGGGCGGATATCACCATCTGCGATGGGCTACCAACCGGCGTGTAGTCGGAGGCAAAGGTTAATTTGCCATCCTTCGGCGCCACGCTGAAGCGGGTAATATTATCGCTACGCTGGTTCATGACGTACAGCCACTGCCCTTGATTATCCAGGGTCAGCGTACGGGGGTAATCCCCACGCGTCCAGATATCCTCCTGGTGGCTCAGGCGGCCGTCGGCCTGCACCGTAAAGTGGGCGATGCTGTTATGCAGACGGTTGGCGACATACAGCTGCTTACCATCGTTGCTCAGCGCCAGACCGGCGGCAAAGCTGGTGCCCTTATACTCTTTCGGCAGCGCGGAGACGGTTTTGCCTTCGCGCAGCAAGCCGCTTTGCTTATCCAGATGATAGAAAGTCAGCGTCGACGCTTCTTCGTTGATCAGCCACAGGCCGTCGCCCTTTGGCGTAAAGACGAAGTGGCGTGGGCCGGCGCCCGGCGACGAAGCGGCGATGAACGGCGGATCGTTCGGCGTCAGCTTGCCGCTGGCGCTATCCAGCCGGTACTGATAGATCCGATCCAGCCCCAGATCGGTGGAGTAAACAAATTTCCCGCTGGGATCGGCGGCGATCATATGGGCGTGCGGGCCATTGTGATCGCTGATGGCGAAGCTGCCCTCGACGGCCGCCGCCGGGCGTTCGGCGCCTGCCGGGCCTTCATCCTGATGCCTGTCCACTGCCTCACCCAGGCTACCATCTTCTTTCACCGGTAGCACGGCGATACTCCCGCTGACGTAGTTGGCCACCAGCAGATGTTTACCATCCGGCGTCAGGGAGAGATACACCGGCCCGGCGCCGCCGGAGGCAACCTGGCTGAGCGCGGTCAGCTCGCCATTCTTCTCAATGCGCCACGCCTGCACGACGCCTTTTTCGACTTCACTGGCGGCATACAGCGTTTTGCCATCGCGCGACACGGTCAGTTGCGCGACGTTTGGCAACGCGCTCACCAGGGCCCTGTCACGCAGCGCGCCGGTGTTGGCATCGACGGTAAAGCGGTACAGACCTTCGCCATTGGGATTATAGGTACCTACCCAGGCATAGTGGGTTTGCGCGGCGCCCGCGGCGGCGGCAAACAGGGACAGTGAAGCGACAAGCAGATGACGAGCGACAGGCATAGCAACTCCTTGATGGTTCGGTGGGATAAGTTGCCTCTCACCCCGGCCCTCTCCCAAAGGGAGAGGGAGAAAACCAGATGGTTCCCTCTCCCTCCGGGAGAAAGTTAGGATGAGCGGCAATAGCACTACTTCACTAACTGCTTAGTCATCTCCAGCAGCTGGCGCACATCGGCCGGGCGGGTGTTGCCGCTGGCTTTATCGATAATCGAGCTGTAGATATGCGGGATGATTTTGCTCACCCCGGCATCGAGAGCGATTTTCAGGATCTCGCTGTAGTTGTCCAGATCGATACCGCCGGTCGGTTCCAGCCAGAAATCGTGCGCAGCGCAGGCTTTGGCGACGGCTTCGAATTCGGCGCGGTGCTTCAGGCCGCCCATCGGGAAGTATTTGATGGAGCTGCCGCCCATGTCTTTCAGCAGCGCGATGGCGGTTTCCAGCGGCACAATGCCATCCGCCGCGCCGCTGCTCAGCGGGCCGGTGGAGATCTTCACCATTCCCGGCGTACCGGTCGGCGAGACCAGGCCATTCACCACGGTCTCATTCTGCCCGAGCAGCGCGCGGCTGGTAGCCACGCCGGTGAAGACCTGGTTGACATGCTGCGGCTGCACCTGGCGAGAAATCTCGCTCACCATCGCCGACTGGTTTGGATCGCCTGCGCCCAGCCCGACGGAGAGCGCGTTATCAATAAGCTTCGCGTAGTCACGCATATCAGCCACCGCGCTGGCGACATCCGGATAGTTTTTGGAGAGCACGCCGACCAGGACGTGACCTTCCGCCGCGTCGTAAATTTCGCGGGCGTTGTATTTGCTGCCCGCCAGGACGTTCAGGCACACGCGATCACGGTAAAAGTTTGGGGTCAGTTTCATGCTTGTTTCTCCTTGTTCAGCACTTCCGCGATGCGGCGGGCGACCACCGCCAGCTGCTCCGCGTTCACGCTGCGGACATCGGCTTCGATAATGCCTTCATTCGCTTTATAGCCGCGGAAGTAGATGGCGTATTCGCCCTGCTTCAGCGCGTTAACCAGATCGCCGGTCTTCACGCCGGTCACCGCTTCGTTGAATTTGATTTCGGCGCGGGCGATATCGCGACCCGCGCTATCCCACACCACCCGGGCGGTCACGCCGTTAAGCGTGTTGAGCTGTTCGATAAACGGCGTCATCTTCGCCACCATCTGCTCGCCGCTCTCTTTGCTCGCCGTCAGGTAGTGTTCAATGGCGCAGGTCAGGCCGAGAATGCCCTCTTTACCCACTTTCATCGCCCGGCCAATCCCCATCGACTGGCGTTTAACCCACTCGACGTACTGCGTTTTGCCGATCACCAGCCCGCTGGTCGGCCCTTCAATGGCTTTTGCGCCGCTGTAGATCACCAGGTCGGCGCCCATGCGGTAGTAGCACTGCAGATCTTCTTCCGCCGCCGCATCGACAATCAGCGGCAAGCCATGCTGGCGCGCCACTTCCGCAGCCTGCGCGACGTTGAGCATGCTTTTCTGTACGCAGTGGTGGGATTTGATGTACAGGATCGCCGCGGTGCGCGGGGTGATTGCCGCCGCCAGCTGTTGGGCGGAACATTCGTTGGCGTAGCCCGCTTCCACCAGCTTACCGCCGCCCAGCGCCACCATGGTGCCAACCGGCGCGCCGAAGTTGACGTTGTGGCCCTTCGGCAACACGATTTCGTTATTCTCAATCGGCGTAACGTGCAGGTTCTCCAGCAGCCAGTCGCTGTCTTTTACCAGCACCGCCGCCACCGACTGGGCAATCCCCGCCGACGCGCAGGAGACAACGGTCGCCCCTTCCACATCCAGCAACCTGGCGATGTACTCGCCGGTTTTATTCACCAGGTCTTTCATTTCAAAGTACTGGTTCATACCGGCCATCGCGGCTTCCACCACTTCCGGGCGCGGCGTGGAAACGCCCAGCGCCGTCATGCGGCCCGAAGTATTAATCACCTGTTTTAAATGGTATTTCTCAAAAATCGAAGGCATGTTCCGCGCTCCCTTGTTCGGTCAGATAGCCTTTGCCCGCGCGGATCGCGGCCAGCGGCACCAGAATGTTGTCAGCCTGGAGGCTCTCTTTTTCGGCATCCACCAGCAGCGTGGGCCGGTGCTCCAGGCGAAATAGCGTTAAATCGGCGTCGAAGCCCACTTCCAGCCGCCCTTTACGCGACAGGCGCAGCCCCTCGGCGGCGCTGACGGTCACGCAGGCAATGACCTGCGGCAGGGTCATGCCGATGGCGAGGAATTTCGACATCACCAGCGCCAGCGAGCGCACCGGGCCATCGATACGGTTACGGCAGTAAATATCGGAGCTGATGGTGTGCGGCAGAATGCCCAGCGCAATCGCCCGCCGCGCCACTTCAAAGCTGAAGCTGGCGGTGCCGTGCCCAACGTCGAGGCGCACGCCGCGCTGCAGAGCGCGAGTAATCGAGCTACGCAGTTCGCCGGCGGGATTCAGAATGCGGTTCGGCTTGCCGTTATAGCAGTGGGTAATGATGTCGCCGCGGCTCAGCAGATCGGCGATTTCATCGAGGTTCGGCGGGTTATTGCCGATGTGCACCATCAGCGGCAGATCGCCGTTTTCCTGCTGAATGGCCTTGGCGCGCGCCAGCGGCGTAATGCCGTTTTCGCCGACGACGCTGCTGCTCATCCGCGCCTTCAGGCCGACGATAAAATCAGGATGACGCTGCACCGCCTGCTTCACCGCAGCGGCGTCGATATTGGCCATATTCGCCAGTTCATTCTGCGCAATCAGCCCGACGCGGGAGATATTGAGCAACGCATAAACTTCCGTCGCCGCGTTACGGGTCAGTTGATAGAAGTCATCGACGTCGTCGGCGCCGGTGCTGCCGGCATCAATCACGGTGGTGACGCCGGTGGCGATGCCGACGCTGTCCGGCTCATCGTGATAAATCGGCGAATTCGGGTAGCAGTGAACGTGGGAGTCAATCCAGCCGGCGCTGACGTAGCTGTTGCCGTGCAGATCGAGGGTGTTGCGGGAGGGCGCGCTAATCTCGCCCAGCGCCGCGATTTTCCCGTCCTGGATGGCGATATCAGTCAGGGTATCGTCGACGAGGCGCGCACGGCGCAGGAGTAAATCAAACATAGCTATCTCCTGATGAAAAGGGTGAATCTGTTGCCGGATGGCGGCGTACCGCCTTATCCGGCCTACCAATCGCGCTGACGTGTAGGCCCGATAAGCGCAGCGCCATCGGGCGATTAGCTAATCGCCACCGGGAAGATGGAGCCGAGGATCATCGCGCCGAGGATGGCGCCGCCGGTGATCGGTTTCTGCCAGATGTAGAACAGCAGTGCGCCAACCAGCGAGCCAATCCCGATAGGAATCGAGGCGGTCATCGCGCTGAGGATAATCAAGGGACCGAGGAAGCGGCCGGAGGCATTACCGGCCCCCATCATCACGTCGGCGCCGTAAGTGGAATCGCTCTGGTTAATGGTGAACTTACGCGCCAGAATGATGATGTAACCCACTGCCAGACCAAGGACCAGGCCGGTGACCAGCGAGGCGGCGAAGTTCGCCACCGGGAAGACAAAGCCCGCGCCGAGCAGCAGCGCCGGTACACCAAGACCGATACCGGTCTGTATCGCTCCGCCGATATCGAGGATCCCCACCAGCGACCCTTCGATGATGCGGGCGAACAGGAAGCTGGCGCCAAACGCCGCCACCGCGCCGTAAACGCCGGTATCAATCCCCGACTTCAGCATGGCCACGAAGGCCACTTCGTTAAAGGCGCCGATGCCGTACAGGTAGTACATGTGCGTCCCGGCGAAGACGCCGGAGGAGAGCAGGCCAACAAAGATCGGGAACGACCAGTCGGCATACCAAAAACCTTTATTCTGTTCCATTATCAGGCTCCCGTTACTTGCCGCTGAGTGAGTTGTGGATCATGTCCAGCCAGTTCGGCACGGTCAGATGGAAGGATTCGATCATCTTCATGTCGAAGCCGCGGAAGAAGCCGCTGAGGACAAACAGCGCGACGATGGCCACCATCATCACTTTAGTCACCCGGTTCCAGCCGCTCTCTTCGACGCCTTTACCGATCAGGATCCCCAGCACCAGACCCGGTACGGCGTTACCCATAATCAGCTGCGCGGCGCCGCCGAAAATCGTCGCCCAGAAGCCTGATTTCTTACCGGCATCGATAGCCGCCAGCCAGAAGATCACCGGCATCACGGTGTTCACCAGCAGGTTTGCCGCCGGCACCAGGACCTTAACCGCGGTCACCTGCAGCGCTTCCGGTACGGACGAGGCGGTGAGGTTGAGGAAGGCGACGACAATCATGCCGATGATGCCGCAGGAGATGGCCATTTTTTTCGGATCGTGCAGCGTTTCGCCGACGTTACGATTTTTCAGCATTAGCGCCGCCGCGCCCCAGTTGGGGATAATGCGGTGGTCAACATCCTGGGTGAAGGAGCCTGCTGCCACGGAAGAGGCCCAGGCGTTAAAGAAGAAACCGAGGCCAAAGGAGAAGTGGGAAGCCGGATCGCCTTCGCAGGAATTCAGCTCGCCCAGGGTTCGAAACGCCCCCATCCCCTGGGTGGTAGGGGCGTGAAACATGCGTGCCGCTCCGGCGCCCACGCCGACGCCGACCAGGCCGCCGATGATGAGCGATTTTATTAAAATTATCAGGAACATAGTCAGACCCTTTGCTAACAATCAGGTTTGCGTGACGAAATCCACTTTATCGAGATCGATGGCGGTCACGTTGACGGTGACGTCCAGCTCCACGCTGTAGGTCCGTCGTTCACGGCGCAAAAAGAAGAACAGGAAGGCCTCTTTTCGTACCGCTTCGCGCGCATGAACAACCGTCACGTCCTGTGGCTCAATACGCAGCAGAATGTGCGATGAGGTTTTCATCACCGCAGCCTGCACATGGTTCAGGGCATCGGCGAAGGCCCGTGATTTGCTTTCGCCTTTGCCGGCAACCCTCACCGTGGTGGTGAATTGCTCTTTCATACTTATGCGCCGTATTTCTTTTTCCAGGCTTCTACCAGGCGCTCGCCCAGCTCTTCTTTATCCATAAAGCCGAAGCCCAGCACGTTGCACCCTTCGTTGATGGCAGTGACGCCCTCTTCCACCGAACGCATGCCATATTTCGCTTTGTAGCCGTATTTGGTCTGGGCGGTGATGGCCCCGGCGCCGCCGCTGCCGCAGAAGGAGATGCCGAAGGTAGCGTTTTCCGCTTTCATCATGTCGCCAAGCTTCATATCGGCAGCAACGCCAGGGACGACCACAGCACGTGCGCCCGCTTTCTCAGCGCCTGCAGCGACTTTTTGGCCTTTACCCAGACGGTCGCCAATGACTACGGTGATTTGTTCCATGTTTTGCTCCTTACAGGTTTTCTTTTGCGACTTCGAAATGGACGGACAGCAGCCAGGCCTCTTCATCGGGCAGGTTGCCGAACTGCGCGACCACTTCGCGGGCCAGCGTCATTGAATCTGGTGAAATCTCTTCGAACAGGCTGGCATCCACTTCCGGCAGCGGTTCACCACTGATTGACCGGTGGGCCATGGCCCGCACGTGGGAAGTCAGCATTTGCTCCTGAACGTCGTTAGGGACGATGCCGTGACGGTTTAACAAGGCGTAAACCTGCTGCAGCATCTTGTCAGCCAGCCGTTCAGTCTGCGCTGCCTGCTCCCCTTCGTCGTGTATTACCGCTCCGTTATTCACTTCTGATACCCCGCTGATGTCTCTGGAAATCAAGGTAGCGCCGGGGGATGGGAGTTTGTAGCGAGTTGTTTTCCACTTCGAAGTGGAAAGGGAGACGGCAGGCGTGATCGACCCCACATATTCACAGGGAAAAGGCAAAAACGACGGCTATGACGTGAGATGTATCACAACAATGAGCGTGGACAAGGCGCCCGCGGCAGCGGAAAGGCCGGAAAAAGAGAGTGGAAAAATGTGATATCGGTAGGCTTTCAGGCGGGAGGCATCGGCTGATGCCTCCCGAAAAGAACGGTTAGCGGTACTTCTTATGGTAGGTGTTGCGGGTGGTTTTAAACTCCTCCGCGGCGGCCTGCGCCTCTTTCACCTTGCCTTCGTTCGCCAGCTTCAGCGCACCGTCGATCTGGCCGATCAGAATATCCAGACCATGACGGTAATCTTTCATCTCAGCGCTGTCGGCCGCTTTGCCTTCCAGCTTCGGCGGGGTCTCTTTCTGGGCATCGACCGCGGCGGTACGCATCTTATTCAGCGCCGCTTTCAGCTCGCCGGCGTCGGAGGTCTTCTGTACCACTTGCAGGTTTTCTGCCAGAGTGTCCATGTCTTCGCCCAGGTCGGCGAAGGCCGACGCTGAACCGAGCGCAAAAGCAGAGACAGCCAGCATCGCTAACAGTTTTTTACGCATTGCTCACTTCCTTTTTATTATTTAAGCAAACAGGTGTTATTGCCCGGCGATTTTCATCTCCGGCAGCAGCACAGAACCGCACTGAATGTTGCTGCGCGTTTCAATATCATCGCCAATGGTCACGATATTACGCCACATTTCTTTCAGATTTCCTGCAATGGTGATCTCACTGACAGGATATTGAATTTCGCCGTTTTCTACCCAGAAGCCGGATGCGCCGCGTGAGTAGTCGCCGGTGACGCCACTGACACCCTGCCCCATCAGTTCGGTAACCACAAGACCGGTGCCCATCTCTTTAAGCATCTTTGCAAAACTCAGGCCGCGGCCGTTAATGCGCCAGTTGTGGATGCCCCCGGCGTGGCCGGTGCTTTTCATCCCCAGCTTACGCGCCGAGTAGTTGGTCAGCAGCCACTGGGTCAGCACGCCGTCTTTGATGATGTCACGACGCTCGGTGCGCACGCCTTCGCTGTCGAACGGCGTGGAGGCCAGCCCTTTCAGCAGGTGAGGATGCTCTTCGATGGTCAGCCACTCTGGCAAAATTTGTTTGCCCAGCGAATCGAGCAGGAAGGTGGATTTGCGGTATACCGAACCACCGGCAATCGCTCCGACCAGGTGGCCAAACAGCCCGGTCGCCACTTCGTTGGCGAAAATAACCGGCGCCTTCATGGTCGATAGCTTACGCGGCGCCAGACGCGACAGGGTGCGGCGAGCGCACTCTTCCCCGACCCATTCCGGGGACTGCAGATCCTCGATCGCCCGGCCAATGGTGTAGGCGTAGTCGCGCTCCATATCGCCATCATCTTCCGCGATGACGCAGCTGGAGAGCGAATGGCGAGTCGAGCAGTAACTTTGCAGCATGCCGTGACTGTTACCGAACACTTTGATGCCGTAGTGGCTGTTAAAGCTGCCGCCTTCGGTGTTGGTGATGCGTTTATCGGCCTTCAGCGCCGCTTGCTCCGCGCGGGCGGCCAGTTCGATGGCTTCGTCCGGGGAGACCTCCGCCGGGTGGAACAGGTCCAGATCCGGGGCGTCAAAGGCCAGCAGCTCTTTATCGGCCACACCGGCAAACGGATCCGGGGAGGTGTAGCGCGCAATATCCAGCGCCGCCTGTACGGTGCGGGCGATGGCGTCCGGGCTAAGATCGGTGGAAGAGGCGCTGCCCTTGCGGTTCTGATGGTAAACCGTAATGCCTAACGCCCCATCGCTATTGAATTCTACATTCTCCACTTCGCCATAGCGGGTGCTGACGCCGATGCCCGTCGTTTTGCTGACGGAGACTTCCGCACCGTCAGATTTACCTGCCGCCAGTTCCAGTGCCGTGGTAACGGCTTCTTCCAGCGTCTTACGCTGCTGTGCAACTTGAGAGATGACTTTCATTGCTAATGCCATAATGTAAGAAGGAGTTAACTGAAGTCTAACAGAGAACCGTTTTTCAGTGCGCGCCTTAACTGGTAACATTAGCCTCTTTTTTTAAGGAGCCTGAGATGACAAAGCAGCCCGAAGACTGGCTCGACGACGTGCCCGGTGATGACGTTGAAGATGAAGATGATGAAATCATCTGGGTCAGTAAGAGTGAAATTAAGCGCGACGCGGAAGAACTGAAGCGTCTTGGCGCGGAACTCGTTGACCTGGGGAAAAACGCGCTGGATAAAATTCCGCTGGATACTGACCTGCGCGACGCCATCGAACTCGCCCAGCGAATCAAAAAAGAGGGTCGCCGCCGCCAGCTGCAGCTTATCGGTAAGATGCTGCGCAACCGCGATGTCGATCCGATTCGTCAGGCGCTGGACAAGCTGAAAAACCGTCACAACCAGCAGGTTGCGCTGTTCCACAAGCTGGAGCAGATCCGCGATCGACTGATTGACGATGGGGATGACGCTGTCGCTGAAGTGCTGAACCTGTGGCCAGATGCTGACCGTCAGCAGCTGCGTTCGCTGATCCGCAATGCGAAGAAAGAGAAAGAAGGCAACAAGCCGCCGAAATCGGCGCGCCTGATCTTCCAGTATCTGCGTGAACTGGCGGAAAACGAAGGCTAAGTCTCGCTGTTTTTGCCCGCAATCGTCTCCCGGATGGCGGCGCGCTGCGCCTTATCCGGGCTACGGAACCCTGTATATCAAACGGTTACTCTGTTTCGTAGGCCCGCGCAAGCGCAGCGCCGCCGGGCAAGCTGTAC
>OKJF01000027.1_pt1 | contig 138284 bp, 132 predicted proteins | sample 1611291 | NCBI WGS metagenome assembly OKJF01 (sample SAMN04436726, study PRJEB24849) | human gut metagenome | biome: human gut; feature: NICU; material: stool | host: Homo sapiens | place: USA: Saint Louis, MO | collected 2010-11-03 | reverse complement strand
GGCTACGAACCGAGCGGTCGGAGGTTCGAATCCTCCCGGATGCACCATATTCTCCTTAGTAGCAGCGACGATGTTGTTGCATGGTCTGCGAAATTATCGTCAGCACCAGGAAGGATAACGTTGCGTAAGCAACGGCCCGAAGGGCGAGGCTTAGCCGAGTCATCCTCCCGGATGCACCATCTTCACTCTTTACTCTCTCCTCACCATCCCTATAACCTCGTTTTCCATCACCGGTTTCATACTGACTTTTTTATTGGCAAGCCGCGCTTTCCACTATAATTTATCCTTGTATATCAGCGTTATCAGGCTGAGTTAAATGCAAGGAGAGAAATCCATGAAATGGTTCAAAGCAATACCTGCTTTTTGCGCGACGCTGCTGGTGGCGACGGCCCTTACTGGCTGTGCCGGTTCGTCCACCAAAGAAAGCACCGGCGGTTACATTGACGATACCGTGGTGACCACTAAGGTGAAAACGGCGCTCTTTAACGATAAAGATATCAAGTCCTCAGAAATCAGCGTCCAGACCTTTAAAGGCCGCGTGCAGTTGAGCGGGTTTGTCTCCTCTGCGGAAAGCGCTAAACGTGCGGTGGAAGTCACCCGTCGGGTGCAGGGCGTGCGTATGGTCGAGAACGATCTGCGTATTAAATAAGACCCACTACCCGGTTTATGCCTGAAGGCGCCTGAGGGCGCCTTTGTCGTTTGAGCCGCTGGCCGCGACAACGACGGGCTTTTGCGATAGAGTAACTATTCATTAACCGGTTGGTGAGAAGACAATGTACGAAGGTTACGCAGGACTGATCTTTGATATGGATGGCACCATTCTCGATACCGAGCCGACCCATCGGCAGGCATGGAACGAGGTGTTGGGCCGCTACGGTATGCGTTTCGACGAACAGGCGATGGTCGCGCTCAATGGCTCACCAACCTGGCGGATTGCCCAGGCGATTATTGAACTCAACCAGGCGGATCTCGATCCACATCGCCTGGCGCAGGAAAAAACCCAGGCGGTTAAGGCGATGCTGCTGGACAGCGTACGCCCGTTGCCGCTAATTGAGGTGGTCAAGGCGTGGCATGGTCGTCGCCCGATGTCGGTGGGTACCGGCAGCGAAAGCGCCGTCGCCGAGGCGCTGCTGGCGCACCTGGGCCTGCGTCATTACTTCTCTGCGGTGGTGGCGGCCGATCATGTGGTCAACCATAAACCCGCGCCCGATACCTTCCTGCTGTGCGCCGAGCGCATGGGCGTCGCGCCGGAAAAATGCGTGGTCTTCGAAGATGCCGACTTTGGTCTGCAGGCGGCGAAGCGTGCAGGCATGGACGCTGTTGACGTGCGTTTGCTGTGAGTGACGCGCTGTCACTCACCTCGCTGTTTGCCAGTAGCTTTTTAAGCGCCACGCTGCTTCCCGGTAATTCGGAGGTTGTGCTGGTGGCTATGCTACTTGCAGGGGTCAGTCATCCATGGTGGTTAGTATTAATAGCAACAATCGGCAATAGCCTTGGAGGGGTAACTAACGTTATTCTGGGGCGCTTGTTTCCGCTGCGCAAAACCTCGCGCTGGCAGGAGCGGGCGGCTGGCTGGCTTAAGCGCTACGGCGCGGTCACGCTCTTACTGAGCTGGGCGCCGGTTGTCGGCGATTTACTGTGTTTGCTGGCGGGATGGATGCGCATTTCCTGGGGACCGGTACTCTTTTTCTTATGCCTTGGTAAGGCGCTGCGCTATATCGTTATTGCAGCAGCGACGCTTCAAGGTATGACGTGGTGGCACTAATTGGACTGATAGTTCATCCATTACAATTATGCTTATTCAAACGATTTCGACAGGCGGGAGGTCAAATTGATCCCGGACGTATCACAGGCGCTGGCCTGGCTGGAAAAACATCCGCAGGCTCTGCAGGGTATTCAACGTGGTCTGGAGCGGGAAACGCTGCGCGTGAACGCAGACGGCACCCTTGCAACGACCGGTCACCCTCTGGCGTTAGGCTCAGCGCTGACGCATAAATGGATTACCACCGATTTTGCCGAAGCTTTACTCGAGTTCATTACGCCGGTGGATGGCGATATTGAGCATATGCTGACCTTTATGCGCGATGTCCATCGCTATACCGCGCGTCAGCTGGGCGACGAGCGAATGTGGCCGCTGAGTATGCCATGCTATATCGCTCCCGGTCAGGATATTGAGCTGGCGCAGTACGGCACCTCAAACGTGGGGCGTCTGAAAACGCTGTATCGCGAGGGGCTGAAGAACCGCTATGGCGCGCTGATGCAGACTATCTCCGGCGTGCACTATAATTTCTCGCTGCCGATGGCGTTCTGGCAGGCGAAGTGTGGCGTGGAAGACGTCGAAAGCGGTAAAGAAGCTATCTCGGCGGGCTATTTCCGCTCGATTCGTAACTACTATCGTTTTGGCTGGGTGATCCCTTATCTGTTCGGCGCTTCGCCGGCGATTTGCTCCTCGTTCCTGCAAGGGAAACCGACGACGCTGCCTTTTGAGGAAGCGGGTAACGGTATGTACTACCTGCCGTACGCCACCTCGCTGCGCCTCAGCGACCTCGGTTATACCAATAAGTCGCAAAGCAATCTCGGAATTACGTTTAACGATCTGCATGAGTATGTGGCAGGATTGAAGCGGGCGATTAAAACGCCGTCGGAAGAGTACGCTAAAATCGGGCTGCAGAAAGACGGCAAGTATCTGCAGATCAACAGCAATATCCTGCAGATTGAAAACGAACTCTATGCGCCGATCCGTCCGAAACGCGTGACCCGTCGGGGCGAAACCCCGTCCGATGCGCTGCTCCGCGGTGGCATTGAGTACATTGAAGTGCGTTCGCTGGATATCAACCCGTTCTCGCCGATCGGCGTTGACGCCCAGCAGGTGCGTTTCCTCGATCTGTTTATGGTCTGGTGCGCGCTGGCCGACGCGCCGGAGATGAGCAGCGATGAGCTGCTGTGCACTCGCACCAACTGGAATCGGGTGATTCTGGAAGGGCGTAAGCCGGGCTTAACGCTGGGGATTGGCTGCGAAAGCGCGCAGTTCCCGCTGGCTCAGGTGGGCAAAGATCTGTTCCGCGATTTACGCCGCGTGGCGCAGACCCTTGACAGTATCCACGGTGGCCAGGCATATCAGCAGGTCTGCGACGAGCTGCTGGCCTGCTTTGACGATCCGGAATTAACCTTCTCAGCCCGCATTCTGCGTTCTATGATTGAAGAAGGGATTGGCGGCACTGGCCGTGCATTGGCGGATCGCTATCGGACGCAGCTGCGGGAAGAGCCGCTGGAGATCCTGAGCGAAGCCGATTTCATCGCCGAGCGCGAGGCATCGGTGGCGCGGCAGAAGAAAGTGGAAGCGGAAGACAGTGAGCCGTTCGAAGCGCTGCTGGCACGACACGCGTAGCCGCTGACGATACAAAAGAAAAAGGCCACATCAATGTGGCCAAACTTTCATCTCTGATTCAGGGATGATGATGATAATAAATGCGCGTCTTTCATATACTGAGACTCGCGGCTGAACAAAGAGTTCATTTTATTTTAAAAAAAATCACTCCCGGAGGTGACGAATGCCGTTGTTAGATAGTTTCACAGTCGACCATACCCGAATGGAAGCCCCAGCGGTGCGTGTCGCGAAGAAAATGAACACGCCGCATGGCGATGAAATCACCGTTTTCGATCTGCGCTTCTGCGTGCCGAACCAGGAAGTGATGCCGGAACGCGGTATCCACACCCTGGAGCACCTGTTCGCGGGCTTTATGCGCGATCACCTGAACGGGAATGGCGTGGAAATTATCGACATTTCGCCAATGGGCTGCCGCACCGGGTTCTACATGAGCCTGATTGGTACGCCGGACGAGCAGCGCGTCGCTGACGCCTGGAAAGCGGCGATGGCCGATGTGCTGAAGGTGAAAGACCAGAACCAAATCCCGGAGCTCAACGTCTACCAGTGCGGAACCTATACCATGCACTCGCTGGAAGAGGCCCAGGACATCGCTCGTCATATCATTGAGCGCGATGTACGCATCAACAGCAACGACGAACTGGCACTGCCGAAAGAAAAACTGCAGGAACTGCACATCTAGTGCTTCCGCCACGGCCCGACGCCTGTCGCCGGGCCGCTCTCCTGACGCCGCCATGACGACCACCACGACTTTCTCCTTTCAGCACCGCCCGCTGGTGCCTTTTGCCCATGATTATGCCCACGGTGACCAGGAAGACTGGCATCAGCATGACTGCGCCCAGCTGCTGCATATTTTAAGCGGCGTGGTGCGGGTCGCGACACCGGCAGGTTACTGGGTGGTGCCTCCCGGGCGCGGCGTCTGGCTGCCGGCGGGAACGCCGCACGCGCTGCGTATGACCGGCAACGTGGCGGCGCGCACCCTGTTTATCGATCCGCTGGCGCGCGCCGATCTCCCGGCGGGTTGCCAGATCGTACAGATCACGCCGCTGCTGCGGGAACTGATCGTCTCATCCCTGGGACTGGCCGAGTGCTATGCCCCCGCCAGCCGTGACGAACGGATTTATGAGCTGATCCTCGATGAGATCCGCGGGATGGCGATCCTGCCGTTTGGCCTGCCGGAACCGCAAAGTGACACACTGCGTCGGCTGTGCCAGCAGGTACGCGAGGCGCCGGGCGAAGTCTGGAGCAGCGGCCAGGCGGCAAAGGTGTGCAACATGAGTGAGCGAACCCTTAACCGCCATTTTCAGCAGCAGACTAGCCTGACGTGGAGCGAGTGGGTGCGCCGGGCGAAGCTAATGGAAGCGCTGATTCGCCTGGCGCAGGGTCACTCCGTGCTGCGGGTGGCGCTGGAGCTGGGCTACGGCAGCCACAGCGCCTTCAGCGCCATGTTTCGTCGGGTGATGGGCGTTGCTCCCAGCGACTATTTTCGCCCTTCGACCTGATCGGCGACGCTGATCGCATTGCACAATGCCTGCAGCGAAGCGCGCGCCACGTCATTATCAATACCCACTCCCCAGTAGCTTTCACCTTGTGGAAAAACGCAGCGGATATAGGCGACCGACCGACTGTCGCTGCGCGCGCCAAGGGTATGCTCATGGTAGTCCTTGATCATAAATGGTTGTCTGAGCAGCGCGCTGAGGCCGCTGGCGGCGGCCGACAGCAGGCCGTTGCCCTGGCCCTGCAGGCGTCGGGTTTCGCCGTGGTGTCGCAGCGTCGCCTGCAGCGAAAGCTGGCCATCCTGTTGGCTGGCGCTCTGATAATCAAGCAGCGTCAGCGCAGGCTGCGCCAGCAGGCCGTAGCGCGTGCGGAACAGCTGCCACAGCGCGTGGTGGGTCATCTCTTTGCCGTCGCTATCGGTCGCCTGCTGTACATGCTGACTGAAGTCCTGCTGCAGCCCGCGGGGCAGCTTGAGACCATGGTTTTGTTCGATAAGCCAGGCGCTGCCGCTTTTTCCCGACTGGCTGTTGACGCGGATCACCGCCTCATAGCTACAGCCAATATCCTGTGGATCAATGGGCAGGTAGGGCATCTGCCACGGATCGCCTGGCTGACGGGCATCAAACCCTTTTTTGATGGCATCCTGATGGGAGCCGGAGAAGGCGGTATAAGCCAGACTTCCCGCCCACGGGTGGCGTGGGTGAACGGGGATCTGGTTGCAGTTTTCCACCACCTCCACCACCCGGTTCATCTGCTCGAAGCGAAGCTCAGGGTCGATGCCCTGGCTGTAGAGATTCATGGCCAGCGTCACCAGGCAGACGTTGCCGGTGCGTTCGCCATTGCCAAACAGGCAGCCTTCCACCCGATCGGCGCCGGCCATCACCGCCAGCTCGGCGCTGGCGACACCGGTCCCGCGGTCGTTGTGCGGGTGCACGCTGATGCAGACCTCGCCGCGGCGGGAGAAGTGGCGGCAAAAATACTCGATCTGATCGGCATAGACGTTGGGGGTGTTCACTTCCACCGTCGCCGGCAGATTGACGATCATCGGCCGTTCGGCGCAGGGCTGCCAGACGTCCGCCACCGCCTCGCAAATCTCAAGGGCAAACTCGGGTTCGGTAAAGCAGAAGGTCTCTGGTGAGTATTCGTATTGCCAGCGGGTCTCCGGCTGTTGTTCGCACTGCTGGCGGATAAGTCGGGTGGCGCGGGTCGCCAGGGCGATCACTTCGGCTTTATCCATCCCGAAGACCAGCTCGCGAAACAGCGGCGCGGTGGCATTGTAGAGGTGGACGGTGGCCTGGCGGGCGCCGCGCAGTGCCTCAAAGGTGCGCAGGATCAGCGGATCCCGCGCCTGGGTCAGCACCTGGATGGTGACATCTTCCGGGATGCGCTGCTCGTCGATCAGCTGGCGGACGAAGTTGAAATCGGTTTGCGAAGCGGAAGGGAAGGCGACCTCAATCTCTTTAAAACCGCACTCCAGCAGCAGATCCCAGAACTGCAGTTTGCGGGCGCTGTCCATGGGCTCCGCCAGCGCCTGGTTGCCGTCGCGCAGGTCGGTCGACAGCCAGCGCGGGGCGTGGCTGATTTGCCGGTCGGGCCAGCGGCGGTCGGGCAGGGCAATCGGCGGGTAGGGACGGTACTTTTCAGCAGGATGGCTCAGCATAGTGTTCTCCTTAATGGTCAGCCTTTATCCTGCCCGAGCACCGGGTGGCGAGCTTTCGCAAACGAGACAGAAACTAGCGAGAATTGGACAATCTGACGCCATAAAAAAGGGACCCGCAGGTCCCTTAGTCTGATGCTTAGTGTGCGCCCCCGCCGCCGCCGCCGGCACTGAATGGCGGCCTGGCGAACCACACCAGGCTGAGCAGAAGAATAAAGATCCCCGCCGAAACCCAGAAGATTTCGTTGGCGGAGATAATCAACCCCTGGTTGGTTATCTGCTGCGCTATCCAGCCGGAAGCCTGCTGCTGGGTCATTCCCATGCCCTGCAGCTGATCGTACATCTGCTGGGCGTTGGGGTTGAACGGCGTCACCGACTCGGTGAGCTGCGCATGGTGCAGCGCCTCACGGTTGGTCCACATGGTGGTGGTGATCGAGGTCCCGATGGAGCCGGCCAGAGTTCGGGTAAAGTTTGACAAGCTCGACGCCGCCGCCAGCCGCTCCGGCGGCAGGCCGGAGAGGGTGATGGTGGTCAATGGCATGAAGAAACAAGCCACCGCGAAGCCCTGGATAAACTGCGGCCACGCCGATGCACCAAAGTCCATACCCGGTTCAAAGGTCCACGCACGCCAGTAGAAGCAGACGGCATACATAATAAAGCTGAAGGTGACCAGCCGACGCATATCGAGCTTATGGGCAAAGCGGCCAATAATCGGCGACAGAATGACCGGGATCACCCCCACCGGCGCCGACGCCAAACCGGCCCAGGTAGCGGTGTAGCCGTAGACCTCCTGCAACAGCTGCGGCAGCAGTACGATAGCGCCGAAGTAGAGCATATAGGCCAGGCTGATACACAAACAGCCGATGGTGAAGTTGCGCGACTTAAACAGCGACAGGTCGACTATCGGGTTATCGTCAGTCAGCTCCCAGACAATCAGGAAGCTTATCGCCACCACCGCCACGATGGTCAGGATGATAATCTCGTTGGAAGCGAACCAGTCGAGCTCTTTACCGCGGTCGAGCATCACCTGCAGGCTACCGATACCGATAATCAGCAACGCCAGCCCGACGCCGTCGATACGTCGCTGTTCGGTACGGGTTTCGCGCCCGCGCAGGGTTTGCAGCGTCATGATCACCACTGCGATACCAATCGGCACGTTGATGAAGAAGATCCAGCCCCAGTGGTAGTTATCGCTGATATAGCCGCCGAGAATCGGGCCACAGATCGGCGCGACGATCACGGTCATTGACCACAGGGCCAGCGCAATAGAACGCTTCGCCGGTGGGTAGTTGCTGAGCAACAGGCTCTGCGACAGCGGGATCAGCGGACCGGCGACGATCCCCTGAATGACGCGGAAGAAAATCAGCATCGTCAGGCTGTTCGACACCCCACAGGCCCAGGAGGCGATAGCGAATGCCACCGTCGACCAGACGAAGAGCTTCACCTCGCCGACGCGCTTCGCCAGCCAGCCGGTAATGGGGATGGAGATGGCGTTGGCCACCCCGAACGAGGTGATGACCCACGTCCCCTGGCTCAGCGACGAGCCAAGGTTACCGGCAATGGTTGGGATCGCCACGTTGGCGATCGTGGAGTCCAGCACCTGCATGAACGTCGCCAGCGACAACGCAATGGTCATAATGACCAGTTGCGCGCCTTCGAGCGGTTTTTGCTGTTGCATTACGCTCACCCCGAATTATCCGGCGTTGGCCTGAATGATCTCGTCGATCAGTTTATTAACCGGCTCAAGCGCGATTTCGCGGGCATTGCTCTCGTAAACCGGGGAGCTTCGCACCTGGCTGGCCAGCATTTCGCCATCGCGATCGGTGGTGTTGACTTCCACCAGCGTGGAGAGGCCGATGCGCAGCGGGTGTTCCGCCAGCTGTTTTTCGTCCAGCTCGATACGGACCGGCAGGCGCTGTACCACTTTGATCCAGTTACCGGTGGCGTTCTGCGCCGGCAGCAGGGAGAAGGCGCTGCCGGTGCCCATATCCAGGCCGACCACTTTGCCAGTGTATTTCACGTCATCGCCATAGATGTCGCTGATCACGGTGGCCGGCTGGCCGATGCGCATGTGCGCCAGCTGGGTCTCTTTAAAGTTGGCGTCGATCCACAGGTTGGTCGCCGGGACCACCGCCATCAGCGGCGTGGTGGTGCCGATCTGCGCCCCAGGCTGTACGGAGCGACGGGAAACGTAGCCGCTAATCGGGCTGACGATTTGCGTACGCTGCAGGGCCAGCCAGGCGTTACGTACTTCGGTGGCCGCCTGCAGCACCGCCGGCTGCTGTTCCAGTTTGGTGCCCAGCACGATCGCCTGGTTGGCGTTGTATTGCTGGATTGCCACGTCGAGTTCGGCCTGCGCGCTGGCGACGGTGTCGCGGGCGTGCTGCAGCTCTTCGCGGCCGATCAGGTTCGCGGCGCCCAGCGGGATGCGGCGATTCAGGTCAGCCTGCGCCTGGGCGAGGGCGGTCTTTTTGACGTCAATATTCGCCTGCAACTGCTTGCTGTTGATCATCTGCTGACGGGTTTGACGCACGCTGGCGGCCAGCTGCGTTTTGGCTTTCTCAAACGCCTGCTGGGCATCGGTCTGATCGAGCGTCACCAGCGGATCGCCTTTCTGCACGTAGTCCGTGTTGTCAGCCCAGACTTTGGTCACGCTGCCTGAGACCTGGGCCATAATTTGTACCTGGTTCCCTGCCACGTAGGCATCGTCGGTCTCTTCGTAATGACGCAGTACCAGAAACCAGTAAATCCCATATGCCACGGCAATAATAATAAAGAGCAATGTCAGCAACAGGAGTGCGCCTTTGCGCTTTCCTTTTTTGCTGCCTGGTTGCTGCGGGGTTTGGCTCTCCGCATTTGCGCTCATGTTATTCTCCACGATCTTATTATTTCACATCGGCTGAGCCGACCTGTTTATCAGAAAGGCCAGCAGAGATCTGCTGGCCTGGCTGTTTTCCTTGCAACGTAAAAATGGGCTGAGCGACGCCGCCCTTAGCGTAGAGAGTCCGCCAGCACGCCTTCTTCTTCCATCTGGTCAAGGCGGCTCAGGAGTTTGCGGGTGATATGTTCGAGCTGATCTTTTTCGCTGGTGCTGAGTGAAGACCACAGCTGATGCAGGCAGTTATGCTGCGGTGGCAGGACTTCACGCAAAAACTGATGGCCCTTTTCGGTCAGTTGCAGATGCAGACAGCGGCGATCGTTATCGCTCTCGCGACGTTCAATCCAGCCGCGTTTTTCCAGTTCATCAGCGATACGGGTGGCGTTGGTACGCGACGAGCCCAGCGCGCAACTCAGCTCGGACGGCTGGATGCTGTGGTTTTCCTGTGACTCCAGCGTAATCAGCGCCATAAATAATGTCTCGTTAATTCCCTGCGCTTTGAGCATTTTATTGCGATTTTCCAGCAGCTTACCTTGCATATGCATGCAAAGACGAGTTAACAGGATCTCCTGGAACGGGAAATCTTCATGGCGGCTGGCGCGGAATTTGAGCATTTGCTCAATGGGAGTAAACGAACTATCCATTTGGGTATGACCTCATTAATTACAGCCGATATAATAACTATTGTGACAAATAAATCAAATGAATTATTGACTAAAATTGATACGTAAAGCTTAGAGTCCGCTGGTGATTTTCCATGCCAGACCATAGGCCAACGCCGACAGCAGCGTCGGGACAATAATGCTGCGGGTTTTCCAGAAGGCGGCCCCCAGCACCAGGAAGCCGATCAGCGTCGGCGCCAGGCGATGGGCATCGGCGAGGATCTCCGGCACGCTGGAGACCACCAGCAGCGCGCAAATCGAGGCGATGCCGATGGTATCCAGCAGCACGCTGACCGGGCCACGGCGGGCAGGCCGGGCATGGCCGGCGCGCAGGCGCAGGGGAAGATAGCGAAACAGATAATTCACGCTGCCGACTATCACCCCGAGCAGAAGGACTTCACTGTTCATCCGGCATCCCCTTAAGCATGGCCTGGACCAGCGCCGTCAGACACCCGCAGACAATCCCGGCGAGGATGGCCGCCGGAATGGAAAATAACAAAATGCCACCCAGCGCGCCCGCCAGGGCTGCCGTGACGCAGAGTGACTGCTGGCGCTGGAATGAGGCCAGCAGGAAGCTCATAAACAGCGCCGGCAGCATAAAGCCGAGCGCGGCCTCCACCGCGGGATAATCCACCAGCAGGCCGTTACCGGACCAGGCGCCGGCCAGCGTGCCGCACACCCACGATGCCCAGGAAGTAAAAGCGAGACCGAGCATCCAGTTTTCGCTCCAGCGGCGGTTATCGCGAACCAGCCTGGCGGTGGCCGCGGCGAAAACCTCATCGGTCAGGCCGAAGGCCCAGAGGGCGGTTTTCTTTTTATCCAGCGCTGAGCGAATGCGGCTGCGCAATGAGGGACCATACAGCACGTGGCGGACATCCATCGCCATCACCGTCAGGGCGGCGACCCACAGCGAACTGCCGGCGGCCAGCATGGCGGTGATCACAAACTGGCTGGCGCCGGCGTAAATAATGCAGGAGAAAAACACGCTTTCCAGCGGGGTGAATCCCAGCCGGGTGGCGTTCAGTCCGAAGGCGAAAGCCACCGGCAGGTAGCTGATAACGATGGGGAGACTGTCTTTGATGCCTTCGCCGACGGTGGCGACACGTTCAGGTAAGGCACAGGTTAAGGGCGCGGGGTTTTCCATATGAATAACTTATCGCTGGATCCATGTGAAGGTGACAAATTGACCGATGGGTCCACCTTAACAGAGCGCGACGCGCCTTAACACTATGGAAATTCCTGGAATCCGCTTTTCCATACTCTGTGCTGCGAGCAACGAGGGAAAGGGAGCCCGGATAAGACGGAGCGCCTTATCCGGGAGGCAGGGTTACTGCTGCGCGGCGAGCGCCGCTTTCACCCAGCTGTCGAACAGCGGCTGGTGGGCTTTGATCCAGCCATCGACATGACCGTTAATGTCGGCTTCGGAAGCATGGCCTTCGTGCATCATCGCATTCTCGGCGTTGATGTCGGCGATCGGCAGCTTCATGACGCTAAACAGGGTGGCGGCGGCCGGATTTTTCTCGGCCCAGGCTTTGTTGGCGACGATGTGCATTGTGTTCACCGGGAAGCCATAGTTGGCGCCGTTGGCCAGTTTGGTGTCGATGTTTTTCTGCTCGCCCGGCAGGGAGGAGAACGGCACCTGCAGCCAGACGACGTCTTTGCCAGGTTTCAGCACGTCGCTGACCCAGTACGGCGTCCAGGTGTAGTAGAGCACCGGTTTACCCTCTTTATAGCGGGCGATGGTGTCAGCCATCATCGCCGCGTAGTTGCCCTGGTTATGGGTGACGGTTTTGCTCAGGCCATAGGCGTCAATCTGGTGGTTAATCACCGCTTCGCAGCCCCAGCCTGGCGTACAGCCGGTGAGATCCGCTTTACCGTCGTTATTGGTATCAAACAGTTTGGCGATCTGCGGATCTTTAAGCTGATCGATGGAGGTGATGTGGTACTGCTCGGCGGTTTTTTTATCGATCAGATAGCCCTGGGCGGCACCTGAGACATACACCCCTTTACGATAGAATTTGTTATCACCGCCTGCCGCGGCGTACATGTCATCGTGCAGCGGCTGCCAGTTGGTGGCGATAAAGGTGGTATCCCCGGCGGCAATCGAGGTATAGGCAACGTTATAGTCCACTTCGCTCGGTTTCTCGACGGTGTAGCCTAGCTTCTCCAGCGCGCGACTGACCAGCAGGGTCTGGAAGGTCTCTTCCGAAATAGTGCTCTGGGCAGGCTTCACGGTAATCCCTTTGCCCGGCAGGTCGGCGGCGAAGGTGCTGGTGGCGATCAGGGTGGCAAAGGCGGCGGTGGCCATCATCGTACGATGTCGCATGGTGGTTCCTCTTATTGTTTAACGGGAAGAGCGACCCCCCGGCCTCGGCTGGTGCCGGGGAGCGGCGCTGTTATCGACTTATCGACAGAAAGGGCGAGTGATAAGCCCCAGTGGGCCGGTGGTGTACCAGCGGCGGTTGCCGCGACTGCGGGCGTCGCGACCGACGGCCTGGGTGAGGCGGTCAAGAATAATCGCGAGGATCACGATCCCCACTCCGCCGACGGTGGCGAGACCCATATCCAGGCGGCCGATGCCGCGCAGCACCATCTGGCCAAGACCGCCGACGGCGATCATCGAGGCGATCACCACCATCGACAGGGCCAGCATCAGCGTCTGGTTTACCCCGGCCATGATGGTGGGCATCGCCAGCGGCAGCTGAACCTTAAACAACAGCTGGCGCGGGCTGGCGCCAAACGAGCGCGACGCTTCGATCAGATCCGCGGGCACCTGGTTTATCCCGAGAATTGTCAGGCGGACGATCGGCGGCAAGGCGAAGATAATCGTCACTACCACGCCAGGCACGTTGCCGATGCCGAACAGCATCACGATCGGCACCAGGTAGACGAAGGCCGGCGTGGTCTGCATGGCATCGAGCAGCGGGCGGATAATTTTTGCCGCCCGCGGGCTGCGCGCCAGCCAAATACCCAGCGGCAGGCCGATAACCATGCAGAACAGCAGGGCGGTGAGGACCAGCGCCAGGGTGACCATCGCCTGCGACCAGGCGCCGATGGCGCCGATGGCAATCAGCGAAACCAGGGTGGCGACCCCCATGCCGAGGCTGGAGATCTGCCAGGCGATCAGCGCGAAGACGATAATCGCCACCGGCGCTGGCATCCCCAACAGCAGCTGCTGGAAGGCGCTGAGGATGTAGTCGATCGGCACGCGGATCCCCTGGAATAGCGGACGGAAGTGCAGCACGATCCAGTCGATAGCGTGGGTGACCCAGCTGTCGAGCGGGATCAGCGTTTTATGGAACGGGTCCATGATGTTGAACGATTCCGGCTGCGGCGCGGGCGCGCTGTGCAGCCAGTCGGCGCCGCCGCCGTTGGCCGGCGCGGCAGTAGAGGCGCCACCCCAGGCATCGGCGGCCTGCGCAGCGCTGTCGGTTGCCGGGGCGCTGTCCCACGGATTAGTTTGATCAGCCATGATTCACCCCCTCGCGATCTAAAGCCTGGAGCAGCATTCGTTTGGAAATGATGCCAATGTATTGTTGTTCTTCATCCACCACCGGGACGGCGCACGGGGCGTGGCCGACGTGGGAGAGCAGATCGCTGAGCGGCGTTTGCGCCTCCACCGCCAGCGGGGCGTCAATCAGCGCCGCCTCGATCCCCTGGCCGACGCTGAGCGCGGTTTTCAGAGAATCGATCGAGACAATCCCGACAAAGCGATTTCCGCGTTCGATGACATAGCCATATTCTCGGTCTTCATCCTGTAATAATTTCAGCGCGGAGCGGGGGCCAAAACCTGGGGTTTTACGAATCAATCCAACCGGGCTGCGGCGGGCAATATCTTTGGCGCTGAAGACCTGGCTAATATCCACGCCGCGGAAGAAGGTGCGCACATAATCATTGGCCGGATTATTCAGTATTTCATCCGGCGTACCGACCTGGACCACTTCGCCATTTTGCATAATGGCAATGCGATCGCCAATTCGCATGGCTTCATCAAGGTCATGGGAAATAAAGACGATAGTGCGTTGATGCTTAGCCTGTAATTTGATGAGCTCATCCTGCATTTCGGTGCGAATGAGCGGGTCGAGCGCGGAGAAGGCTTCATCCATTAACAGAATATCGGGATTAATCGCCAGCGCGCGAGCTAAACCGACGCGCTGACGCATCCCGCCGGAGAGTTCATCCGGCCAGGCATGGGCATAATTCTCCAGCCCCACCTGACGCAGCGCCTCCCGCGCTTTTTGCTCTCGTTCGGCGGTCGGGACGCCGGCCAGCGCCATACCAAACGCCGTGTTGTCGAGCACGCTCATGTGTGGCATCAGCGCAAAGGACTGAAAAACCATCGCAATTTTCTTGCGACGCACCTCGCGCAGCTCGGCATCCGACATTTTGGCGATGTCGACCCCGTCAATCAGCACCTGGCCGCGGGTGGGTTCAATCAGGCGATTGAGAAGGCGAACCATGGTGGATTTCCCCGAGCCGGAGAGCCCCATGATGACGAATATCTCGCCTTCTTCAATGGCCAGACTGGCGTCTTTGACGCCAAGCGACAGCCCCGTTTTTTCCAGTATTTGCGCTTTGTTGAGTCCTTTCTCAATATATTTGAAAGCCCGGTTTGGGTGCTCGCCAAATATCTTATAAAGATTTTTAATTTCTAATTTAATTGCCATGCAATAGAGAAGTTCCTGTTATTTGTTTATTGCGATACGATACCCGATGGTGATTATGATCTTTTTACACCCTAACATACTCAGATTCTGTGACAACCCTCAATGGCAAACTCTCGGCAAAATGGCGTGAGGGACAGAGCGGCGCAGCCCCCGTGATATAAGGGCTGAGCGTCAATTTGTTGTGGGTAATATTTTTTGATTATCTCTGGATAATTCGACTGAAATGGACCAGTTTTCTGTTAAATATGACGGAGTGATGACGGTTATGCGATGGAGAGAATATTTGGCAGATGAACCCACTTTTCTGCGAAATAGATCACCAGGAACCAGCCCGCCATATTCCTGGTGAAAGTATGGTTAAAAGTCCCAATCGTCGTCGGCGGTTTCTTCCGTTTTGCCTATCACGTACGAGGAGCCGGAGCCGGAGAAAAAGTCGTGGTTTTCATCGGCGTTAGGCGACAGCGCGGCGAGGATCGCCGGGTTAACCGCTGCCATCTCCGCCGGAAACAGCGCTTCATAACCGAGGTTCATCAGCGCTTTGTTGGCGTTGTAGCACAGGAAAGCGCTGACGTCGTCAAACCAGCCGCTCTCGCCGTACAGTTCCCGACTGTAGGCCAGCTCGTTGTCGTAAAGATCCATCAGCAGATCGAGGGCGAAATTTTTCAGTTCTTCGCGCTTTCCGGGGCTGACGATCTCCAGTCCTTTCTGATACTTGTAGCCAATGTAATAGCCATGTACCGCTTCATCGCGAATGATCAGACGGATCAGATCCGCGGTATTGGTCAGTTTTCCCCGGCTGGAGAAGTGCATTGGCAGCCAGAAGCCGGAGTAGAAGAGAAAGGATTCGAGGAACACGCTGGCGATTTTTTTCTTCAGCGGCTCGTCGGCCTGATAGTAGCCCAGCATCAGTTGCGCCTTGCGCTGCAGGGGTTCGCAGCTTTCACTCCAGGCGAAGGCGGCATCCACCTCTTTGCTGTGGCACAGCGTGGAAAAAATGGAGCTGTAAGAGCGGGCATGAACCGCTTCCATAAAGCTGATGTTCGACAGCACCGCCTCCTCATGCGGGGTCAGCGCGTCCGCCATCAGCGCCGGCGCGCCGACCGTGTTCTGAATGGTGTCGAGCAGCGTCAGCCCGGTGAAGACGCGAATGGTCAACTGCTGCTCCGCCGCGCTGAGGGTTTGCCAGGCGGGAATGTCGTTTGACAGCGGCACTTTCTCCGGTAGCCAGAAGTTGCTGGTGAGACGATTCCAGACCTCAAGATCTTTGTCGTCATCAATGCGGTTCCAGTTGATAGCGCTGATGCGCGTTAAATGGGTCATCCTGTTCTCCTTACAGTGCGCAGGACACGCAGCCTTCAATTTCAGTGCCTTCCAGCGCCAGCTGGCGCAGACGGATGTAGTAGAGGGTCTTAATGCCTTTCTTCCAGGCGTAGATTTGCGCCTTGTTGATATCGCGGGTGGTGGCGGTATCCGGGAAGAACAGCGTCAACGACAGCCCCTGATCGACGTGGCGCGTCGCCTCGGCGTAGGTGTCAATGATCTTCTGGGGCCCTATCTCGTACGCATCCTGATAAAGGGCCAGATTGTCGTTATTCATAAACGGCGCGGGGTAGTACACCCGCCCGGTCTTCCCCTCTTTGCGGATCTCAATCTTCGAGACGATCGGATGAATGCTGGAGGTGGCATGGTTGATGTACGAGATCGACCCGGTGGGCGGCACCGCCTGCAGATAACGGTTATAGATGCCATAGCGCATGACATCGTCGCGCAGCTGGCGCCAGCTTTCCCGGTCGGGCAGGGGGATACCGGCGCGGGCGAACAGTGCGCGCACCCGTTCGGTTTTCGGCTGCCACTCCTCCTGCAGATATTTGTCGAAGTACGCCCCGCTGGCGTAGCGTGACTGTTCGAAGCCAGCGAAGCGCTGGCCGCGCTCGCGGGCCAGCAGCATCGAGGTGTGCAGGGCATGCCAGGTCACGGTGTAAAAATAGATATTGGTGAAGTCCAGCCCCTCCGGACTGCCGTAGGCAATCCCTTCTCGCGCCAGGTAGCCGTGCAGATTCATCTGCCCCAGGCCGATGGCGTGGGAGGCCGCATTGCCGGCCGCCACCGAGGGAACCGACTGTATGTCGCTCATATCGGATACCGCGGTCAGGGCGCGCACCGCGGTGGCGATAGTGCGGGCAAAATCCGGCGAGTCCATGGTATGGGCGATGTTCAGCGAGCCGAGGTTGCAGGAGATATCCTCGCCGATATGGGCGTAACTGAGGTTCTCATCATAGGTGGATGGCGTACTGACCTGCAGAATTTCCGAACACAGATTGCTCATGGTGATCCGTCCGGCCACCGGATTGGCGCGATTGACGGTATCTTCAAACATGATGTACGGATAGCCGGATTCAAACTGGATCTCCGCCAGGCGCTGGAAAAGGTCGCGGGCGCGGATCCAGCGCTTGCGGACCCGTTCGTCGGCCACCAGCTGCGGATAGAGATCGCCGATGGCGCAGTCGGCGAAGGGTTTACCGTACAGCCGCTCGACGTCATACGGCGAGAACAGGGCCATCTGCGCGTCTTCTTTTGCCAGCTGGAAGGTGATATCGGGGATCACCACTCCCAGCGACAAGGTTTTGATGCGGATTTTCTCATCGGCATTCTCACGCCGGGTATCGAGGAAGCGCAAAATATCGGGATGGTGCGCATGCAGCCAGACCGCTCCCGCCCCCTGGCGGGCGCCAAGCTGGTTGGCATAGGAGAAGGCGTCCTCCAGCATCTTCATCACCGGCACCACCCCGGAGGACTGATTTTCGATGCGCTTGATCGGCGCCCCGGCCTCGCGCAGGTTGGAGAGTAAAAAGGCCACGCCGCCGCCGCGCTTCGACAGCTGCAGCGCCGAGTTAACCGCCCGGCCGATGGATTCCATATTATCTTCAATGCGCAGCAGGAAGCAGGAGATCAGCTCCCCGCGCTGCTGCTTGCCGGCGTTGAGGAAGGTGGGGGTCGCGGGCTGGAAGCGGCCGCTGAGCATCTCTTCCATTAGCTGCCGCGCCTGCTGGTCATCCCCCTGGGCCAGCGTCAGCGCCACCATTACGCAGCGATCGGCAAAATCCTCGAGGTAGTGCTTGCCGTCAAAGGTCTTCAGCGCGTAGCTGGTATAGAACTTCCAGGCGCCGAGGAAGGTCTGAAAGCGAAACGCGGCGCGCCGGGCATGGGCGAACAATGCCAGCACAAACGCGCGGTCATAGCCGGCCAGCACCTGCGGATCGTAATAGCCCTCACGAACGAGCCAGGTGAGTTTATCCTCCTGGCTGACAAAACTGAGGGTGTTGGGCTGTATCTGGGCGGTCATAAAGACCTCCACCGCCTGGCGATCTTTCTCAAACGGTATGCGACCCTCGCTGTCGTACAAATTCAGCATCGCGTTGAGGGCGTGAAAATCCGCCGCGGCGGTTATACGTTCTGCGGTTGTCGTTGCCAAAATTCGCTGACTCCTTTACGCACGTTGTCGATATCGTCGGGGGTTCCCATCAGCTCGAAGCGGTAGAGATAGGGCACGGCGCATTTTTGCGCGATGACCTCCCCGGCACGCCCCCAGGCGTCGCCAAAGTTGCGATTGCCAGCGGCAATCACCCCGCGGATCAGCTGGCGGTTATGCACGTCGTTTAAAAAGCGGATCGCCTGACGCGGTACCGCGCCGGCCGTACCGCCGCCGCCATAGCTGGGAACGATGAGAATATAGGGTTCGTCTACCTGGAGATGTTCGCGCTCGTTCAGCGGAATGCGCACCGCCGGCAGCCCCAGGCGCTGCACAAAGCGATGGGTATTCTCCGAACGGCTGGAGAAGTAGACGATGAGGCTCATGCGCTGGCCGCCGTGACGGAGGGGCGCAGGCGATTGATCATATCCGGGCGGAAGCCGCTCCAGCGTAGCTCACCGGCGATCACCACCGGCAGCTGGCGAAATCCCTGCTCGCGCAGGGTGTCAGCTGCATCCGGCTGCTGGTCGACGTTCACCATTTCAAAGGCCAGTCCTCGGCTCTCCATGGCTCGCCGTGTGGCATGGCACTGCACGCAGTCATTTCGAGTGTAAATAATAATGCGCATGATTCGTATTTCCATTTAAGATAACAGCACGGCGCTAAACGCAGCGTCGAACGTTGTGGGTCATTCGATAAGGAAATACTAGATGTAGTTGTTTGAAAGTTCAACCACTCAATATATAGCGTTTTTAGCAAGGAAATCCCCCGCCGGGACAATTCGGCGGAGGAGGGGGAAGGCTGTGCGGAACTACAGACGCATGGCGACGGCGAGTCGGTTGAAAGCGTTCATCAGGCTGATGGCTAAGGTCAGATCGCTTATCTGACGCGGGGTAAAATGTTCGCGCAGCGGCAGGTAAACGTCATCTTCCGCATGGCTGGCGGCAATGTCGGTGACCGACTCGGCCCACGCCAGCGCTGCGCGTTCGCCAGGTGTGAAGTGGGCGCTTACCCGCCAGCCCGCCAGAGCATCCAGTTTGCTTTGCGCCATACCGCCCTTGCGCAGCGCCTGGCTGTGCTTCTCAAGGCAGAAGGCGCAGCCGTTGATCTGCGAGACGCGTAAATAAACCAGCTCAACCAGGGCGCTGCCCAGCTCGCTTTTCTCCAGCGCGATGCTGGCCTGTACCAGCCCTTTATAGACTTCCGGGCTCAGTTCACTGAATGGCTGACGTAATTGGCTCATGGTGTTCTCCTCTCTAAGACGGCAGCCAAAATAGCACTATAATGGACTGCAAAAGATAGCCATATTGTGATGAAAAAAGCAGACCATAATGGAAGCGATCCACCTCCCTCTTTATCAGCGTATTGCCCGCCAGCTGAAATCGGCAATTGAACGGGGCGAACTGACCCCGGGCAGCCGTCTGCCCGCCAGCCGGGTGTTTGCCCAGGAGCAGGGCGTCTCGCGGGCGACTATCGAAAACGCCTGGGGTGAACTGGTCGCCCAGGGGTGGCTTGAGCGGCGTGGGCAGGCGGGGACCTTTGTCAGCGAGCGGCTCAGTCCGCGCCAGCTGGCGCCGGTAACGCCAGCGCAATCAGCCGCCTCGACGGACCCGTTGCCCTTTCAGATGGGGCTGCCGGCGCTGGATCTCTTTCCGCGTGGGCTGTGGGCGCGAGTGATGGGTCGTCGGCTGCGGACGCAGTCGCGGTTCGACCTTGCTCCCGGCGATCCCGGCGGCGACCCGCTTCTGCGCCAGGCGATCGTGGACTATCTGCGCCTGTCGCGCAGTATTGACTGCCAGCCGGAGCAGGTGCTGATCACCGGCAACTATGCTACCTCCATGGATCTTATCCTGCGTACGCTGGCGCAGCCGGGGCAGCATATGTGGATGGAGGATCCGGGGTATCCCTTTATCCGCCCGGTCGTTGAGGCCAGGCAGCTGGTTGTGGATGCGATCCCGGTGGACGACGAAGGAATGGATGTTGGCTGGGGCTTGCGGCATCACCCTCAAGCGCGGTTTGCCCTGCTCACCCCGGCACACCAGAGCCCGCTGGGGGTCGCGCTGTCGCTGCCCCGGCGTCGCCAGCTGCTGGCGTGGGCGACAGCGCGCGACGCGTGGATTATTGAGGACGATTACGATAGTGAGTTTCGCTATCACGGCAAACCGCTGCCGCCAGTGAAAAGCCTCGATGCGCCGCAGCGGGTTATCTACGCCGGCACTTTCAGTAAGTCGATGTTTCCGGCGCTGCGCACCGCCTGGCTTGTGGTGCCGACCCCGCTGGCGGCGCGTTTTCATCAGACGGCGGAGCGCCAGCCCTGCACTGTTCCTACCCTGTGGCAGCAGACGCTGGCGGATTTTATCCAGCAGGGACATTTCTGGCGTCATCTGAAAAAAATGCGCGCCAGCTATAGCCAGCGTCGACAGTGGCTCGAGTCGGCCCTGCAGGCGCAGGGCTTTCAGGTCACGCCCCAGCAGGGGGGCATTCAGCTGGTCATGCCGGTCAGCGGCAACGATCGCCTGCTGGCCCGGCAGGCGGTTGAGGCCGGGCTGGCGGTGCAGGCGCTGAGCGACTGGCGTCTTCGCCATGCAGGCGAGGGGGGATTACTGATGAGTTTTACCAATATTCGCTCAGCGGCGATGGCCGATGCGCTGGCCCGGCGGCTCAGAGAGGCGATCGCGAACGATGGCGCATAAAAAACCCCTGCGGCCAGAGGCGCGCAGGGGCTGACGCGTATTTGTTATCTTCATTAGATTCCGTGAAGCTCGCGGGCTTCCGCTCGCCAGGCGCGCGCGGAAGCTGACGCTGTCTCTATTATCGACGTAAATTGAGCAATACGCCAATAAATACCCCGACGGCGGCTGCGGCGCCGACGCTGTGCCAGGGTTTATTGCGCACGTAGGTATCGGCGCAGCCCAGCGCATCACAGGCTGCCTGACGGGCATCCAGCGCCGCCTGCTGCACCCGGTTGTGACCATTGAGGCGGGCACGGGTCTCTTTCAGCAGCGACTGAGCTTTAACGCGCGCCGCTTCGGCTTCCTCTTTCGCGTCACTGCCCCACGATTTCAGCACCTCTTCCAGCGTATCCGCTAATTGACTGACATCGTTATGGATATCCTCAGCATTCTCGTCAAAATTGTTGCGGTTCACATGGTTAGCCATCGTTATCTCCCTTAATTCCATCGAGTGAGTAAGTGTAGGACAAGATTTTGAATTATGCTTACTGCTGTGGTTTCTGGAATATTCCGAAAGCACTGCGCTTAACGAATAAGGTAAGGTCAATGTGCGGTAAAAGATAACGAGGAATCAGTATGTATTTAAGACCCGATGAGGTGGCGCGTGTTCTTGAAAAAGCCGGCTTCACCATGGATGTTGTGACGCAAAAAGCGTACGGCTATCGCCGAGGCGATAATTATGTTTATGTGAACCGCGAAGCGCGCATGGGGCGGACAGCGTTAATTATTCATCCAGCGCTAAAAGAGCGTAGCAATATGTTGGCCGAACCGGCCTCAGATATCAAAACCTGCGACCATTATGAACAATTTCCGCTGTATTTAGCCGGAGATGCGCAGCAGCATTATGGTATTCCGCACGGATTTAGCTCACGGATGGCGCTTGAGCGTTTTCTGAATGGACTATTTGGCGAAGCCCAGCCGGCGATGTCGACAAATTAATACGACGGTTAAGACCGGGGCGGAGCAGGCTGGCGAGAGAGCGACTGGCAGGGCCAGTCGCTGGAATAGCGTCGGTCAGGCTTTCGCCTGCTGGTAGGGGGCCACGCGGAACAGGCGGCGGCAATAGTCGAGGAAGTAGCCGTAAGCAGCGCCCATCATCATCGATACCGCCAGGTTTGAGCTCACTGCAGCGACAATCTGGTGCCAGTCTGCACCTACGCTCCACAATATCGCGACATACACTGGCGACTGGAAAGTGACGTAGGCCAGCACGTCGGCCATATTTTTCATCCAGCCTGCCGGGCTAATGCGCCGGGCCTGACGCATCGCAAAGTCGCGATAAAAACCATAGGGCACGGCAATAATAATGTTGACCGGGATCGCCACCAGGCGCGACGATAACGACTGCTCAAACGTCATACCAGAGAGAAAAATTTCGATCATCATGTTGACGACGGTGCAGTAAACCACCATCGCAAAGGTGTCTGCAACCGCATGCCGCAAGCGGGAGTGCGCAGAGAACATCGGAGTGCTCCTCGAAAATGAAGTCAATAACGCCGAAAAATGCGCGTTGGTATAGCGTTTTTGGGCTGCCTGTTTTGATGTGCGTAGAGTATATCTCTGCATTAAAAGTGGCAACTAGCTATAAATTTTTATTTATTGCCTTTTTGTCGATAAAATACTCTGCGACAGTTGGTTTTCTGCCCGTTACGCTACTTTTATTGCTGGTTTTGTGAAATGTGTTTAATTTCAGTTGGTTACTTGACGTTTTTGCATGATATCTGACCAGGGAGGCGGCGTCTGACCGCCCGCTGTGGCGCAAAATCGCGTGAGCCTGTGATGAAGGTCTCGTTTAGATGTTTTTATGCCATAATGCCGGTTTTTGTGGTGAAAAATTCTAAAATGACGTGTGGCGTTTTATTCTGATTGGCTGGGTAACTATTCATTAGGCCGTGTGGAGAGGGCCTGCGCATCCGCCGACGATAAGAGGATAAACCGCTGACCATAAAGGTAATATCGCCTGCTGAATATATTTTCATATCTTACCATCCGCCGCTTTTATTTATTCATGGTCTTGTTGGCCTGCGCTGGCGAAAAAGAACCGGGGATTTGCCGATATAGGGCAGGCGGAAAAGGTTTACTCTTTGCAGAATATATTTATCTGGACAACCGAAGGCTGGAAATAAATAAGTGTTTCCATTACACTTGCCGCGTTGTATCTTTTAATTGGTTATCTGGGATTTCTTAATTTTATGTCTTTAATGTTACACAAACTGAATAATATCCGTTCACTGCGTACCCTGTCCCGTGAATTCTCCATTGACGTGCTTGAAGAGATGCTGGAAAAGCTCAGGATCGTCACTGAAGAAAAACGTACGCAACAGCAGCTGGCGGCGCAGCAGCAGGCGGAATATCAGGAAAAAGTGAATACCTGGCTTGAGCTGATGCGCGCCGACGGTATTTCTCCTGACGACCTCGTGGCCGATATTCAGCCGTCGATGGCGGTAGGGAAAAAGCGGCAACCGCGCCCGGCGAAATATCGTTATACCGATCATACTGGCGCAGAAAAAACCTGGACCGGTCAGGGAAGAATGCCGAAGCCGATTGCTCAGGCGGTTGCTCAGGGCAAATCGCTGGACAGTTTCCTCATTTAAAGCCGATCCGGCCGGTATCAGGACAGTGGGGGAGACCCGCCGTTCCGTCCGGCCTTATCACTCCCCGGGAGAGGGGCTTTAGCAGACGCCAAAGTCGCCCTCTTCCTGGTATGGCGTCACCTCTTCTGAGTTCAGCGTATAGCGCTCGCCCTGCTCTTGCGCGGCCTGAACCACCACCAGCTGTTCTCCCTGTACTTCAACCACTTTCAGTTTTGGTCCACCCGCACGCGGTTGTACCAGATCGCCGACAGAAAACATCATTCACTCCTCACGGTTAACATCCTGGATGAACCTCAACCATAGCTCAACGACTGGCCAGTGAACACTGGCTGTGCTGTTTTTTGTTAAAACAATTTGGGGGTATATGTATTAATGTTGTTAATGTTTTGCTGGCGCCATACCGCTGCTGAGAAGGGGGGACGGCGAGGGTAGGGTTACCATCAATCAGGTCAGGAAAGACACCATGAAGTATATCGTTCTATTGATCATTGTTATTGCTGTTCTGTATGTCCATTATCGCGGGCGGGTGCGCTATCGTTTCTGGCGACAGCTCTCCGATCATTCAACATTTACTGCTCCGCTGAATGGATTTATGTATTTATTTTCCCGCGTGCCGAATACGCCATATCTGCGCCCGGAGATGTTTCCCGAGCTGGCGATATTGCAGCAGAACTGGCAGGTAATTCGCGATGAAGGTCTCCACCTTCAGCAGCTGGAGCAGATTAAAGCGGCCGATAAATATAACGATGCCGGATTTAACTCATTTTTTAAAACCGGCTGGAAACGTTTTTATCTGAAATGGTATGAGGAGGCCCATCCCTCCGCCAGCCAGCTCTGCCCACACACCACCGCGCTACTGCGCGATATCCCGTCGGTGAAAGCGGCCATGTTCGCCACCCTGCCAGACGGCAGCCGTCTGCCGCGCCACCGCGATCCCTACGCCGGTTCGCTGCGCTTTCATCTCGGCCTGGCGACGCCGAACGATGACCGCTGCTTTATCGAGGTGGATGGCCAGCGCTACAGCTGGCGCGATGGGGAAGGGGTGCTGTTTGATGAGACCTATATTCACTATGCGGAAAATACCAGCGGTGAGAATCGGCTGATTCTGTTCTGTGATATTGAACGGCCCATGCGCTACCGCTGGGCGCAGCAGGTGAACCACTGGCTGGGACGTCATCTGATGAGCGCCGCCTCGGCGCCCAATGATACCGGCGATCGCATTGGCGGGATTAACCGGGCGTTTCGCTATATCTACCAGATCCGCATTGTCGGCAAGCGGCTGAAAAAATGGAATAAGACGGTCTATTACATCGTTAAATGGCTGCTGTTCGGCGGCATTGCCTGGCTTATCTGGAGTGCGTTTTAACCCTCATGACGCCGGTTCCAGGGCATGATCGCCAGCAGACGCGCCATGCCGCAAAAGCCGGTCACCCCGGCGAAGGTGAGCCCGGCGCCGACCGCGCCGCTGAGCAGGAAGAAGCCGCTGCTCACGGTATAGCCCAGCAGTACACCGAGTAAAATCAGGACGCCAGCGGCAATTTGTACCTGGCGCATCAGCGGCAGCGGCTGGGATTTATCCTCCTCAACCGGGAACCCCGCGGCCCTCCAGCCCTGAATCCCCCCGGCCAGCAGGCTTGCCTGCGCCGGTGCGGCGGCGGCGGCCAGGCGAATCGCGTTATTCTGCGTCCGGGAACCCGCCTGGCAGTGAAAGATGACTGTCTCTCCGGCCCGGGCATTGAGGGTCGCACCGTTGGTCAGGCTGGCCAGCGGCACCAGTTCGGCATCGGGAATATGTTCGCGCGCGTATTCATCCGCATCACGGATATCAATCAGTCTGGCGCCCTGGGCAATCAGCGCCCGGGCTTCGGCCGGGGTTAAGGTAGCGATGGTCATAGGATCCTCACGGGCAATAGAGCGTTTTCAGCGTGTTGATCACCTGCTGTACCGCAGGGTGGGTGATGAAATAGTGGATACGCTGGGCATCGCGCTCGCTGTCGATCAGCCCCTCGTCACGCATCCGCGCAAGGTGCTGCGAGGTGGCGGAAGGGCTCAGGCCGGTAGCGCGCGATAGTTCACCGGCGCTGGCCCGCGGCGCATCGCACAGTATGCACAGGATCAGCAATCGGTGAGGATTGCTCATGGCTTTCATCAGCGCGGCGGCTTCTCCGGCGCGGGCCTGCAGGTCTTCAGGTGTGGTCATATATTTTAGCTTTTTTCTAAATTTAGATAACTCTAAAATAAAAACATCCCCTGCGCCAGCACTTTTTATCTGTGACTCAGGCCGGAACGGCGAGCTGGGCAATCTGCGCCCGGGCGCTGGCGATCCCTGCGTCGCGACCATGCGGACGATTGTCCAGCCCTTCGGCATAGATAAATTCCACCTCATGGATCCCCATCAGCCCCAGTACCGCGCGCAGATAGGGGGTGATGGCGTCGGTGGTCTCTCCCTGGTGAATACCGCCGCGGCTGCTGACGACCACCGCCCGAACGCCCTCGACCAGCCCCTGCGGCCAGCTGTCGGTGTAGCGAAAGGTTTCCCGCGCCCGCGCCACGAGGTCGAACCATTTCTTCAGGTCGGTCGGGACGTTGAGGTTATACATCGGCGCCCCGATCACCAGCAGGTCGCTGGCTTTTAACTCGGCGATAAGCTGGTCGGAGCGCGCAACCGCCGCGCGGATGGCTGGCTGCGGATCCACTGCCCCGCGCAGGGCGGCGAACAGGGGGCGATCCAGCGTTGGCAGCGCCATGGCGCTGAGATCGTGTTCCGTGAGCCGATCGCGGTGTCCTGCTGCCCGGCGCGCCGCGAGAAATTCGTTAATCAGCTGATTGGTCAGGGATGTTTCGCCATTAATGCTGGATTTTAATACCAGAACGTTAGCCATGATGAGTGCCTCAAGTGAAGGGGAGAGGCAGAGACTAACACTGTCTTTTTTCTCTCTGGAGTGACATTATTTTCCTCTATTGTATCCCGTAAGGAACCAATCTGTGCGTGACGATCTGAACGCGATCCCGGTGTTTGTTACCGTGGTCGAGAGCGGTAACTTTGCCAGCGCGGCGGCGATCCTCCACGTGACGCGTTCGGCGGTGGGTAAAACCATTGCCCGGCTGGAAGCGCGCCTCGGCGTGGCGTTATTCCAGCGCACTACCCGTCGGCAACTGCTGACGGAAGAGGGGGAGCAATTTTACCACCAGTGCCGGGAAGCGCTGGCGCGCATCCGCGAGGCCGAAGAGGCGCTCCAGCGCGGGAAGGGCGAGGTGCAGGGGCGGCTGCGGATCTCGCTACCAGTGCTCTTTGGCCAGCGCTGCGTGGCGCCGGTGCTATTCCGCCTGAGCCAGCGCTATCCGTTACTGAAGCTCGAGCTCCACTACAGCGACCGGCAGGTCAATCTGCTGGAGGAGGGGTTTGATCTTGCGGTGCGTATCGGAAACCTGGCCGATACCGGGTCGCTACGGGCGCGGGCGCTGGGGGAGCATGGCATGGTGCTGTGCGCGGCGGTGGAGTACCTGCGCCGCCAGCCGGCGCCGCAGACCATCGCCGGGCTGAGCGAGCACCGCACCCTCGGCTATCTGCACAACGGCCAACTGCAAAAATGGCAACTGTACGACCCGCAGCAGGGCGAAGTGCGCTTCAGTCCGCAGACGGGGCTGGTACAGGATGATTTTGCCGCCATCGCGGCGGCGGTGCAGCAGGGGATGGGCATCGCCTGGTTGCCGGACTGGCTGGTGGCGCAGACGCTCGCCGACGGGACGCTGCAGCAGGTGCTGGCGCCCAGCGCTCAGGTGCGTTTCGCTATCCACGCGGTGTGGCCGGAGGGGCCGTGGCTGCCGCAAAAAACGCGGGTGGCGATTGATGCCCTGCGGGCAGGGTTGTGTCTGGCGTAAAGTCCGCGGCCGGCGCGCTTTACGCCATAGCCTCAGCGACGAGGCCGTCCGGTACGGGCGGCGCGGCGGTATAGCGTGCTGCGGGCGATACCCAGTATCTGTGCCGCCCGGCTGACGTTGCCGTTAACGCTGGCCAGGGTATCGACAATCAACTGCTCGTCATGGGCCTGCAATCCTCCGCGCGGCAGCGGCGCAGGCGCGGTGCGATACGCCTCCGGCAGCGCGTCGGGCGTCAGCGTGTCGCCCTCATCGGCCAGAGCCAGCATCACCTTCAGGACGCTCTGCAGCTGGCGCACGTTTCCCGGCCACGGCAGCTGGCTGAGGTGGCTCAGCAGCGCGCCTGACAGCGTCACCCGGCGTGAAACACCGCCCAGGTCGCGCCACAGCGTGGCGATAAAGGTTTCCAGCGCCGGCCACTCGCGCAGCGGGGGCAGCGCCAGGGCATACTCCCGCAGGCGCCACAGCAGATCTTCACGGAATTCGCCGGCGCTGACCCGTTGCGTCAGATTGCGGTGGGTGGCGCAGATCAAGGCGAAATTCACCGGCACGCTGCGGCTGGCGCCCAGCGGGGCCACCTCTTTTTCCTGCAACACCCGCAGGAGCCGCGTCTGCAGCGCCAGCGGCATATCGCCGATCTCATCGAGAAACAGTACCCCGCCCTCAGCCTCGCGGATTTTACCGATATAGCCGTTTTTGCTGGCGCCGGTAAATGCCCCCGGCTGGTAGCCGAAGAGCTCGGATTCGATCAGCGATTCCGGGATGGCCGCGCAGTTGATGGCGACAAATTTGCCACTGCGCCAGCGGCTGTGCTGATGCAGCGTGCGGCTGACATACTCTTTGCCGCTGCCGGTTTCCCCCTCAATACAGAGCGCGATGCCGGCGTTGAGCAGCCGCAGCAGCTTTTCGCCTTCGCGCGGGCTGGTGAAGGGGAGATGCATGACCGGCGGGGCGCTCACCGCCACCCGGCGGCGGGTGGGCTCCCGCAGGCGATAGTGATAGCGGCCCTGCGGGGTGGTCAGCGGCAGCGGGACGCTGACCGCCGTTTGCGCCAGCGTCGGAAAAAGCGACGCAAAGGTGAGCTGGCCAAACTGCGCCGCGCTCAGGCCGAACTCGCGCATCGCCAGTCGGTTGCCGGCGGTGAGGACGTTGTCAGAAAAGACCAGCAGCAGCTCCTCGACGCTGTCGAGCTTGTCCACCTGCCGGTGCAGGCTCATCAGCCACTGCTCCGGATGCAGGCTCTGTTTCACCCACAGATACTCAATCTGCTTTGCCGCCGCCTTCACCCAGCCGAAGGTATGCTGGTGGGGAAAATCCGCCGGGCCGGAGATATCCAGCACCCCGGCAATACTTCCGTCCGGCCGCTGGAGCGGCATCGCCGCACAGTACAGATTCTGATTGCGGGTAAGAAAATGCTGGCGGCCATCGATTTCGCAGCCGTCATCAATGACCAGCGCGGTGCCAATGGCGTTGGTCCCGCGCCCGCTTTCGCTCCACAGATTGCCGGGGGCCAGCGCCACGCGCTGAGCCTTCTGCATCGCCTGGGTATCGCCGACGGTGTGCAGCACCAGGCCACTGGGGTCGGAGAGGACCACCACCGACTGCAGGTCCGCCACCTGGCGCGACAGGGCATCCACCACCGGCAGCGCCAGCTGCTGCAGGCTGCGGTGGCTGGCGAGCCGGTCTGCCAGCTCCCCGGCGCGCAGACGGGGAAAATCCTCGGTAGCGGGATCCAGACCATAGCGCTGGCAGCGAGACCACGAGTCGCTGAGCAGGGGGTTAGCGTTAACCTCTGGTGCGAGAAGATAGGGATTACCTGGCACAGGGCACCTCAGGGTCGATGTTGCTGTGTTGCAATATTGTAGCCATTTGGTTTATTTGGTGTTGCGATTTGCAACACAGAAGTGGACATCTGTGCGACAGCGCCTGCCAGCCTGGTAAATAAATAATCCTAACTCATTAATAAATAATATAAATTGTTGGCAATAAAAAACTGGCATAACCCCTGCAAAGTGAGAAGCGTTCGGCGGCAAGTTTAAAAAATCAATATGCCGCTGCGTCTCAACCCTACAGAAGGAGATTTGCGATGCGTTATGCACATCCTGGCCAGCCCGGCGCCCTGGTTTCATTTAAATCCGCTTACGGCAACTTCATTGACGGTAAATTTGTCGAGCCGCTGAGCGGTGAATTCTTTATGAATACCTCCCCGGTCGACGGCAGCAACATTGCGCAGTTTCCCCGCTCGGACGCCAAAGACATTGAGTTCGCCCTCGATGCCGCTCACCGTGCGGCGCCGGCGTGGGGTAAAACGTCAGTGCAGCAGCGCTCCAGGCTGCTGCTACAGGTCGCCGATCGTATTGAACAGCACCTGGAGTATCTGGCCGTCGCGGAGAGCTGGGACAACGGGAAACCGATCCGCGAAACCCTGAATGCCGACCTGCCGCTGGCGGTGGACCATTTCCGCTACTTCGCCGGCTGCCTGCGCGCCCAGGAGGGAAGCACCGCCGAGATTGACGAAACGACGGTGGCCTATCATTTCCATGAACCGCTGGGGGTGGTCGGGCAGATTATCCCGTGGAACTTTCCGCTGCTGATGGCCGCGTGGAAGCTGGCCCCGGCCCTGGCGGCGGGTAACTGCGTGGTGCTCAAGCCGGCTGAACAGACGCCGCTGAGCATTACCCTGCTACTGGAGCTGATCGGCGATCTGTTCCCGGCCGGGGTGCTTAACGTGGTACAGGGATTCGGCAAAGAGGCGGGCGAGGCGCTGGCCACCAGCAAGCGTATCGCCAAGCTGGCGTTCACTGGCTCCACGCCGGTCGGGCGGCATATTCTCGCCTGCGCGGCGGAAAATATTATCCCCTGCACTGTCGAGCTGGGGGGCAAATCGCCCAACATCTACTTCGCCGACGTAATGGAGGGAGAAGAGGAGTTTATTGAGAAGGCGGTGGAGGGACTGGTGCTTGGCTTCTTCAACCAGGGGGAGGTATGTACCTGCCCGTCGCGGGCGCTGATCCATGAATCCATCTATGAGCCCTTTATGGCGCGGGTCATGGAGAAGGTGGCGCAGATCCGCCGTGGTGATCCGTTAGATACCGACACCATGATCGGCGCGCAGGCTTCCCGCCAGCAGTTCGATAAGATCCTCTCCTACATTCAGATTGCGCGGGAAGAGGGCGGGCAAATTCTGACCGGCGGCGAGCGGGCGGCTATCGCGCCGGCGCTGGATAACGGTTTTTATATTCAGCCCACGCTGATTAAAGGCCGCAACGATATGCGCAGCTTCCAGGAGGAGATCTTTGGGCCCGTGATCGGGGTGACCACCTTTAAGGACGAAGCGGAAGCGCTGACCATCGCCAATGAGACCCAGTTTGGCCTTGGCGCCGGGGTCTGGACGCGGGATACCAACCTCGCCTATCGCATGGGCCGCGGGATTAAAGCCGGCCGCGTATGGACCAACTGCTATCATGTCTACCCGGCGCATGCGGCGTTCGGTGGCTATAAACAGTCTGGCGTTGGCCGGGAAACGCACAAGATGGCGCTGGATGCCTATCAGCAAACCAAAAATCTGCTGGTGAGCTACGGCACCGCGCCGCTGGGCCTGTTCTAAATACAACCCCGCGCTTCTGTTCCAACCTCTGTCCGCAATCCGTCCGGGTTGCGGATTTTTTTAACTGCAAAATAACCCTGCTATTTAGCCGGTTTTATTGAGCGGCATGACCAACACATTCACACGGCTGATGTAATATCTTTCACTTGAAAATAAAAAGGGTTCCACAACAAGAAATTATGCGCAGTGAAGCGGACACTTGTGCTTCATTTATGTAGAAATGATGAATATTAATACCAGGAAAATTCCTAATTTTCCTGTGCTGCCGATCGGAAGCACAATAAAACAAGACAACTTTTTGAGTAATTAACTTTAAATTTGTTAATGGTTTTAATCTGTTGTTGTTTGAAAGTGTTTTATTACCGTTTGTATAGATATGTAAATTAACATTGAAAAGGCATTTCAAAAATAAATTTTATGCCTCTGATAATCATTAACTTATTCGTAACATTGTGCCGGGTTGCCTTTTGGTAGGTGCGGTAATATATTTATTTCGCACACCAAAATAACTTTTTTAGCTTCTGTTTTTTATTAATGGTCACCTTTTGACAGAATAAAGCAGAGCGAGAGGGCGTGTGCCTACTATCCTGCGGAAGGAACGCAATGAACATTTACAAGGAGGAACTGATGAGCAGCTTCGCGATAGCCAAGCGCTATTGCCGATGACTGTGTGATATATTCGTTAACGATGAGATAAATAATGAAAACCCAACTTCGTATTATGGCAATTCTCATGGGCGCGCTGGTTTCGGGCGCGGCAATTTCAGGCAATACGCAACCGGCAAGATCGACAATGACCGTTAACCCAGGCGCCAGCGCAGGCACTCAGGGTACCGGTGGGCAGGTAATTTTTAACGGCTCTATTACCGACAGCTCCTGCAACGTCGACAGCGGTTCAACCGGCCAGACCGTGGATCTGGGCAAATGGGCCAGCAGCTATTTTACCGGCACCGGCTCCGAAACCACCAAAACTCCCTTCCATATCAAAGTCAAAGATTGCCCGGCCAGCGTGGCCAAGGTTGCGGTGCTGTTTGACGGCGCGCGCGATCAGTCTGATACCACTCTGCTGGCCACCAATGGCGGCGCCACCGGCGTGGCGATCAAGCTGTATGAAGACGACCAGAACACGGCGGTCAGCCTCGGCAAAGTGTCCAAAGATCACCCGGTCGTCGCGGGCGCCACTGCCGGCACCGGCTCTGCTGACCTCGAGTTTTACGCCGACTATGTCTCTACCGGGGCCGTGGCGGCGGGCGATGCCAACGGTACGGCTAATTTCAATATGATTTATAACTAAGCATATTGCGCGTTATTCAGAGCCAGTCCATTGCGTCAGGATCCATAGCAGTTTGTTGAAACATTAATGGCGAAGCAGTCGCGATATATATTCGTGACGGTATTGTTGTTCCTGCTAATTATCTCAATGGTTACTGGCTCTGTTATTCACAGCTTTATTTTATTGTCTGTTCAACCTTTACCTGATGGTTATTAATGATGAAGAAAATAATTGCCGTTGCGGCTTTTCTGCTGTGCTCCACGGCAGCGCAGGCCGGTATTGTCATGGGTGGAACCCGTGTGATTTATCAGGAAGGGAAGCGTGAAGCCGCTATTTCAGTCACCAATGCCGATACTCACACACCCTATCTGGTGCAGTCGTGGGTGGAAAATTACGCGGAAAATGACAAGAGCAAGGTGCCCTTTATTGTGACCCCACCGCTGTTCCGTCTCGATCCGGAGCAGAATAACGTTCTGCGTATTAACTTTATTGGCGCCTCGCTGCCCGGCGATCGTGAGTCGGTGTTTTGGCTGAACGTCAAAAGTATTTCTCCGACGCCGCAGGGCGAGGTGAATAAGCTGCAGGTCAATATTAAGTCGAAATTTAAAATTTTCTATCGCCCCAACGGTCTGGCAGGCGACCCGGCAAAAGCCTGGCAGCAACTGAAGTTTACCCAGTCCGGCGGTCATCTGACGGTGGCAAACCCCACTCCCTATTTTGTCTCTTTTTACTCCGTCGCGGTGGGCGGGCAGAGCATCGATGAGCCAGGCATGGTGGCTCCGTTCGGCCAGAAAACGTGGCCGGTGAGCGGGCACGGCGCCGTCAAATGGCGGGCGATTAACGACTACGGTGGCGTCAGCGATTTCGCCCAGCAGTAATTCCCTTTTGTGATGACATGACCGGACGGCGCCAGCATGAAAAGAACAACAACAGCGAAGGTGCGGGAGTATGCCGCAATGCCAGTGACCGCAGGACGGGCGCTGGCGCTGGCGGCAGTGCCGACGATGATGTTTTGTCTCAGCCCGCTGAACCGGGCGCTGGCCGACGACTATTTTGACCCGGCGGCGCTGGAGTTTGCCGACCCGCAGCAGCAAACCTCCGACCTGCACTACTTCGCCAAACCCGGCGGGCAGCAGCCGGGCACTTACTCTGTCACCGTGGTGGTTAACGATCAGGAGCTGGGTCAGGCTGATATTACGTTTGTTGACGATGGCGGGAAGCTGCAGCCGGTGCTGACGCCCGGTCAGCTGGCGGATTATGGGGTCAACGTCAGCGCCTTTCCCGCCTTTCAAACGCTGCATGAAGGAGAAACCTTCACCCGGATCGAGAAGTTTATTCCCGACGCCAGCAGTCGGTTCACCTTTGCTAACCAGCGCCTGACGCTGAGTATTCCCCAGGCGGCGATGAACGTGCAAAGCCGCGGCTATGTCGATCCCTCGCGCTGGGACGATGGCGTGCCGGCCGCGTTTGTCGATTACTATTTTTCCGGCGCGCAAATAAAGAACGCCGATGACGGGGAGAGCAGCCGCTCAAACTACCTCAATTTACGCAGCGGCGTGAACCTGGGCGCCTGGCGGCTGCGCAACGTCTCCTCAATGCAGTACGACCAGCAGCGCCGGCACTGGGATACCCAGAGCACCTGGCTGCAGCGCGACGTCCGCTCGCTGAAGAGCTTGCTGCGGATCGGCGATACCTACACCACCGGCGATGTGTTTGACAGCATCCCCTTTCGCGGCGTCCAGCTGATGTCTGACGATGAGATGCTTCCGGACAGCCAGCGCGGCTTTGCCCCCACCATCCGCGGCGTGGCGCACAGCAATGCCAAAGTGACCGTCTCTCAGCACGGGTATATGATCTACGAAACCTTCGTGTCGCCGGGGGCATTTGCCATCAGCGATCTTTACCCCACCTCGCAGAGCGGCGATCTGGAGGTGAAGGTGACCGAGAGCAATGGTTCGGTGCGCACCTTTACTCAGCCCTATTCCGCAGTTCCTTTTATGCTGCGCGAAGGGCGCGGCAAATTCAGCCTTAGCGCCGGGCGCTACCATTCGGGGGCGGATACCGTCCGCTCGCCGGAATTCCTGCAGGGAACCCTGTTCTACGGTCTGTCGGCGGGGTTTACTCTCTACGGCGGTACGCAACTGGCCCAGGACTATCAGTCCTGGGCGCTGGGCCTGGGTCGCGGCTTCGGCGAGTTCGGATCGCTGGGAGGCGACGTGACCCAGGCCGTCACCCGCACGCCGTCGGGCAAGCGCTACGCGGGCCATTCGCTGCGTGCCCAGTATCAGAAAGATTTTGTCAGCTCGGGGACCTCATTCAGCCTCGCCAGCTACCGCTACTCCTCCAGCGGCTATTACGATTTTGCCGAAGCCAGCGCGCTGGAAAGCGCGCAGGGGCAGGTGGACAACCGGCGTCGCCGGGAAGAGCTGTCGGTGACACAAAGCCTTGGCGGCCTCGGCAGTCTGGCGATCTCCGCCTGGTCGCAGGATTACTGGCACCGGCAGAGCCGGGATGAGACGGTACACCTCGGGTTCTACAGCGCCTGGAAGGGGATCTCCTGGGGCGTGGGCTATTACTACACCCGCGCCAGCAATCAGGAAAAAAATGACCGTTCCTGGTCATTTAATATCAACATCCCGCTGGGCGGCCCGCTGTCCGACAGCGCGGTAAGCTATAACACCACCTCGGACAGCAATGGCTATACCTCGCAGCAGGTCTCGCTGTATGGCGCGGTGCCGACGCGGCCAAATCTGTTCTATTCGGTCCAGCAGGGCTATGGCAACCAGGGGCGAGGCAGCAACAGCAGCGTCGCGCTGGATTACCACGGCGGCTTCGGCAACGTCCAGCTCGGCTATCGTCATGACGCCGCCAGCAACCAGCTGACCTGGGGAGGCGCCGGCTCGGTGGTCGCGCATCCGCACGGCGTCACCTTCGGCCAGACGGTGGGCGAGAGCTTCGCCATCGTCCGCGCGCCGGGGGCCGCTGGGGTGGCGGTACAAAACGGCAACAATGTGCACACCGACTGGCGCGGCTATGCCGTGGTGCCATCCCTGACCGCCTATCGAAAAAATGTCATTACCCTCGACACAGAGTCGATGGCCGACGATACCGACGTCGATCAGGAGGGGCAGACCGTGATCCCCGGCGGCGGCGCGGTGGTGATGGCCAACTACCGGACCCACATTGGCAACCGGGTGCTGTTTACCCTGCGCAATGCCCAGGGGCCGTTGCCGTTTGGCGCCAGCGCGCGGCTGGTCACGGCGGAGGAGAGCGGCAATGCGCCGGGCGGCATGGTGGCTGACGGTGGGCAGGTGTACCTCAGCGGCGTGCCGCAGGAGGGGACCCTGGCGGTGAGCTGGGTCGTTAACAACCAGTCGCAGAGCTGCACGCTGCATTTTCAACTTCCGGATAACCCACAGCAGAGTCTGAATACGGTGAAAACCGTCTCCGGACTGTGCCAGACACGCTGAGGCGGCTATGAAATCTGTTTTTCGTCTACTTCCTGTTCTCTTTCTGCTGGCGCTGAGTGGTTACCTCCCCGGCGTGCGGGCTGAAACCTGCCGCGCGAATATCGGCCAGACCACGGTCAATATTCCCAATATCAAATATTTACCCACGCTGCCGGTCAATACCCAGATGACCAGCGCGATGGCGGATAACGGCAGCGGGATCCCCTTTTCCTGCGACCTGCAGCTGCCGACGGCGAGCGCCAAACGCATCGTCTATAAGCAACTGAAAACCGGCGGCTCGCCGGTGGTGATTAACGGACAGCACGTCTACCCCAGCGCCATCGACGGCATCGGTTACTCGCTCAGCTTTCAGTGCGCGGGCGGCCCGATGCGCGCTATCGACGGCAGCCACTCCGCAGGCGGCGAGTCGGTGGTGGTGTGCGACAGCGCAATGCTTCCGGCGCTGATGACGCAGCAGCAAACCACGGTCAGGATCGCGGTGACCTTCTATAAAACCGGGACGGTGCAGCTGGCGGACGGGACGCACACCAACTCGCCGTCGCTGCCGCAGGTGGGGGAGATGACCATTGAGCAGCAGGCCAGCGGGAGCGCCAGCTATGTCGCCAGCGCGCCGGTCAGTATCGATATGGCGGCCCTGAACGTGGACATCGGCAGCAGCGGCAGCTGTCAGGTAGCGACGTCGACGATCCAGGTCACTCTGGGCACGGTAAACCGGGCGGAGTTTCACGGTAAAGGGAGCACCGGCGGCCAGGCGAAGCGCTTTTCGATCCCGGTGTTCTGCCCGTCGCCGACCGACGTGCGCATCGGCTTTTTCGGCGTCAGCGTGGAGAGCGATACCCTGGCCCTGAGCAAGGCCAGCAACAGCGCCAGCGGCGTCGGCGTGAAGCTGACCTACGGTAATAACCCCGGCGCGGCGGTCTCTGATGGCACCAGCGTTAAGATCAATGAGGCCAGCAACTTGCCGATCCTGAAAAGGGTGACCGGCACAAACGCCGGTACCGCCGAGGCGATCAATTTTAACGCCCAGTATGTGCAAACTGACGCCACGGTGGGGGCGGGCACGGCCAACAGCATGGTGACCTTCGCCCTGGAGTATAACTAGCCTGACGCTGGCGCATGGGCATTCTGCAGGGGGATGGGCACCACCGCGCCGTAGTCGTCGATATAGTTCAGCTGGTACAGGCGAGTGCTGTCGGTGGTCATCACGGTATGGCTGCTGTATGGCCGGAGCATCACGTTTCTCATCGGCGAGAGGTGGCCTTTATTATCGATCAGCGTCCCGTTGACCAGGGTGATATGCAGTGGGCCTGAGTTGGTAAAGCGCAGGTGATTCCCGCTCTGCTGCCACTGCAGCTTTTGCACCTCTCTGGCGAGGGTGGTGGTGATGGCGGGCGGACGATAAAAGAGCTTCAGGCGGGTACGGACGACAAATTGCAGCGTATGCGTGCCGACGGCTGCGGGAGGCGTCTCCTGGATATTGACCCAGTACACGCTTTCCCGATCGCCGGGCAGCCCGCCGCCGAGATAGATAAAGCGCAGCTGGGCGGATTGTTGCGGCGATAAATAGACCTGCGGCGGCGTCGCCACTATCGGCAGGCCGACGCGCGAGGTATTGAGTCCGGCGTCCAGCCAGATCTGCACTTTATAAGGCGTGCTGCTGCGATTGTGAATGTTCAGGCTGGCGACCTTTTCTTTCCCGGAATAGACCACCCGCGTGGCATTAATGGTGATCCCGGCGCAGGCCTGAAAGGTCACTGCGCAGAGCAGAATCGCCAGCTGTGTTTTCATGAGGACTCCCTTGACGTCTCATCCCTGACCGGGAAGCTATTCCTGCATAATGGTAAATCGGGCCGTCGCATTGCCGTCGCCGGGATCGGCGTGGGTTTTGTCCCAGGTGTAATAGAAGGCGTTCAGCCTGAAGGTTCCGGAGCCGCCGTCCACCGGGATCTCTATGCGGGGATCGTGTTGCGGATCAAGGCGTTCATCGAGGCTGAGCGGGGTGCCCGTGCGGTCAGTGAGCAGAATACCTACCTTGCTGGCCGGCTTACCGCTGCCGTCGAGCGCCAGCACGCGGTTTTCAGGTGTGTCGGCAGGCGAGGGGCCGTCAACCACAATGTAGTAAGTGCCTTTCTCACAATCTTTAACGCGAATGTCGATGCCGACCGCCGGCCCGGTCCCAGACTGACTGTTTTTCAGTCTCGACAGCGGAATAGCGCCCATACTGACGTCGATGACCCCGCTGTCGCTCACCCCTTCGAGCTTGCAGGAGGCGTTCACGACCTTGCCGATGAAATTCAGCTTGCCCTCTGCCGCGAGTGCAGGGACAGCGGCCAGCCCGGCAAAGACCGTCGCCAGACACAGCGTGATTATTTTCATTTTCTTTCCTTCTCTATTGCCCGTAAAGCTGGCGCCAGGGCCGTTATTTTGATGAGTCTTATTTACGCCAGGTATGTTTTTTATTAATTCATCTGACTGACAAATTTATTAATACCAGGAAATAAACTGGCTTGTTATTTAGGGGCTGCTTTTGTCGGGATAGTAGCGTGGGGGAATTGCGACGTAAATAAGACGGTTATTAACGCGAGTTGAATGCCAAATATCGCTCGATAAAATAAATTGCTATTTTAATTCAATTCATTAGAAATAGCTTATTGCTCTTTTTTGCCAGGTGTTCGAACCCACTTCATGGTGGAAAATACGATCGTTCACGTAAGGCTACGCCCGGCAGATGAGGGATCATTCACCGGAGGGGGCTGTTTTTTATCGCCAGATTTGCGATCGGCAACCGTGCTGCCGGGTTGTATGTCACGATGATTAAAAATAGGATGAATGCCCTGGCGTATGCTGCGGATGGTGTGGACTGATAAGCGGCCGATCACCCCGGCGCGAAAAATCGATAACGATAAGGATGGCGAGATGAAACTGACGGTGGGGCTGGCGCTGACGCTGGCGATAATGACCTGCGGCGCCCAGGCGCGCGATATGCAAACCATCGAGCACAGCGGTGAGCTGAAAGTGGGCGTGCCGGGCGATTACGCCCCGCTGGCGTTTCGCAATGCCGCCGGCGAGCTGCAGGGCTATGACGTGGACATGGCCCGCGATCTCGGGCGCACGCTGGGGCTGAAGGTGAGCTTCGTCTACACCAGCTGGCCAGCGCTCGCCGCCGATCTGCGGGCGGACAAGTTTGATATTGCGATGGGCGGCGTGACGCAGACTCCGGCGCGGGCGAAGGGCTTCGCCCTCAGCCACCCGGTAGTGGCGAACGGTAAAATCGCCTTAGCCAACTGCCAGGCCGCCCCGCGGCTCGGCTCGCTGGCGAAGATTGACCGCCCGGAGGTGAAGGTGGTCGTCAACCCTGGCGGCACAAACCAGAGCTTTGTCGATGAGCATATCAAGCAGGCGCAGATCATTCGCGTACAGAACAACGTCGACAATCTGGAGGCGCTGCGGCAGAAAACAGCCGATATGATGGTGACAGACCTGATCGAAGGCGACTATTACCAAAGCAAAGAGCCCGGCGTGTTCTGCGTTGCTAACGAAACACCGTTCGCCGGCACCGCCAGCGACAAGGTGTATATGATGAATAAGGATAACCCGGCGCTGCTGGAGAAAGTGAACCAGTGGCTGGATAGCCAGGACAAAGAGGTTCTCAAACGGAAGTGGAAAATTCGCGGTTAACGCGGCGGCGCGCCACCGCCGGCAGACGCGTCCGGCGGTGGTTATCGTCCACGGTTAGCGCTGCGGCGACAGGGGCTGTCGCGCGAGGCCGCGGAAGTAGCAGGCGTAGCCGAGGGTGGCGGTCAGGCACAGCATATAGCCAAACGACTCGCTGCCTTCCTCGACCGTGTTTTTCACCACCCGGGCGTAGTTCTCATCCAGCACGGCGTACCACAGGCCGTGCATGCCGAACAGCCGCGAGAAGACCAGAATCGCCAGCAGGCCGCTGATCATCATCCCGTAATAGGGCGTGCGGGTATACTCCGCCAGTTGCGACAGGGTCTGACGCAGATGGCGCAGCGGCGCCAGCAGCGACCCTACGGTGGCCAGCAGGGCAAACCACACCCAGCTGCCGTGGGAGAGCAAATCAAACAGGCCATCCAGTTCACGGATCAGCATGGCGAGGAAGAAGCCGCCGATGAGGATATTGCTATAGCGCAGGTGGGTATATTTTCGCGCCAGCAGGAAGTGAACCAGTACGATGACGGCCAGCACGCTCTCCTGCACCACTTCGGTGAGCGACACCTCCGGGATGTCGTTGCCAAACACCCGAATATCCACCCATAGACAGAGTACCGCGAGGGCGGCTGCGACCGCCGCGCCGAGAAAGAATAGCAAGCTTCGTAACAGAGACATTAACACCACAACTTATACTTAAAAGAAATATCATAAGTTTTGGGAATGCATGTTCATGCTCACTTTGTGCGACTTTGCCGCGTTTTTTTAACATTTTGCGCGGTTTAGCGCCGGCGAAGGCGACAGGGGAGGGTGACTCCCCTGAATGAGGTGGGCGTCAGAGAATATCATCCACCACGCCGCCGTCGACGCGCAGTGCGGCACCGGAGGTGGCCGATGCCTGCGGCGAGCAGACGTAGACCACCATATTGGCGACCTCTTCCACCGAGGCCGCCCGCTGGATCACCGAGCTCGGACGATGGGTCATGACAAACGCTTTCGCCAGTTCCTCCAGCGACTTGCCGGTTTTCGCCACGTCGTCTTTCAGCATCTCGGCAAAGCCGTCGGAAATCGTCGGCCCTGGCAGTACGCTGTTAACGGTCACTCCGCTGCCGGCGACATATTTCGCCAGGCCGCGGGCCAGCGACAGCTGCGCGGTCTTGGTCACGCCATAATGGATCATGTCCGCCGGGATATTGCGCGCCGATTCTGAGGAGATAAACACCACCCGCCCCCAGCCTTTACTGACCATCGCCGGGAGCAGCCCCCGTGACAGGCGTACGCCGGACATGACGTTGGTCTGCCAGTAGTTGTCCCATGTCGCGTCGTCGGTGGCGTAGAAATCCTGCGGGCCATAGATCCCGGCGTTATTGACCAGAATATCGACCCCGGTCACCGCCCGCAGCAGCTGGGCTGCGCCGTCGGCGTCGCTGAGGTCGGCGATGGCGGGTCGCGCCTTCGCGCCCGACACCTCATTTTGCAGACGAGCGATGGCGGCGTTCACGCTCTGCTCGCTGCGCCCGTTAATGATGATCTCTGCGCCGCTCTCCGCCAGGCCTTTGGCGATGGCGAAGCCAATACCCGCCGTGGAGGCGGTGACCAGCGCGACTTTCCCCGCTAAATCAATCTTCATGTTCCTGCCTTCTGGTTGTGGATCTCCCATTAAGCGTAGCAGCGGCAGTATGGCTGGGGATCAGTAACCGGCGTGCTTATTGACCAGGTTCTTCAGCGGCAGCCCGCGGCGCTGGCGCTGAATGTTCTCCAGCAACTGGCGGGCGATCACCTCGGCAGGGGCCGCAGAGGCCATATGCGGGGTGATGACCACCTGCGGATGGCGCCACAGCGGATCGTCCGCCGGCAATGGCTCCTGCGGGAAGACGTCGAGCACCGCCCCGGCGAGCTGGCCGCTCTCCAGCGCCGCCAGCACATCGTCATTGACCATATGCTCCCCGCGGCCGCAGTTGATCAACACCGCCCCGGCGGGTAGCCGGTTGAACAGCGGCGCGGCGAGGATACCTCGGGTCTGCGCGGTGAGCGGCAGGAGGTTAATCAGCCCGTCAAGCGACCCAAGAAAGTGGTCGAGCGCCTCCTCGCCGCGATAGCAGGTGACACCAGCCAGCTGCTTTTCACTGCGCGACCAGCCGGAGACCCGATAGCCGAGGCGGGCCAGCTGGTCAGCGATATAGCCGCCAATTTCGCCCAGACCCATAATGCCGATATGGAAGTCGGCGGCGGCGCGCTGGGGATAGAGCTTCCAGGTTTGGGTTCGCTGGTGGGCCAGCGCCCGGTCGAAATGGCGCTGAAACCACAGGACGCTCCACAGAGCATATTCGAACATGCCGTGGCGAAAATCTTCATCGATCACCCGGCACAGCGGGATCTCGCTGGCGAACAGCGCGGGCGGCAGATGATCGACCCCGGCGGACGCGGCCTGGATCAGCTTCAGCCCCGGCGAGCGGCTCAGCAGCTGCGGGTCCGGGAACCAGCAACTGGCGTACTGGGCGTCGCGTGCCGCCTGGTGATGGGGCAGAAGCGCCGTGACGTCGGGAAACTGCTGCAGGGCGGCGCAAATATCGCGGGCGAAATCCGCGTCGTTACAATCCACAACGATAGTGATATCAGACATAGGCGTTAGTCTTTGTAAGAGGTATCGAGACGGTCAAGACGGCGCAGCCACGCCTGCCAGACCTGTTGACGTTCATGCTCCACGCCCATCAGCTGCTCGCAGGCGTGCTGGCTGAGGTGCGGAGCGATGGTGTGGATCGGGCTGAGGGCCGCCAGCTGGGCGGTGGCCATTTGGATCTCGCAGGCGCGGTTCAGGTAGTACATGATGTAAAACGCATCGGCCACGGTGCGGCCCACCGACAGCAGGCCGTGGCTCTGCAGGATCATGGCGATATTATTCCCCAGCGAGCGCTGGATGCGCGCCCGTTCGTCGAGGTCAAAGGCCACCCCTTCATAGGGATGGTAGCCGACGCGCTGGTAAAACTCGGTGCTGATCTGGTTAAGCTGCAGCAGGCCGTCCTCGCAGGCGGCCACCGCCATTCCCGGCAGCGTATGGGTGTGGATCACGCAGTGGGCGTCTTCCCGGGCCATATGCACCGCGCTGTGGATGGTAAAGCCCGCCGAGTTAGCTGGCGCGTCGCCCTCTACGACCTTGCCCTGCATATCCACCACGATCAGGTTGCTGGCGGTGACTTCGTCAAACATCATGCCGAAGGGGTTAATTAAAAAACGCGGCTCGCCATCGCCGGGCAGGCGCACGGAGAAGTGGGTGTAGAGGGTATCCTCCCAGCCGAACAGCGCCGCCAGCCGGTAGGCGGCGGCCAACTGCTGGCGCAGGTGTTGCTCAGTTGCCATTTAGCGTACTCCCATAAATTCACGGATTCGTTGCAGAGAAGGGGCCTCCAGCGGGCTGCGGATCACCTGCGGGGCGATATCGGCCTGCACCACGCCGTTCTCCATCAGCACCACGCGGTCGGAAATCGACAGGGCGAAGTCCATCTCGTGAGTGACAATCAGCATGGTCATGCCTTCGCGGGCCAGCGACTGAATGACCTTCAACACTTCGCCTACCAGCTCCGGATCCAGCGCCGAGGTTGGCTCGTCAAACAGCATAATGTCCGGCTTCAGCGCCAGCGCCCGGGCGATCGCCACGCGCTGCTGCTGGCCGCCTGAGAGCTGCCAGGGGTATTTGTGGGCATGGGCCAGCAGGCCGACGCGGTCGAGCAGCGCCAGGGCCTGCTCGCGGGCGACCGGCTGGTCAAGCAGCTGGTGATAGCGCGGGGCCAGCATCACGTTGTCGAGCACCGTGCGGTGGGGGAACAGGTTGAAGCTCTGGAAGACCATGCCGATGCGCCGCACCCCGGCGCGCATCTGGCGTTTGTCGACGATGGCTCCGCCCTTCAGATAGTCCTCGCCGTAGAGAATGATCTCCCCGCCATCAAGGCTTTCGAGGGCGTTGATGGTGCGGATCAGGGTGGTTTTGCCGGAGCCGGACGGGCCGATGATGCTGATCACCTCCCCGTTCTCCACCTGCAGATCGATGCCTTTCAGCACCTCATGCTGACCCCAGGATTTACGAATGCCCCGCAGATCGAGCGCTGGCGGCGCGCCGTTGACGGCCGGCGTTTTGATCTCCTCCGTCAGCGCCGGCAGGCTCTGGCGCAGCGCCTGGCATTCCGCCTCGCTGAGGGTTTGCGGACGCTTGCGCTGAATATCGAGACGATTTTCCAGCGCCCGGAACAGCCAGGTGAAGACGGTAACCACCATCACGTAGTACACCGCCACCGCCAGCAGAGTCTCCATCACGAGGAAATTTTGCGCATACAAGCGCTGGCCGGTGAGCAGCAGCTCGGGTAAGGAGACCACCGACAGAATCGAGCTCAGCTTAATGATGGTGATGTATTCATTGATCAGCGTCGGCAGCGAGATGCGAAACGCCTGAGGAATAACAATCAGCCGCTGGATGCCGATAAAGCTGAAGCTCAGCGCATGGCCCGCCTCGCTCTGCCCCTTGGCCACCGACAGCAGGCCGCCGCGGTGGATCTCCGCCATATAGGCCGCTTCGGTGACGGTCATCGACACCAGCCCGGCGATAAACGGCACCCCGAGTAGCGGCTGGGTCACCGGAAACAGCTGCGGCAGGTTGTAGACAAACACCAGCAGCACCATCAGCGGCACGCTGCGAAAAAACCAGATATAGAGTTCGACGGGGATCTTGACCCAGCGCGGCGCGGAGAGCTTCGCGCAGGCTAACAGAAAACCGACCACCAGGCCGATCCCCCAGGACAAGGTGCTGACCACGATCACGGTCACGCACGCCTGCCAGAATGCTCCAATGCTAAACAGTGAAAAAAAGTATCCCCAATCGAACGCCATACCGACTCCTGTTGCGCAGTGCTTATTGTCTTAATCGATGCTTTCTAAGTTGTATTTTTTGATCAGCGCGGCATATTGGCCGTTGGCTTTCAGCGTGGCCAGGGTGGCCTTAATCGCCTCCGCCAGCTCGGTGTTGCCTTTGGCGACGTAGATCCCCAGCGGCAGCGGGTAGACCAGGCGCGTAGAGCTTATCCCCAGGCGGCCGCGGCTCTTGTCGACGATGAGCTGCGCCGCCGGGGCAATCTCAAGCTGGGCGCCGATGTTCTTCGACAGCAGCGCCTGCGAGGCTTCCGGCGCCGTAGGGAACTCCTGAATGGTGATGGCCGGTTTGCCGTTTTTCAGGCACCACTCATCGGAGTGTTTTTTCAGGCTGGTCACCCAGGTGGTGCCTGCCTGCAGGCCGACCTTCACACCGCACAGCTCATCTTCGGTTTTCGGCTGCACCGCGCCGCCCTTCAGGGCGATGATCGACGCGCCGGAGAGGGCGTAAGGGATGGCGTCGGCCTGTTTCTGGCGTTCCGGCGTCACGTACATCCCGGAGATCACCGCATCATATTTCTTGCCGATGCCGAGGATCAGGCTGGTGAACTTGGTGTCGATCAGCTGCGGTTTGGCCTGCAGATGTTGGGCGATCAGCGCGGCGAAATCCGGGTCGAGACCGACGATGTTGTTATTGCTGTCATAGGACTCAAACGGCGGGTAGGTGACCTCCATCCCCACCTTAAAGACGCCCTCGGTCAGCAGTTCCGCCGCCTGGGTGACAGGGGAAAAACAGGCGCTGACGGCGAGGGTAAGCGCGACACGGCGCGAGATTTTTTTCAGGGTGCTAGTCATCATGGTTCCTCACGGGTGGTTAGGGTTTTTTTGCTGTGCCTGTTTTTTCAAATGGCCAAAGGTATTGGTGCCGCGCGCGCGCTCCGGTAGCTGAAGTTCACCGCGATTGACCTTCTCGCGCAGGTAGCGATAGGTTTGCAGCGCCTGGCTCCACATATGCTCCCCGATGCTGAGCTCCTGATATTCACCGGCTTCGCCGGCGGCGAGGAAGGTCGGCAGCGGGCGGATCAGCGTGTGGTAATCGCAGGCGAAAAACAGCGGGAAGGAGTACCGCTCCTGCGGCACTTTGCGCACCCGGTGGGCTGTAGCAACAAATGTGCCAGCGCTGAGCACTTCCAGCATGTCGCCGATATTGATCACGAACGCCTCTTCTCCGGCGGCGTTCTTGACGGGAGGTGCATCGATCCACACGCTTTCTTCATTGAGGACTTCAAGGCCGGGCTGGTCGGCGAGCAGCAGGGTGAAGCACTCATAGTCGGTGTGTGCACCAATTCCGGGAACATCTTCGACGCTGGCGTCGAACGGGTAATGGATCAGCCGCAGCTTGGCCGGCGGGCAGGTCACCATCGGTTTGAAATACCCTTCCGGCAGGCCGAGCGCGAGGGCGAAAGCGTCGAACAGACGGTGGCCGAGGGCGAAGACTGCGTCGTAGTAGGCCAGCACCCGCGCGCGGAAATCCGGCAGATCGGGCCACTCATTGGCGCCGATCAGCGGCGTGCCGGCGAGCACCAGCGGATGGTCATCCGCTGCCTGGAAGCCGATATCGAAAGCCTCTTTATGGTCCGGCTTGCCGGAGCCGTAGATCTCTTCTCCTTCCGGAACGTAGCCCTTATGGCTTTTGGAGTGGCCGATGTAATAGTTCATCTTCTCCTCCATCGGCAGGGCGAAGATCTGCTTCGCCGCCTCGCGGACGCCGGCGATCAGCGCCGGGTCGATGCCGTGGCCAGTGATGTAGAAAAAGCCCACCTCGCGCGCCGCGCGGCCGATGGCGTCGGCCACCGCCTGGCGCCTGGCGAGATCGTCGCCGGCCAGATCGCGGATATCGATGGTCGGGAGTTCAGTAAAAGCGTGCTTCACGGCGGTCATGGCTGCGGTTCCTGTTCAGTGAGCGTTAAAAACTGCTGAAAGTGGGCCTGCTGGCGCGCGGCCATCCAGGCGTTGAGCGACCAGAGGTCGGCCACCGGGACGTTGGTGAACGGCAGATGGTGCAGATAGCCGTCGGCGCCAAACTCCGGGGTCAGCGTGGTCTGCGGGTAGCCGCGCTGGCGCTGTGAATGCCAGACCTGCTGCCAGAAACGCTCGGCAAAAGCCAGCGCCGACTGATACTCCGGCGCCGCCGGGTGCGGCACCTGCGGCCCCTGGTCGTAGCCCACCCGAGCCTGCACGTGATGCACGCGGTCGATAAAGGCGCTGAAGTCATCGCTGGGGTCATCCAGCAGGCGCTCGCTGACCACCACCCAGTGGCTGATGTCGGCGGTAAAGCGCAACTGGGGGAGCTGCTGAATAATCTCCAGCGTGAGCCACGGGCTGTACAGCGAGGTGGCGCGATGGGTTTCAAAACTGCAGGTCAAACCAAACCCGGCGGCCAGCTCGTGCGCCTTGCCGAGAAAATCGACCTGCTGCGCCAGCGGCCAGCGATCGTTGCCCGCCAGCAGATTGACAAAGCGCGGGTTGAGGCTGCTGGCCTCGGCGAAGCGGGTCTGCAGGCGCGCCAGATGCTGCTCCGGCGTTTCATGCTGGGCGGGGAGCACTCCGCCGCCGCTGAAAAGAATGGCGATATACTCCAGCCCCGACGCCTGCAGGCGGTCGGCGAGCTCCCGCCGTTCGGCCACCGTTAACGGCACGCGGGCTTCGATACCGCAGCAGCCGACGCGCTGCAGTTCATCCAGCGTTTGCGACCAGGGGGTGGTGACTCCCCAGAGGGTGCGAAAGCATTTCAGCTCCATGGCGGCTTCCTCAGGCGTACTTCACGCCGGGCAGGACGCAGAGCATCTCGTACAGCAGGTTGGCCGCCAGCTGGGAGGTATTACCGCTCACGTCGTAGGGGGGCGAGACCTCGACCAGATCGGCGCCAATCAGGTTCAGGCCGCGGCAGCCGCGGACGATCTCCAGCGCCTGAATGGAGGTCAGGCCGCCGACTTCCGGCGTCCCGGTTCCCGGGGCCCAGATGGGATCGAGGCTGTCGATATCAAAGCTGAGATACACCGGCCCGTCGCCCATCTGCTGGCGGACTTCGGCCATCAGTGGCGCCAGCGAGGTATGCCAGCACTGCTCCGCCTGCACCAGGCGAAAGCCCTGGTCAACGCCCCACTGGAAGTCGCCGGCGGCATAGCCCTGGGCGCGCTGGCCAATCTGCACCACCCGTTTGAGGTCGAGCAGTCCCTCCTCAACGGCGCGGCGGAAGGTGGTGCCGTGGGCGATTTTCTCTCCGAACATCTCATCATTGGTATCGGTATGGGCGTCGACGTGGATGAGCCCCACCGGACCATGTTTTTTGGTCAGCGCCCGCAGGATCGGCAGGGTAATGGTGTGGTCCCCGCCGAGGGTCAGCGGGATCAGCGGATAACTATTCAAACCGGTGTAGTAATCTTCGATAATTTGCACCGATTTGAGCAGGCTGTAGGTATTGATCGGTACATCGCCGATGTCGGCCACCGACAGCGAGTCGAACGGCGCGGCGCCGGTTGCCATATTGTACGGACGGATCATCACCGATTCGGCGCGAATATAGCGCGGTCCGTAGCGCGTACCTGAGCGCTGCGAGGTGCCGATATCCAGCGGAATGCCGACAAATGCCGCATCAAGTCCCTGTAAATCTTCGATAAACGGCAGGCGCATCATTGTGGCGCGGCCGGCGAAGCGTGGCATCTCATTGCCACCCTGCGGTTGGTGAAAGAGGTTATCCATGTCTGCTCCTGAATCTGACGGATGAAACGTAACAGGAGAGATAGTGCGCAACCCGCGCTGGACTTTACATCGTCTGACGTAAATACTCAGTTCATTTATTGGTGAACTAAATACGATGCATCACGACGCCAGCCTTAATATTCGACAGCTGCAGGTTTTCGAGGCGGTGGCCCGCCTGGAGAGCTATAGCCGGGCCCAGCAGGAGCTGGGCATTTCGGTCTCCGCCATCAGCAATGCGATGTCGCAGCTGGAGGGACAGCTTGGCTTCACCCTCTGCCAGCGCGGGCGCGGCGGTTTTTCCCTGACTGAGAAAGGTCAGCAGTTTTTACAGCAGGCGATCCGCGTGCTGAGTGAACTCAATGAGCTGGAGCGGCAGTCGGCGCTGCTCAAAGGGGAGCACAGCGGCACCTTGTGCATCTCGACGCTCGACTCCATCGAGACCGAAACGGCGCTCTCGCTGCCGGTGGTTCTGCGCAGCTTCAGCGACAAATTTCCCCATGTGCATATCAAACTGATTATTCGCACCCCGGCGGAGCAACTGAACGGCGTGCTGAACAACCATATCGACCTGGCCATCGGTAGCTACAACTCGCAGGTGCATAACATCATCAGCGAGCCGCTGTACCGCGAACAGCACTGGCTCTACTGCAGCGATCTGCACCCGATGTTCTTCAGCCGCCAGCTGGATAAAGAGCAGATCAGCCAGTGCCCGCTGGTGACCCGCAGCTACTGGAACACCAGCGATTTGCGCCGCCGGGGCTTCAGCAAAGGCAGCGCCACCGTCGAGACCGTCGACGCCCAGCTGTTGCTGATCCTCTCGGGGAAATATATTGGCTATCTGCCGGAGCATTACGCCTGGCCGTGGATCAAAGAGAACCGCCTGCGGGTGCTGCTGCCCAACGAGTTTGGCTTTCAGTCGCCGTTCTCGGCTATCTGTAAGCGCGGGCGCAGCAATGAGCCCTACCTGAAAGCGTTCCGCGACCTGTTGAAGAAAAACACGGTGGCGCGGCCGAAGTGGAATTACTGAGTGGGGTAGGGGCTTCCCTCCGCCGCGGTGGTGGCTCTGGCGCTCAGCGCGCAGCCTGGCGGTGGTATTTCTCCTGTTTAAAAAACGAACAGCAGCCGGTAGCCCGCCCGGGCTGCGGCTGCCAGGCAACTGCCTCCAGGTTATCCACAGGGTTAGGCGCCGCTGGTGTGGACAGGTCGCCGGGCAGCGCAGTCGTTAGCGATTCGCTTTAATGGTTTTTTCCGCAATCGCGATGGTGGAGAGTTTGTGCAGGCAGATCAGCGCCAGACAAATCCCGCAGGCAAACAGATAACTAGCCATACTCAATTTTTGCAGACGCGATAAATGATTAATTCTGTCAATCACCGCTGGGCTGGCGAGGCCTTCATACAGGAAAGGCAGCGCCGTTAAGAAGCCGCCAATAAAATAGAGCACCAGACTGATGACTTCGACAGCCTTACGGTATAACCAGAAGCGATAACCCCATTTTTTCCATTTGAATATGCGTTTCTCATCATTGACCGAAATCAGATGCTGGCATTTACTGTAGTTATCAATATCGCTGACTGGATTTTTGCATTTCAACAATATCTTTCTTTGCGCCATGGTCAGGTTTTTATCTTTGGTCAGCGCGGCGATACCATATTCGTATGCGATCCGTTGCAGATCGGGGTCGTCACTATTTTTGTGCAGTGCGGCGGCGAATTCACTGATATTTTTGCGCGAGGTGAATATTTTATCTTTGGGAAATACCCAACCTGAACGCACGGCGACAATCTGAATAATCAACGTGATAATCGCTATCGCATATTTGAAAAACTCTGCCGAGAGAATATTCATATCCGTATATTCCTTTCCATGATGAAGGGGAAAACTGAAATATACCTTAGCCATGTGAGCGGAGAGGTGTCAAATATCACGCTGCGCGGGAAGAATATCTTCGGTGATAAGAGATTAGCGTCTGGGGAAAGGGGGAAAAATCCGCCAGCGTGGCCGGCGGAGGGGGCCGGGCAGGGCTTATATCGGCCTCGCCGTCAGGGCCATCATATCGCTGATCGCCTGCTGGCGGTTAAAATGGCGATCGCGGTGGATCTCACTCTCGCCCACCTGCAGCGAGGCGGCCCAGATCTGCTGACAGCGCGGCCGGCGGCGGGCGTCAAAGTGCGCCAGCGCGGCTGCTACGCTGTCGGTCTGCTGCAGCGCTTCGCGCAGCACGATGGCATCCTCAATCGCCATGCCCGCCCCCTGACCGAGATGCGGAGTGGTAGCGTGAACCGCGTCGCCCACCAGCACGACGCGTCCCTGATACCAGGGATCGTCGACGAACAGCTCCTCCAGCGGCTTATAGACGACCTCGTCGTTGTTAACGATATGCTCGCGCAGGCTGCCCGGTAACCCCGCGCCGGGCGGCAGACGGCGGCGCATCTCCGCCGCCAGCTGGTCGCGGGTGTAGCGGGGGTTATCCGCTTCATGGGAGGTGATAAACAGATACATCAGATCTTCCCCCAGCGGCACCAGCCCACAATTGCAGCCCTCGCCCATAAAGCACATCAGATGATCCACCTCCGGCGGCCGCGGAAAGTTGTAGCGCCACACGCCCTGGCCGGTAAAGCGAGGTTGATAGCGCTCGCCGTAGAGCATGCCGCGCACCCGGGAGTAGATCCCGTCGGCGCCGACCAGCAGATCGTAGCGCCCCTCGCCGCCGCGGCTGAAGCTCACCTCCACGGCATCATCATGCTGACGGAAGGCGTCAATGCTCTCGCCAGTGGTCAGCCTGGCCCCCAGCTCCTGCGCGGTGGAGCAGAGTACGTGGTGCAGGGCCAGGCGGGAGATACCGACGTTGGCCGGGAACTGTTCGCCCGCCAGCCGCTCGCCGGGAAAGCTGGCTAACTGCTGGCCGCTCAGGGTATGCACCGAGACGCTGTCAAACGGCCAGGCGGCGTCCAGATAGCGTTCCAGCACGCCAAGCCGCTGCATTTCGCGCACAACATTGTTCTGCTGAATGATACCGACGCCGTAGACCCGCCACTGCGGCTGGATCTCCACCACATCGACGGCGACACCGGCCTGGCGGAGAGCGATGGCGGTGCATAATCCGCCGATGCCGCCGCCAACGATTAATGCGTTATGGATATTCATCGTAGGTGTTTTCTCAAGGGGACAGAGAGCAGGACGTTAACCAACGGAGCGGCACGCTGACTAATCGCGATAAAGAATGATCGCTATCGCAAAAAACAATATCGCCGTGGAAATTGAAAACAAAAAGTTGCAGAAAAGTTAAATTAAGCCACAGGATAAGCACGCCATTTCTCGCCGGGGGACCCATGCGTTATCAACATCTTGACCTGAACTTACTGGTGGCACTGGATGTGTTACTGGATGAACAGAACATTACGCGCGCGGCGGGCCGGTTGCATATGACCCAGTCTGCCACCAGCGGGGTACTCAACCGGCTGCGCACCTACTTTGAGGACGACCTGCTCACCCAGGTGGGCAGAAAGATGCGGCCCACGCCGCTGGCGGAAGAGCTGCGGGAGCCGGTTCGCGACGTGCTGATGAAAATTCAGACCTCTATTGCCCGACGGCCGGTGGATGAGCCGGCAACCAGCAAGCGCCATTTTCGCATTATGGCCTCGGATTACGTGATCAACGTGATGTTGAAGGATGCGCTGCAGGCGGTACATCAGGAAGCGCCGAGTATGACCTTTGAGTTTTTCTCGCCTGACGCCCAGTCCACCGGCATGCTCAACCGCGGCGAGCTGGATATCATCGTGGCGCCGGAACGTTTTATGGCCGCCGACCATCCTGCCGAAGCGCTGTTTGACGAAGAGTTTGTCTGCCTGGCCTGGGCGGACAATCCCCACACCGGCGAGATGCTGACCCTCGACGCCTGGCAACAGCTGGGGCATGTGTCGGTGGTCTTTGGCCGTGAGCGGCAGCCGGGGCTGGAGGGCAATCTGTTTGCCGAGTCGGGGCTAAGTCGTCGTATCGAGGTGGTGACTCACAGCTACCATTGCGTTCCGCAGCTGCTGCTCGGCACTTCGCGGATCGCCACGCTGCACCGGCGGTTGGCGGAGCAGTACGCGGCGATGCTGCCGCTGCGTCTTTTCCCGGTCCCGGTGACCCTGCCGATGATGCGCGAATTTATCGGCTGGCACCGCTCGCTGGATAACGATCCTATCTTCGGCTGGCTGAAGGCAAAAATCGTCGCCAGCGCACGCTAACCCACGGGTATTGCTCCCGTCGATACCTGACATCCTGAGACATGATTGGTCGCCCGCAGGTGCTTTATGTGACAGTGCCTGCGCTAAAGCGACTGCGACTGAATGTTGAAGGATGACCCTATGTTTCGCTATTTCCCTAAAAACTATGTCTGGAACCTGTCGGTGGATCTCTCCATCGAGATGGGCGCCCGCATCGGTGAGATCGAAGAGATGTGCGCGCCGCTGCTGGCTGCGTCCGAGCATCCCGACGCCGAAGGCACCCGCGCGTTCCGGGAAACCTGGTCCCGAATGGCCGATAAATTATGCGCGCTGGCGGGCGAAGATGAAGCGCGGGGACGGCGGCTGTCGGCGGGAGAGAAGTATCTCCGGGCGGCCAACTATTACCTGACCTGCGAACGCCTGCAGGCGCATGGCGCACCGGACCGCGATGCGCTGTACCGCCGCTTTCTCGATGTCTTTGCCGCCGGGCTGCACCATACCCATGCCAACTGTCAGCGGGTAACCATCCCCTACGAGGGCAAAACCCTGTCGGCACTCTACGTCCGCGCCGAAGGGGTGACCGGCCGCGCGCCGCTGCTGGTGCAGGTCAACGGTCTCGACTCCACCAAAGAGATGAAATATCTGGTGGGATTACCGCAGTGGCTGGCGCAGCGCGGGGTCTCCTCGCTGGTGGTCGACCAGCCGGGAACCGGCGAAGCGCTGCGTCTTCACGACATGAAGGCCCGCTATGACAGCGAGCACTGGGCCAGCCGGATCGTTGACTGGCTGGAGCAGCACCCGGAGGTGGATGCCGGGCGCATCGGCATGGAAGGCGTCTCGCTGGGCGGCTATTACTGCCCGCGGGCGGTGGCGTTTGAGCCGCGCTTCGCCTGCGGCGTGGTGTGGGGGGCGAATCACGACTGGCGTGAGGTGCAGCAGCGCCGCCGCGAACGCGAAGGGGATTTTCCGGTACCGCACTACTGGCAGCACGTGCGCTGGGTCTGGGGCGGCGAGGATATCGACGCTTTTATGCGCCTTGCGGAGAACGTCCATCTCGACGGCGTACTCGACCGCATACGGGTGCCTTTCCTCGTCACCCATGGTGAAAAGGACTCGCAGATCCCGGTGAAATGGGCGCAGCGCACCTACGACCAGCTGGTGAACAGCCCACGCCGCGAGCTGAAAATTTTCACAGACCGCGAGGGCGGTGTGCAGCACTCCAGCTTCGACAACTCGATTAACGCCGGGCACTACATCGCTGACTGGGTGGCGGAAACCCTCGGCGGCCGGGTGGCCTGAACACGCATAAGGAACAACCGCGATGAATATTCTTGGTCCGGATTATCTGGTATTTGGCGTCGATGACCTGGCGGGTTGCCGGCAATTTCTTCTCGACTACGGTTTACGCGAGCAGGAGAACGGTTTTTTTAGCGCGCTGGATGGTACCGGCGTGCTGCTGCGGGAGCGTGACGATCCGTCGCTGCCCGCGGCGCTGCCCAGCGGCAGTCAGTTGCGGGAAACCGTCTATGGCGTGGCGGATAGCGCCACGCTGGAGGCGATTGCCGAGACGCTGCGCCGCGATCGTGAGGTGAAGCTTGGCGCCGACGGCGTACTGCGCTGCGTCGATGATGCCGGCTTTGCCCTTGGTTTTCGCGTCAGCCAGCGCCAGCCGCTGCAGCGGGAAGGGGAGAAAATCAATGCCCCGGGGGATCACGCCGGGCGGCCGGTCAACCAGACCGGGGCCAGCGCTGACATGGCGGCAGAGCCGCGTTCGCTTTCCCATGTGGTCTATTTTGTGCCGGACGCCGCGCGCGCTGAAGCCTTCTATCAACGGCTGGGCTTTGTCTGTACCGATCGCTTCACCCACGTCGGCCCCTTCCTGCGGCCCGCCGGCACCCAGGATCACCATACCCTGTTTCTGATCCAGGCTCCGCCGTTTATGACCGGTATTGAACACTTTACCTTCCATCTCGGCGGCCCAACCGAGCTGATGATGGCCGGTAGCCGCTTTCAGCAGAAGGGGTATCAGACCTTCTGGGGGCCGGGGCGCCATCAGCTGGGATCGAACTGGTTCTGGTACTTCAACAGCCCGCTCGGGTGTCATATCGAATATGACGCCGATATGGATCAGCACGACGACCACTGGCAGCCGCGCGAAGCGCTGCCGGGGGCCGATAACTCGCAATATTTCCTGCTGGGGTATCGTGAGAAGTGGGCCCCCGGTCCGGATAACGCCCGCTGATGGTTCGTCTGTGCCGTGCCGACAGCCTGGCCGAGGGCCAGGCGCGGGGATTTGACCCTACGGGCAGCGGGCAGGCGACGGTGATTGCCTGCCGCTATCAGGGGACACTCTATCTGTGGCGCAACCGCTGTCCGCATCTGGATACCCCGATGAACTGGCGGCAGGACGCTTTTCTCAACGCCCGGGGCGACCGGCTGGTCTGCTTCGCCCACGGGGCGATTTTTATGCCGGACAGCGGCCTTTGCGTGCAGGGCGCCTGCGCCGGCCAACGTCTGAGTCCGCTGGCTGGCGACGTTGACGCCGACGGCTGGCTCTGTCTGCAGGAGGAGGCAGATCATGAAACTGGCAACACGAGATAACGGTGAACGCGACGGCTGCCTGGTGGTGGTCTCGCGTGATTTGACGCTGATGGCCGATGCGGCGGATATCGCTCCGACGCTCCAGCAGGCGCTGGAGCTGGCCCCGCGCGTCTGGCCTGCGCTGCAGGCGCGCTATCAGGCGCTCAATGCGCGCCGCTACCCGGCGGCACAACCCTATGATCCCTGGCGTCTGCTGGCGCCGCTGCCCCGCGCCTGGCAGTGGCTGGACGGATCGGCCTTCCTCAGCCATGGCGAGCGCATGCAGCGGGCCTTTCATCTGCCGCCGATTGCCGGCGCCGACCAGACGCCGCTGATGTATCAGGGCAGCGGGGACGACTTTCTTCCCCCTCACGCCGGGATAAGCTGCCGCCGGGTCGAGGATGGCCTCGACTTTGAGGGCGAATTCGCGGTGGTGGTCGACGAGGTGCCGCAGGGCTGCTCGCCGCAGCAGGCACTGAGCTATATCCGCCTGATCGTCTTGCTCAACGATATCAGTCTGCGGGCGCTGGCGCCGCGCGAGATGCAGACCGGGTTTGGTTTTATTCACGCCAAACCCGCCTCGGCTTTTGCGCCGGTGGCCCTTACCCCGGATGAACTGGGGGAGGCCTGGCAGCATGGGCGGGTGGCGCTGACGCTGCAGGTGATGCGCAATGGCGAGCCGTTTGGCTGCCAGTCAGGCAGTAACATGCATTTCCATTTTGGCGAACTGATTGCCCATGCGGCGCAGACCCGCCGCCTGCGCGCCGGGACGGTGGTGGGCTCCGGCACGGTGTCCGGGCCGGACGCCAGCCGCGGCACCAGCTGTATCGCCGAGGTGCGGGCCATGGAGATGCTGGCCCATGGTGAACCGCGTACGCCGTTTTTGTCCCCAGGGGAGCGGGTGACGATGGCAGCCCACGCCCCCGATGGCCGGCCGCTGTTTGGCGTGCTGGATCAACACGTTGTGATGTTAATGGAGTAAACCATGATCAATCTTTTACAAGGGCGTCGGCTGGTCGATCTTTCCGTCACCCTGGACAACAATCCCTGGACCGATCCGCCGCCGCTGCTGCCGAACATTGAATATCAGGATCATCAGCAGGGGTGGCCGGAAATGGCGGCGATGTTCCCGGGACTGGAAAAATCGCAGATGCCGGGAGAGGAGGCCTGGGCCTCCGAGCGCCTGACCGTGACGCCGCACAATGGCACCCATATGGACGCCCCCTGGCACTACAGCTCGACCACCAACGGCGGCGAACCGGCGTTTGGCATCGATGAGCTGCCGCTGGAGTGGTGCATGCGCCCCGGCGTCCGGCTGGATTTCCGCCACGTCGCCGACGGGGCGATCCTGCAGCCGGAGGATCTGCAGCGCGAGCTGGCGCGGATAGGCTATTGCCTGTCGCCGCTGGATATCGTGTTAATCAATACCGCAGCCGGCGCCCGCTACGGCCAGCCGGACTATCTCCAGCGCGGCTGCGGTATTGGTCGGGCGGCGACGCTGTGGCTGCTGGAGCAGGGCGTGCGGGTTGTTGGCACCGACGCCTGGAGCTGGGATGCACCCTTCCACTTTACCCGCGAACGCTTTCAGGCCAGCGGCGACGCCGGGCTGATCTGGGAGGGGCATAAAGCCGGCAGGGAGATCGCCTATGGGCAAATGGAGAAGCTGAGCAACCTGGAGCAGCTTCCCGACTACGGCTTCTGGGTGAGCTGCTTTCCCTACAAGATCCGCCGCGGTTCGGCCGGGTTTATCCGCGCGGTGGCGATTGTCGACGCCTGAAACTACGGAAGGTTATGTTAATTTAATGTGAATGTATTGTGTTAATTGTGATAGCAATCGCAGTCCACGCCACCTGCATCCGGTAGGGTAGAACGGTATGTGTGCTGAGTTCGCTAATGCGTTGTCAGCCAGTATGCCGGGGCGCAAAACGCCTTTCTTTATCGATAAAAAATAGAACTGTAATTCATATTCTAAATGAAGGGCAGTGACGGAGAGCGGAAAATGGTGATGCACAAGGTTTCAGCAACCCCGCGCGAGGCGGGGGTCGTACAGGCGATGTTATTGATGTTGGCGGCCCTGCTGCCGATCATGGGGACGTTGACCATGCTGCCGGTGATGCCGATCCTGTTCGGCCATTTTGCCGCGCAGCCGCACGCTCAGCTGTTGGTGCCGATGATCATCACCTTACCGGCGGTGAGCATGGCGCTGCTGGCGCCGCTGGCCGGAATGGTGGGCGATCGCCTGAGTCGTCGCCGTCTGCTGATCGCCGCCACCGGCGTGTACGCGGTGTTTGGCCTGCTACCGGTGATGCTCGACGATCTGCATACCATTCTGCTGGCGCGGCTGGTGATGGGCATCGCCGACGCTTTTATCCTCACCACCGCCAATGCGCTGATTGGCGACTACTTTGCCGGCGAGGCGCGCAGTAAATGGCTGGCGGTGCAGAGCGGCATGGGGTCGGTACTGTCGACGCTGATTGTGCTGGGCGCTGGCCTGCTGGGAACCCTGGGTTGGTATGGGCCGATCTATTTGTATGCCCTGGCGATCCCGGTCTTTATCGGCCTGTGTCTGTTCACCGCTGAACCGGCACTCCGCCATCGCGCGGACAATATCGCTGACGAGAAGGGCGTCGCTTTTCCGCAGCGCAAAATGGCGGCGATCGGCCTGATTACCCTTGGCAGCGCAATCCTCTACTTTCTCGAGCCGCTGCAGATAAGCCTGGTGTTCAGTCAGCTCGGGCTGACCTCCAGTAGCCAGATCGGCATCGCTACCGCCATGGCTGGGGTGGGGGTGCCGCTGGGGGCCTGGCTGTATGGCCGCAGCGCGAAGCAGCGTATCGACAGGCAGTTTTTGCTGTTTTACGCCATTTTTGGTTTCGGCCTGTTGTTTATCGCTGTGGCCCGCAATCCGCTGGCCGGCGTGGCGGCCGGGTTCGTCGCGCAAATCGGTAACGGAATGCTGATCCCCCTGATGCTGGCCTGGATGATGAAGACCCTGCCGGCGCCGCACCGCGCGACGGGGATCGGCATCTGGCATACCTTCTTTTTCCTCGGCATGTTCATCAGTCCAGTACTGATGAACATGCTGAATGGCGTTACCGGCAGCCTGCAGCACAGCCTGCTGTGGTTTGCGCTGTTGACGCTGGCTATCGCCGGTATGACGGGCATCGCCAGCGCCCGGATGGGGGGCCGCCGCGCGCTGGCCCGCTAATTTTACCTGACGACGATATCACCATACGCCCGCTGGCCTCCCGGCGGGAACGGGAGGTTATTATTTAAAAAAGCCTACACCTTATTTAGCGTTAACTTTCAGCCTAATTAATCCCTGTTAATAAACGTATTGTGACGAATTTATTTTTCACGATATGGCGCATCTTACCTGCAAAAAATAAAAATGAGGGTTTATTATGAGTCTCTGCTGTACCGACGTAAGTAAGAAAATAATTTTTCCCCTTTCGGCGCTGACGCTGGCGATATTCTCCAGTACCGCGCTGGCGGATACCTGGACCTGTGAGCAACTGGATAAACTGAATACCCGCTCCGCGCAGGTCGTCAGCCCTCCGTCGACCTGCGAATCGCTTATCGGCGATATTGGCGGCTTTCGCAGCGCGCTGGCCGACCGCGGCTGGGGCGTTCAGTTAAGCTGGAACCCGATGGTGATGTACGATCTGAAAGGCCAGTCCGCCGACCCGCAACAATATGCCGGGCAAAGTTTTACCTGGTCGCAAAATATGTCTTTGAACGTCACCTACGATTTAAGCCGAATTGGGTTTACTAAAGACGCGCAATTTACTTTCTCTCCCCAGTGGGCGACCTCGAATTATCATGACAGTTATCCGGAGCTGCATAATATTGCGGTGCTGGCGGTGAACCAACCCTTATTAAACGGCCAGCTGGAGCTGCAATATGGTTTTTATCCGTTAATTCGCCAGTTTTACGGCATGGTGCTGGGGGGCAACTCTTCTTCAGCCGCGCTGGGGCCGACCAGCGTGATCCCGGTGCAGGTGGGGATCAGTCTCAACGCGCCGACGCCGACCTTCACCGCCATCGTCCGCGATAGCGAAAAGAAGTTTTATAACAACTTTGCCGTCAGCCGCAGTATGTCACCTGCCGGGCACCTCGACGACGTGGAGCAGAACCCCTCGGGCCTGAAATGGCACGTTGATGGCGCCAACCCGATCCTGGTGGATGAGTTTGGCTTTAAGCAGCCGGCGGGCGAGTCGCAGCGCTCGCTGTGGTTCCGCGCCGGGGCAATCTACAACACCTCGCATTACCAGTATTTTGACCAGCCCGGCGACAGCAGCAGTAACTACGCGTTCTATGTCGCCAACACTGTGCAGCTGACCCAGCCGAAAAAAGGGCTTCCGCTGGGGCTGTATCTTGATGTGAAAGCGGACTATGCTCCGGACGATCGCAACGCTTACACCAGCGACTTCCAGGTCACCTTCTTTGATATCGGCCTGTTTCCCGGCCGCGAGCAGGATATGACCTCGCTGGGCTATACCCGCTCCTTTATCAGTAAAAAGTTCCGCGATTATGTCGGCGAGGCCGGGATGGAGGCGCCGCAGAGCATCAACGCCATCTCCCTGTCGCACGCTCTGCGCCTGACCAAAGGCATTTACTGGATCAACGGTATCACCTGGCAGGATAACCCGACGCTGGTACCGAAGCATGAGTCGGCGGTTCTCTGGCAGTCCTCGATGTACTGGAACTTCTGACCACAGACCACCTGAGGATTTTAACCCCGCCCGCCGGTACGCTGCCGCCGGGCGGTTTTTTTCGCGAACCGGTTGGCGGATGGACAAAAAAAGAGGGTCGGCACGTTGCCGACCCTCTTTGCCATCGATCCGGGTTTAGCCCCGGTGGCTGATTTTCCCGTCGGGGGTCAGCACGAAATCGAAGGTTGCCCGAATATCGTCGCTGGCGAAACCCACCGCCAGCTGCCAGGGGCCGCTGGCCAGTTGCCATTCCTGGGCAGGCACCTGCCAGCGCTGCAGCGCGTGACGCGGCAGGTCAAGGGTCAGGGTGGCTTCGTCGTGCGCCGGGACGCTGACTGCCGCAAACTCCGCCAGCGCCGACCATGCCGTCTGCGGCCCCCGCAGGTAGAGCTGGACCACCGCTTTCCCGTCGCGGGCGGCGCGGTTTTGCAGCTGGCAGCGCAGCTGCAGCCCGTCCACCTCGTCGCCTGTCAGCGCGGCGGCGTTGAGGGTGATATCGGCATACCCCAGACCGTGGCCAAAGGCCCAGGCGGCGGGACGTTCGCGGGCGCTAAACCAGCGATAGCCCACCTGCTGGCGCTCGTGATACCAGAGGTCGCCCGCGGCGTCCGGCGTCAGGCTGCGTACCGGATAGTCATCCAGGCGCTGGGCGAAGGTGACCGGCAGGCGACCGCCAGGTTCACGATCTCCGGCCAGCACCGAGGCCAGCGCCGGGCCAAACTCCTGGCCCGGATACCAGACGACCATCACCGCCGCCGCGTCGGCGAGACACCCGGTATCCACCGGATGGGCAACGTTCAGCACCACCACCGTCCGCGGGTTCGCCGCGCAGACGGCGCGGATCAGGGCGACCTGATGCCCCGGCAGCGCGGTAGCGTCCCGGTCGATGCTCTCCAGACCGGCATCGGCCGTTTCGCCAATCACCAGCACCACGCTGTCGGCCGCCCGGGCATGGTCGACCGCCTGCTGCAGCAGATCGATGGTTTGCGGGGGCTGGCAGCCAAACCAGATGCCGTGGGCGATACTGCTACCGAGCGCCATCTCGGCCCGGAAGGTCAGGGATTCCCCGGCCTGTAGCGGAAATTCAAGGTGAGTATGGGGGGCCTGCATCAGCTTGCCCATGATATCCCCGTCCAGCGCCTCGCCATTGAAGGTCGCCACGCGTTCGCCGTTCAGCTGCAGGGCGACCTCCCCGGTGCCGCCGATCCAGAAGCCGTAGCGGCCGCTGACCGGCGCGGTGAACTGGCAGCTTACTGTCACGGTGGCGCGTTCGGTCAGGCGCAGCATGTCGCCGACGCCCGGCATATCGCGAAACCAGATCAGCGAGGAGGCATCGCGCACCTCCCGGTGAACCACCTCCCCGGCGGCGGTGGCGTAGGCAACGTCCAGTCCGCGTTCGCCGGCGGCGGTGCGCAGCGGCAGATGATGCAGAGGCGGGATGCGGTAATCGCTCTCCACCCCCTGGGCATAGCTTATCTCAACCCCGGCGGCGGAGAAGCGCTGACGAATGGCCTCCAGAGGGGAGATCAGTCCCGGCATCAGCGCCACTCTGGCAAAGGTCCCGCCCTGGAAGCAGGGCGTCGTGGCGTTGGGACCCATCACCGCCAGCCGCTGTCCCGCCTGCGCGTCGAGAGGCAGCAGCCGCTGGCGATTGTGCAGCAGGACAAACCCCGCCGCCGCGGCTTCCTCCAGCGTGTGGCACCGCTGCGCCTGGGCGGCCGCAGAGCCATCCCACGGCAGAGGATGGCTGACCCGTTCGGCCAGCCGCGCCAGCCGGGCGGCGGCATCGTCGAGACGCCGGGCATCGCTGTCGGTATCCATCAGCGCAGGCAGCAGGTGGTCGCCCATATGGCGGGCCGGGCCCGGCATCTCCAGATCCAGTCCGGCGCGGAAGCTGGCCGGGCCATTTTGGGTGCCGAACCAGTCGGACATCACCAGCCCGTCCCAGTCGAGATCGCGCTTCAGCCACTGGCTGATGGCCTGATGCTGCTCGGCGCAATAGATCCCGTTCACCCGGTTATAGGCGGTCAGCATGCCCCAGACGCCGCGGCTGGCCGCCACTTCGAACGGCCAGAAATAGACTTCGCGCAGGGTGGCTTCATCGACGACCACGTTCATGGTCCGCCGATCGGTTTCTGAATCGTTACAGACCATATGTTTGACGATGCAGCCCACTCCCTGGCGCTGAACGCCGTCGATCCACGCCGCGCCCAGCTCGGCGATATGCCGCGGGTCTTCGCCAAAAAGCTCAAACGCGCGGCCGGCAAGGGGGCTGCGCAACAGGTTCAGGTTAGGCGCCAGCAGCGCCTGCGTCCCGGTGCGCAGCGCCTCCTGACCGATGACGCCGCCCACCCGGCTGACCAGCTGGCGGTCCCAGCTGGCGCCAAGCGCCAGCCCGCAGGGGCTGAGCAGGGCAATATCCCGCTCGTCAACCCGGCCGCCGGTGATCCCCATCGGGCCATCGGACAAGGTGACCGATCCCAGCGTGGAGTGCGGGATAGGGTGGGTAGACCACATCCCCATCCCGGCGGTGAGCCGTACTTTTTCGGCAACGCTAAGCGACAGACTGAGCGCAGGCATCGGCATGTCTCCGTAAGAGGGCGTCAGGGGTGAAGGCCAGCGACTGTTCGGCTACGGTGGCCAGCGCGCGCTGGACCGCGTCGTCGGTGCAGCGGCCCTCGCTGTCGAACAGCGACACGCCGGCGGTGTTGAGGGTTACCCCCAGCGGGGTCGGCCAGCCGCGCAGGGCATGAACGATACCGCGCATGGCGCCGAGGGTGGTGTTGCACCCCTGCCAGCCGGCGGCGGTAACGATGCAGCCCACCGCCCGGCCATCGAGATAGACCCGGCTGTCGCCGCGCAAATCTTCCAGCAGGTCGATGGCGTTTTTCACCAGGCCAGACACGCCGCCGTGGTAGCCCGGCGAGGCCAGCAGAATGCCGTCGGCCTGGCGCACGGCTTCCACAAACGCTACCTCCTGCGGCGTGCGGGTGGTCACTTCCGGGTTAAACGGCGGCAGGGCCGCCAGTTCAGCGCCGCCGAACAGCTGGGTTTGCGCGCCGAGCGTGCGGGCATGGGCCAGCGCGGCGGCGAGGGCGCGCTCGGTGCTGGAGCCCGGGCGGGTAGTGCCGCCGATACCGATCAGCAGCGGCGGGCGCGAGAAAACAGGCTTATTCATAGCAGGATCTCCCGGTCGGATTAGCGAAAGCGCGGCAGGATCTGGTCCGCGAACAACGAGATCGACTGCTGGCTCAGGCGCAGGCGCTCCTCGGTCAGCGGGCCGTTGGTGAAGCCGAGCAGCACGTTGCCGATGCCCAGCTGCTGGTGGCGTTCCAGCTCCTCGGCGACGGTCTCCGGGCTGCCGTACAGGCACCAGGTTTTGATCCACTCTTCGCTGAAACAGTCCGGATGGCGGTGCAGCGTAACGCCGCTAAACTCTTCCGCCCGCTTGTTGTACTCATATTCCCGGTCGATGGCCTGCTGGTACCAGCCCATGATCTGCAGCATCTCCTCGCGGGCCTGCTCGTCGGTGGGGGCGATATGGACGCACTGCCAGGTATGGGTGGTCCACGAGAGGCAGTGGTTCACCACCTCGTCGCTATGGCCGGCGTTGAGCAGGGCATCGCGGTAGCGGGTGAAATAGTGGGTCAGCTGGCCAAACGGATCGTTGCTGGCCGGGATCGGCGGAGTAAACGCGGGTATAAAGGCCGGCCAGCCGTTGTCGGCGGCGCGCTGCATGCTGGTTTCACGCAGGGCCACCGGCATGATGCGGTTAAACGGTTTTTGCCAGGGGGCAGGAACGATGCGCTGGACCACCGCGCCCTTATAGTGGCCGGTCTCGAAGATGATCGGATCGTCTTCAATGTTTTTCTCCCACAGCCGCTGGACCAGATCGAGGTTCTCCTGCAGCAGGCTGGAGGCGTCCTTGTAGTTCACGCCAAAGCCGATCATCTCTTCCGGCGTGGTGCCGCTGCCGATGCCCACCAGCAGGCGGCCTTCGGTGAGTTGATCCAGCAGGTTAACGCGCTCGGCGAAGCGCACCGGGTGGTGCAGCGGGACGGTGGTGACTGACATGCCAAAGTGGATCTTTTTCAGCTGTCCCGCCAGGTATGCGGCGAAGACAAACGGATCGCTGGACATCGGCGCATAGCCGGTAAAGTGATGGTCTGGCATAAAGACCGCATCGAAACCGCGATCTTCGGCCTGGCGCGCGTGATCGATCAGTGACTGCATCACGAAACGATCCTGCTCGGGGGCAGTGGAACGGCCGACGAGGAAAACAGAGAAACGCATAGCAACTCCTGGGTTGTGTGGTGGTTGTTATTATTAAATGGAACTAGAATTATGATTCTAATTGTTTATCAAAGAATGAAAATGACCGCCATCACACTTTTGCCACATGGCCCACAGGTGAGTCGGGCGGGTAATTTGCAGCGCGGTTGCTAACTGCAATACACTGCGGGGGTTTTCTATGGATAAAGAGGTGAGAACTGCGATGACCGATCTTCCCGCGATGCGCCAGCCGAAACAGGACCGGAGCCGGGTGGCGCTGGAGCGGCTGATGGCCGCCAGCCGTGAAATCCTGCATGAAGGCACCTTTGAGCTGCTGACCATTGCTGAAATCAGTAAACGCTCGGGCGTTTCTGTCGGCTCGATTTATGCCCGCTTTGGCGGCAAAGAAGATCTGTTTATCGCCGTCATGATGGAGGTGATGCAGGAGCTGGACGCCGAATGGCAGCAACTGATCCAGCAGCTGCACGCACGCAATCTGCCGCTGCGCCAGCGGCTTCCGGCGCTGATGGATGTCCAGGCGGAGTATCTGCGCCGCCATGCCGGGATCCTGCGGCCGTTTATGGCGCGGGCGGATGATGAGCGCGTGGCGGGGATTGGTAAAGCCGCTTATCAGAAAAACGAACAGACCTTTATCGACCAGCTGCTCGATGCCGCGGCGGAGATCCGCCACCCCGAGCCGGAACAGGCCGCCCGCTTCTGCTTTACGGTTTCGTATGCCGCGCTGGCCCGCTTCCTCGGCCTGGGGTCGGCGGCAGAAGCTGCCGGTGAGGGCGACTGGGAACAGCTCAAACGCCATCTGGGCATGATGTGTCTGAGCTATCTGGTCACCCCCGTCGAGGCCGGCTAAGCCGCGGGATCTTACTTCGCTAACTGCCAGGCGCTGGCCTGCTTATGCTGACGCAGGCGCTGGCTATGACGGGAGAAGGTATAAAGAAATATCGCGGCGGCCAGAACCAGCGCCGCGATGCCGAGCGTCAGGAAGGCGCTCAGCACATCGTTCCCGGCCCGAAGGCGGATCGCGCCGACAATAATCGGGCTGACGAACATGCCCGCGAAGAAGGCCCCGGACCAGGCGCCCATCGCCCGGCCGCAGTAGGCGGGCGGAATCAGCGACCCTACCCAGTAAATCATCGCGTTAATCGCCATTCCGGCCCCCAGCTGCTGGATGGCGGAGCCGATCCCCATGGCGATCACCGTCCGCGATTCGCCCACCACCAGCATCCCGATCCCCATCAGGCAGAGCATGATGGCGAGCACGCGCTCCGGCGTATAGCGGCGGGAGACCAGACCGAACAGCAGCGAACCGACAGGTACGGCGAGGCTGACCAGCGACATAATCAGGCCGATACGCTGCGGAGTGGCATTTTGCAGAGTATGAAAGGCGTTGGCGCCATTGATGGTGTACACGTAATAAATGATGGCGCAGACAAACGTCAGCACGCTGAGGGTGATCACTCGCGGCCACGGAAACTGATTATGCTGCGCCGCCTGGGCAGCGTGCTGCGGACGGGCCGCCTGAGCCGGTTCGAACATCCAGAAGTACATCGCCAGGAACAACAGGATGGCGACAAAGTAGATCATAAAGGCGCCGTTCCAGCGCAGGGCGGTCAGATAGCCGGAGCTGGCCAGCACCAGCACCGCCAGCGCCGGGCCAATTACCCCCTGCACCGTCAGCCAGAAGCGGCGCTGTTTGTCGTCAAAGTAATCGATCAGCATGGTGTTAGCGATGGTCAGCACTACCGCCTCCGCCAGTCCGACGCCGAGGCGGCTGCAAAAGATGCCGGTCAGGGAGGTGATGTAGAGCGGCATTGTGCCGCAGATGCCATACAGCAGCGTGGCGCTGAGCAGCAGTTTACGGCGGCCAAATTTATCCGCCAGCCAGCCGGTGCAGGGCCCGGCGATGGCGATCACCAGACCGGGCGCGGTGAGCATCAGCGGTACCAGGGTTTCGACATAAGGCACGCCGGCGAAGTGCTGGATCAGCGTCGGGACCGCCGGCGCCAGGGAAACGATCGCCAGGATGGGTAGAAAGGCGGTCAGGGCGATGATGATGCCCTGGATCGCGCCGGCTTGCGGCGCGTGGGGCGGATTCAGGCTATGGCTCACGACGTTCTCCTTTTATCGCGCGGGTCGCCTGTCGTCGGCGGTGGCGCGGTTTTTTAGTATGCAGGTCAGGGATACAGGTGGCGGCGGGAATCGCCGCGGATTTAAGAGTAGGAGCAGGAACGGCGCGGGGAAAAATTGTGATTACGTATGTGATCCATCACAAACAAAAATACCATTGAGTTGTTGTGGTTTTGCGGCAATAAAAAAGGCGACCGATGTCGCCTTTCGCGGGGAACCACCCGGTAAGCCAGAGGCGCTACAGCAGCCGCGCCACGATATCATCCGCGGCGAGGATCGCCAGGGCGACGCTGGTCAGCGTCGGGTTGCAGGCGGTTGAGGTGGGGATCACGCCGTTGCCGCCGACGTACAGATTGTGAAAATCCCAGACCCGCGAGTGGCGATCGGCCACGCTGCTGCCGTCGTTTGCTTCTCCCAGGCGACAGGTTCCCTGGTAGTGCAGCGAGGTGCCTGCCGGCAGGATAATGGCTTCTCCACCGGGCGCCACGCGGCCCAGCGCGACGCCGACGCGTTTGGTCACCGCCACCGCCTGCTGTAACCGGCGGCGATCGCCGTCGGTTAACTGGTAGTTCAGCTGCATTTTCGGCAGCCCTACGGCATCGGTGTCATCGCTGAAGACGATCCGATCCTCCTCGCGTAGCTCCTTAGCGAGAAACAGCCCCAGACCGACCACCGGCTTCGTCGGGCTCCCCGGCGGCTGGGTAAAGGCGATCGGTGAGGTATCCATCTGCATCAGCTGACCGTGGAACGGGAAATCGGGCTCATGAAACGGCAGCCAGGTGACGCCGGAGACATTGTCCCGTCCGTCGCGCACCGGGTTGGCCTGCGCGGCGACGGCAGGCGGGGCGTCCACTTCAATCAGGGCGATCACCTGTGGCTGATCGTTGAGCCAGCGGCCCAGCGCCCGCGGGCGGATGCCTGAGGCGTACAGCAGTTGTGGGGTGCGCAGCGCATCGGCGGCGACCACCACCGCTTTGGCCGTCACCACGTACTGTTCACCGCTGCGCAGATCGCGCATCTCCGCTCCGCGGGCGACGCCGTTCTCGCTGAGGATCCGGGTGCACAGGGTGGCGGTGCGGATCTCCACCCCGCGCTGGCGGCGGGTCTCTTCCTCCGCCAGCTCGCCGAGCACCGCGTCGACGCCGGACCAGCGCGGTTTGCCCTCCGGCGTCGCGGCGCAGGCCAGCGGCATAGGCTGCGCCAGCCGCGCCGGGGGACGGTCGCTGGCGAAGTGCTGGTTAAGGGCATCGACGATTTGCCGGCCGATGGCGGTGGCCGGAAATCCTTCGCGGGTCACCTGCAGATAATGCTCTGCCGATTCCCAGGCGTCAGCCATCTCTCGGGGATCGAGAAAAGGAATGACTTCGCTGCCGCCCGGCCGCGGACAGGCGCAGGTCCAGTGGACGCCCATGCCGCCGAGGTTAGTGGAGAGCGCTGCAGCCGGCATGCCGCTGTGGGGCGACGCCGGGTCGAGGAGGTGGGTGCCCGGCCGCGCCTGCAGAGCGTCTGCCGGCAGGCTCTCCGGCAGGGCGGCCAGCGGAAACGCCCGGGCGCTGGCGTACGCCGCTTCCCGCTGCTCAGGCGCCAGGTTACGGATATTGACGCCGGTCGCGGGGGTCAGCGCTTCGCCAGCCTCCACCACCAGGATCCGCGCGGCGCTGCGATCGGCAATTCGGCGGGCAAAGGCGGCGCCCACCGGGCCGCTGCCAATAATCAGTACATCGATGTTTTCATCCATATCAGTTCTTACCTTTTATTGTTCTCCGGGCGTATGCCCGTTGCAGGTGTACAGAAAATAGGTACTACAGCCTGGTGCGTCCTGATAAATGGTTCCTCATGATAGCAGCCATTGCCGGACGCGATAGGTCATGGCTTACCCGCCGGGGGAAGCACTGAGGCGGGCAGCAGGCGGCTGAGGGCGGCAATCGCCAGCAGGATCAGGGCGCCAAGGGTCAGCAGGGTGATAAAGGCCCCGCGCCAGGCCTCCGGTGCGGAGGCGCTTTGCGCCAGATAGAATCCGCCGAGGGTCGCCATGCCGAGGGCGGCGCCAAACTGCTGGCCGGTGCGAAATAATCCCGACGCCGCGCCGGCGTGGGCCACCGGTATCGCCGCCATAGCAAAGGCCGGCAGCGGGGCGGAGATAAGCCCCATCCCACAGCCGCACAGGCCGAACCCAAGACCCAGCGCGGTCAGCGGCAGCGTCCCCGGCGCTGCGGCGATCCCGTAGCCCATCAGCAGTAGGCCGCTCATCTGTACCGCCACCCCAACCAGCGTCACGTTGCGCCCAAGACGAAGTGACAGCCGGCGTCCAGCGACGGCGATGGAAAACATCGCCCCAAGCGCGAAGGGGATATGCATCAGGGCAGTGTGGAACGGGCTGAAGCCCAGTCCGCTCTGCAGCACCAGCGCGGTGGCCAGCAGCAGCGAGGCGGTGGTCAGCTGATAGAGCAGGGTGATGATAATCCCGGCGCGAAAAAAGCGGTCGCGCAGTACGGCTGGCGGCAACAACAGCGTGCCGCCCCGGCGTTCGCGTCCCAGCAGATGGCGCCAGAGGAGTGACACCGTGATGACCGACAGCAGCGGCGGCAGCACCATCCAGGCCGGCCAGCGCAGGGCGGGGCCTTCGATCAGGGTGAGCAGCAGCGCGCCGCCGCCCACCACCGCCAGCAGGGTTCCCAGCGGATCGATGCCTTTCGCCTCCGGGCTGCGCACCGCCGGGAGCACCCGCCACGCCAGAGCGACGGCGATGGCGATCACCGGCACGTTGATCAAAAAGATCGGCCGCCAGCTGAGGCCGAAAAGATTGCTTTCGATGATGATCCCGCCAAGTACCGGGCCGAGGATCCCGGCGGCGCCGCCGAGCAGGCCGAAAATACTCATCACCCGAAAACGCTCGTGCGGGCGATACAGAACCTGCATCAGGGAGAGGATTTGCGGGCCCATCATCGCCCCGCTGGCCCCCTGCACAATACGCATCGCGACCAGCATTTCCGGGCTGGTGGCCAGCCCGCAACCGGCCGACGCGGCGCCAAACGCCAGCAGGCCGCTAATGAACATCCGCCGGTAGCCATACAGATCGCCGAGACGGCCGCCGGTAAGCAGCAGAATGGAGAAAAAGAACAGGTAGCCGGTGACCACCCATTCGATTTGCCGCGGGCTGGCGAGCAGGTCGCGCTGTACCACCGGGATGGCGACATTGATGATTGAAACGTCGATGATCTCCAGCACCAGCGCTATCGAAACCACCAGCGTGGCCAGCGTGCGCTGCCGTTCGCTGGTGTAGGGAGGCGCCTGAACTGTGGCCGCCGAAGCGTTATTGAGCATGATGTACCTTCAGATTTAGTTAAATACTTGTTAAATAATATTGACAATTTATAGCAATCAGAGATTAGAATTAGAGCACTCATTCTGGTTATGCCGCGTCAGATCCTGCCGTTGACCGATAAGCCAGAGGGGAAGGCGTCACACTGCCGCTCAGAAACAGAATAAGAATTCTTATTCTAATTTTGTTTGTTTTGATCTGGCAAGTAGAGAAGGGGGTCGGATGTATTTGTCCGCATGTATTGAATGGCTGTTTCGTGAAGAGTATCCCGATTTCAGCGATCGGGTCCGGGCGGCGAAAGCGCAGGGATTCAGCCACGTTGAGTTTCACCTCTGGCGCGATAAACCGCTGGCAGCGCTGGCGCAGGCGCTGGAGGAGACGGGCGTGACGCTGTCTAGCTTCGTGGTGGAGCCCCGGCGCAGCCTGGTGGATCCGGCGGAGCATGAGCAGTTTCTGGCTGCAGTGAGCGACAGCCTGGCGGTGTCACGTCAGCTGGGGTCGCCACCGCTGGTGGTAGCCTCCGGCTTCAGTCGTGAAGGGGTCGATATTGCCGAGCAGCGGGCGCAGGCGGTCCACATCCTGCGTCAGGCAGCGACGCTGGCGGAAGCCGCCGGGGTCACCCTGCTGCTGGAGCCGCTCAACACCCGCATCGATCATCCGGGGATGTTCTTAAACGATACCCGGCTGGCGCTGGATATTATCGAGGCGGTCGACAGCCCACGGCTGCAGCTGCTGTTTGATGTCTATCACTCGATGGTAATGGAAGAGGAGATGGAGGAGGTGCTCGGCGGCAGAATGCATCGGGTGGGGCACGTGCAGATAGCCCAGGCGCCGGATCGCAACGAACCGGATCCGCGCAGCGGCGAGTGGCCAGCGCTGATCGCCAGGCTGCAACGGCTGGGCTACAACGGGGCCATTGGTCTGGAGTATAAACCGTCGCTGCCCGCAGCGGCCTCGGTGGCTCGCGCCCGCGAAGCGACCGGCTTATCCTGTTAAACAACTTACCTGGTACTTTTATGACTCAGAAAATAAAACGCGGCGTCAGCCTGTATAGTTTTCAGAATGAGACCTACCTCGGCAAAATGTCACTCGATCAGGCGATCGGTCACTGCGCGGCGTTCGGCGCCCGCGGCATTGAAGTCGTCGGCGAACAGACCTTCGCCGGCTGGCCCGAATGCGGTATGCCGGAGGCGGCGATCGCCGACTGGCATCGCCTGATGCAGCGCCATGATACGGTGCCGGTATGCCATGACTTTATGCTCGACTATAAGCGATATAAAGACCGGCCGATGCCGTTTGACGAGCAGGTGCGCAGCGTACAAAACGACATCGACTTTGCCGCCCGGCTGGGCATGCGCTATATCCGCTCCCTGGTTTCCGTGGCGCCGGAGGTGCTGGTGGCGGCGGCACCTTATGCGGAAGACAAAGGGATCACGATTCTGCTGGAAGTGCACGCCCCGCTGCATTTCGATCATCCGTGGATTATTCGCCATGCCGAAGCCTATGAAAAAGCCCATACCCGGGCGCTGGGTTTCCTGCCGGATATGGGGATGTTTTTAGCCCGCTTCCCGCGGGTGTGGAAAGAACGCTTTATTCGTAACGGTTGTCCCCAGGCGGCGGCGGACTTTATTGAGAAAGCCTATGAAGACCGGACGCTCAGCGAATACGTGATCCTGGATGTGATGCAAAAATGGGGGCCGGGCCCGCAGCTGGCGATGGCGGAAACCCTGCGCCACAACGCGGCGTTCGAGCCGAATCGGATGCTCGATTTTATGCCGCGGATCCACAACATCCATGCCAAATTCTATGAGATGACCGACGAGATAACCGAGTGGTCGATTCCCTACGATGAGATCTTCCGCGTGCTGCAGAAGGGTGGCTATGAGGGATATGTGTGCTCCGAGTACGAAGGTAACCGCTGGGTGGAAGACGCGCAGGAGGTGGACAGCCTGGAGCAGGTCCGCCGCCAGCAGCTGATGTTCTGCCGCCTGTTAGATGAAACCCCACCCCCGGCGCTGCTGGGCCAGTAAGGAGCATTATCATGTTTGATCAGCATATTATCTGCCGTGAAGGGTTCGACAACGTCACCCGCGACGGGGAAATTATCGGCGTGCGCTTTTTGGCTCGTCTGCCTTACTACCGTGGCCTGGGGCTGTCGATGGTGGAAGATATCGCCGTGACCCTCAACGGCGAAGCTATCCCACGGCAGGCGATCCGCCTGGCGCTGCGCGGCCGGGAGTGGACGCTCGACGAGCTGGAGAGCGTCTACGATGACCGGTGGAACTTCGGCGAAAAGGCCACCATCACCGTACTCAAACCAGGCGGCCTGCCGGCCGGATGGCATCGCCTGAAGGTGGCCGAGAGGCTGCGGATCTCTTACCTGCCGTTTGTGCCGGTGACCACCTTTGAAACCGAGCTGGAATTAACGGCCTAACACCCCGCAGGATCCGCTGCCGTTATGGCAGCGGATTTCTATAACACGGGGCAGCCACTGGGGAGCGGTGAGGCGATTGCCGTTCAGGAAAACCGGTACGGAAGGGCGCGTTTTCTCAGCCTGCCTTTGCCGACGAAATCAGAAAATTTACTTCGCAGGCTAACCGCAGATTGCTTCAAAAAAATTCCCGTATTTGTTATATTGTTGTTCATTGATTATTCACCTCTGCGGTGCCAAAAAGAACAAGATTCACCGCAACCCAGGACAATACCATGTTAGATTACCGCTTCCCGACAGCTTTGCAGATGGTTCTCAGCGTAGCAATGGCGGAGCAGATGGGTGAACGTTCGACGAGTGCGATTCTGGCCTACGGCCTGGAAGCGAACCCGAGCTTTATCCGTAAACTAATGGTTCCGCTTACTCGTGACGGCATCATCGTCTCCACGCTTGGCCGCAACGGCTCTATTCATCTTGGCCGCCCGGCGGACAAGATCACCCTGCGTGATATCTATCTTTCGGTTATTGAAGATAAAAAGCTGTGGGCGTCGCGTCCTGAAGTTCCGGCTCGCTGCGTGGTCAGCGCCAACGCCTGTTGGTACTTCAAATCGATTGCCGATGAAGCAGAGCAGGCTTCGCTAAACGTCCTTGCTCGTCACACCGTGGCCAGCGCGCTGGAGGCGGTCAAAAATGGCGATAGCAGCGGCTGCGACCCGGTGCCGGAAATGATCGCCCGCTTTAAAAAAGCGCATTAATCATTTTCTGGTGACGAAAAAAAACCGCCTTCAAATGTGAAGGCGGTTTTTTGTTATCTGCTGCAGGCTAGGCGGGCAGATCCTCCTGGACCGGCTTCCTGCGGGTCACCAGTTTCCGCAGCGTCACGTAAAACACCGGCGTCAGGAACAGACCAAACAGCGTCACGCCCAGCATCCCGGAGAACACCGTGATCCCGGTGACACCGCGGACTTCCGCTCCTGCACCGTGGCCGAGGATCAGCGGAATGGTCCCGGCGATAAAGGCGATGGAGGTCATCACGATCGGGCGCAGACGCAGGCGGCATGCCTCCAGCGCCGCTTCCATGATGCCTTTCCCCTGGATCTCCAGCTCGCGGGCAAACTCGACGATCAGAATGGCGTTTTTACAGGCCAGGCCCATCAGGACCACCAGACCCACCTGCACGAAGACGTTGTTATCGCCCCCGGTCAGCCAGACGCCAAACAGCGCGGAGAGCATCGTCATCGGTACGATAAGGATCACCGCCAGCGGCAGGGTCCAGCTTTCATACAGTGCGGCCAGCACGAGGAACGCCAGCAGCACCGCCACCGGGAAGACGATCAGCGCCGTGTTGCCCTGGGTGGCCTGCTGGAAACTCAGATCCGTCCACTCAATATTCATCCCATTCGGCAGGATCTGCTTCGACAGCTCCTCCAGATGCGTCATCGCCTGTGAAGAAGAGAGGACCCGCGGATCGGCATCGCCAATCAGGTCCGCCGCTGGATAACCGTTGTAGCGGATCACCGGATCCGGCCCGTAGGTGGTACTGATATTCACCATACTGCCGATCGGCACCATTTCGCCCTGATTATTGCGGGTGCGCAGATTAGCAATATCTTCCACGCTCTCGCGGAATGGCCCATCGGCCTGGGCCATCACGCGCCAGGTACGCCCGAACTGGTTAAAGTCATTGACATAAGACGAGCCGAGATAGGTCTGCAGCGTGCCGAACAGATCGGTTAGCGACACCCCCTGCGCTTTCGCCTTATCGCGATCGACCTGCACGTCCAGCTGCGGCACGTTAGCCTGGTAAGTCGAGATCGGGAAGTGCATCCCTGGCGTCTGCATAATCGCCCCGGACATCGCATTCACCGCGCTTTGCAGCGCGCCATAGCCCAGCCCACCGCGATCCTGGATGTACAGGGAGTAGCCGGAACCCTGACCCAGTCCTAAAATCGGCGGCGGCAGGATGGAGAAGCCAAAGCCCTGCTGGATTTGCGCGATTTTGGCGTTGATCTCCGCGTTAATTTCCGCCGCCGTGTGTTTGCGCTGGTCGAACGGTTTCAGGCCAAAAAAGACCGTCCCGGTATTCGGCGTGTTGGTGAACTGCAGCGCGTTAAGCCCCGGGAAAGCGACCGCATAATCGACCCCTTCGGTATTCATCCCGATCTCGCTCATTTTGCGGATCACCGCGTCGGTGCGCGCCAGCGACGAACCTTCCGGCATCTTCACGCCGCCAATGAGATACAGCTTATCCTGGGTGGGAATAAACCCGCCGGGGACGACTTTAAACATCACCCCAGCGGCGCAGAGCAGCAGCAAATACACCACAAACACCGCGCCACGGCGTCCGAGGGTTTTGCTCACCAGTCCCTGATAGCCGTTCGAGCTGCGCAGGAAAAAGCGGTTAAATGGACGGAAAATCCAGCCAAACAGACGATCGATCAGCCGGGTAGGGAGGTCTTTCTTCGCGCCGTGCGGCTTTAACAGCAGGGCCGCCAGCGCCGGGGAGAGCGTCAGCGAGTTGATGGCCGAGATCACCGTCGAGATGGCGATGGTCACCGCGAACTGTTTGTAGAACTGGCCGGTGACCCCAGAGAGAAACGCCATCGGCACGAACACCGCACACAGCACCAGCGCAATGGCGATAATCGGCCCGGAGACCTCACGCATCGCCTGATGCGCCGCGGCAAGCGGCGCAAGCCCCTCTTCGATATTACGCTCAACGTTCTCCACCACCACGATGGCGTCGTCCACCACGATACCGATAGCCAGTACCAGCCCGAACAGGCTCAGGGTATTCAGCGAGAAGCCCAGCAGATAGAGAATGCTGAAGGTCCCTACCACCGATACCGGCACCGCGATCAGTGGGATAATCGACGCGCGCCAGGTCTGCAGGAACAGGATCACCACCAGCACCACCAGCACCACTGCTTCCAGCAGCGTCTGCACCACCGCGCGGATGGAGTCGCGCACGAAAACCGTCGGGTCGTACGGCGCCGCCCATTTCATATCTTCCGGGAAGCGGGTGGCCAGCTCGGCCATTTTGGCGCGTACCGCGTTCGACAGATCGATGGCGTTAGCCCCCGGCGACTGGAAGATACCGATCCCGACCGCATCCTTATTGTTGAGCTGGGAACGCAGCGCATAGCTGCCGGAACCCATCTCGATGCGCGCCACGTCGCGCAGGCGGACCAGCGAGCCGTCCTGCGCCGTTTTCAGAATGATATTGCCAAACTCTTCTTCGGTATGCAGACGGCCCTGGGCGTTAATGGAGATCAGGAAATCGCTCTCCTGCGGCAGCGGCTCGGCACCAAGCTGTCCGGCAGACACCTGGACGTTTTGCTCCTGCATCGCCGTCACCACATCCGAGGCTGTCAGACCGCGGGCCGCGACCTTATTGGGATCCAGCCAGACGCGCATCGCATATTCACCGGAGCCAAAAATCTGGATCTGGCCGACGCCGGGCAGGCGCGCCAGCTCATCCTTCACTTTCAGCGTGGCGTAGTTGCGCATATACAGCGAGTCGTACTTACCGTTTGGCGAAAACAGATGCACCACCAGGGTCAGCGTCGGAGACTGTTTCTGGGTGGTGATGCCCAGACGGCGTACATCCTCCGGCAGACGCGCTTCCGCCTGCGCGACCCGGTTCTGCACCTGAACCTGCGCCTGATCCGGGTCGGTACCCGGGCGGAAGGTGACGGTGGTGACCAGCACACCGTCGGAGCCAGCGACCGATTTCATGTACATCATGTTTTCAACGCCGTTGATCGCTTCCTCCAGCGGCGTCGCCACGGTCTCGGCAATCACTTTCGGGTTGGCGCCGGGATACTCCGCGCGCACCTGGACGCTCGGCGGGACGACGTCCGGATATTCGCTCACCGGCAGCAGCGGGATAGCGATTAACCCGGTGATAAAAATTAAAATCGACAGCACCGCGGCGAAAATCGGCCTGTCGATAAAAAAGCGGGAAAAGTCCATGTGTTGGATTCTCTGATTAGGGATCAGTTGAGGGCGGCGCTGGTGGTCATGGCAACGGTTTTGGCATTCACCGGCATACCCGGCATAAATACTTTTTGTAACCCGTCGACGATGACGCTATCCCCAGGGTTCAGCCCCTTCTGAACGATGCGTAAACCGTCTGCCAGACGCCCCGGGGTAATATCACGTCGCTGCGCTTTACCATATTTATCAACGATATAAACGTATTTACGGTCCTGATCGGTCAGTACCGCTTTGTCGTCGATCAGCGTGGCTTTGAACTCCGCGCTGCCCGGCAGACGCACGCGGGCAAACAGCCCCGGTGTGAACAGACGCTGAGAGTTATCCAGCAGCGCGCGCATGCGGATGGTGCCGGTACTCGGCGTTAACTGATTATCGAGAAAATCCACTTTGCCCTGATGGGGGTAGCCCTCCTCGCCAACCAGGCCAATCTCCACCGGGAGCGCCTGATTATCGCTGGACGCGCCTTGCCCGCGGCGGGCGAGGTTTTGATAGTGGAGGTAGGTTGACTCGTCGACGTCAAAGTAGACGTACACCGTCTTCTGCGAGACCAGAGTGGTGAGCACGCTGGCGGTGTCGCCCGCGGTGACCAGGTTACCGCTGGTGATCAGCGCCCGGCTGGCGCGGCCGTCAATAGGGGCGGTCACTTTGGTGAAGTCGAGGTTAAGCTGCGCGGCATCCACCGCCGCCTGCGCGGCGCGAATATCAGCCTGCGCCTGAACCGCGGCTGACCGGCGCTGCTCCCACTCTTCACGGGAGACAAGATTGGTATGGACTAATTTATCGGTGCGGTTCGCCTCGCTTTGCGCCAGGCTGGCCTGCGTTTTGGCTCTCGCCAGCGTCGCCTGCGCCTGCTCCAGCGCGGCGCGATAGGTTCTGTCATCTATGGTGAACAGCACCTGGCCCTTTTTCACCTCCTGACCGTCGGTGTAATTCACTTTATCAATATATCCCGAGACGCGAGGGCGAAGCTGAACGCTCTCCACCGCTTCAATGCGACCGTTAAAACTATCCCACTGACTGATCGACTTCACCAGCACCTTAGCGGCGCTGACCGTCGGGGCGGGAGGCGCGGCATTTTGCGCGACGCTGTCGTCGCAGCCGACGAGCAGAAAGGAGAGCATCATCGCGCCGAGCGCGGTCAGGTGAATGTTTCCCCAGGTTTTTTGCAGGCTCATTATTTTTATTCCGGTAATTGTAGCCGCCGGGCAAGACGCAGCGTGAGAGGCCGCGCCACTTCCTTTGTCCGGGCTGGCTTAAGGCTATTTGTGTCGATCATCGCCACAAAACTGTAACAATTTCGAATACACTATCGCGGCGATTGTAGGAAGGCGCTTAACTAAGTGCAAGAATAATTGTTGCACTTTATGTGCGGTCCTGGCTGGAGACAAAAACCGCGATCCCGGCGTGGATTTAAATGTAACAATAAAACTTGCATTTTGTGTAAAAACAGGCCACCTTTAAATGCAACTGACAAAGATGCTTTTAACCGGCTGCGCGGAGGTAACATGATGAACACTGGCGCCATCATTCAGGATCTGATCGACTGGATCGACAACCATCTTGATAGCCGTCTGGATATTGACACCGTTGCCCGACGATCCGGCTATTCGAAGTGGCACCTGCAGCGGATCTTCAAAGAACATACCGGGCAGCCCCTCGGAGAATATATTCGGGCGCAAAAGCTGCAAAAGTCGGTCGAACGCTTAGCCCACAGCAACGAGCCGATCCTCAACGTGGCGATCGCCCTCGGCTTTGACTCCCAGCAATCCTTCAACCGCAGCTTCAAGCGCCAGTATGGCCAGGCGCCCGGCGTCTGGCGCCGGAGTATCAGCCGCTCTGCAGGGCAGGCATCTCGTCAGTGATCTTCATGACCGGGGAGGATCAGTCCTGACCCGGTCCATGATCAAATTTGCTGCCTTTGCCGATGGCATAGAACTGCCCGCCTGCGACATAGTGAACGGTCCGCAGCTCGTCCGGCGCATCATCAAAAATCCAGTGTCCGTTACGGAATACCCGATCATCGCTCCAGGCGGCGACGATATCGCCCAGAAACAGATTGTGCTGTTGCTGAATGTCCGGGTAGGGCATCACTTTGCACACCAGCCAGCCCGCGCAGCCTGCCACGAGGGGGATGTCGAACCCCGGCTGATAAATGAAGGGGATGGAGTCATTTTTATCCGGCGCGTCGGCATAGCTGCGCCCGCCAGCGTAGAGGACGGTTGCCATCTGGCTGACTACGGGGATCTGCACCACGAAATAGCCGCTCTTTTCCACCAGCTGACGTGTGAAGGCCTGGGGGCCGATATAGGCCACCACTTTTCGCTCGCCTGCCAGCCCAACCCAGGCGGCTGACATGACATTTTCGACGCCATCATATTTTGCGGAAATCATGGTGGTGGACCCGACCTGCAATAAACGATAGGCCTTACTTAATTCGACAGGCTGAACGGACATGGTTTTTCCTTTATGCGTGTTATTTAACGTTATGATTCTCTGGATATTTATTGAGGGCATGGCCATTTTGGGCCCCTCACGCGATACCCATAGCGCAACGATACGCCAGGCTATTAAGCGCAAAAAGGTGCGTAAATTGTTTTCATTATTCATAATTAACGAATAATCATGCCGTCTGTCGGTAAGTTGCTTGCTTCAGGAGAGAAAGAAGGTGGATCGTATCCAGGCTATGCAGATGTTTATGCGCGTCGCGGAGGCAGGGAGCTTCGTGCGCGCCGCGGAAACCCTTTCCCTGCCTGCCTCCACTGTCACCAGTACCATTAAAAACCTTGAGCAATACCTGAAGGTGCGGCTGCTGAACCGGACCACAAGGCGCGTGAGTCTCACTCCGGAAGGGCTGCAGTATATGGCGCAGTGCCGGGAAATTCTCGCCCTCATCGAACATAGCGAATCCAGCCTGAGCGAGTCTGTCGCGCGGCCTCAGGGGCGCCTGCGGGTTGATATGCCCGCGGGCATCGCGCATTTCATCGTCATGCCGCATCTGCCGGACTTTTACCGGCGCTATCCCGATATCTACCTGATGATCGGCGTCAGCGATCGCCAGGTCGATCTGATTCAGGAAGGTGTCGACTGCGTGATACGCATGGGAGAGCTGAACAACTCCAGCCTGGTGGCCCGCCCTCTGGGCCGCTTTCGCTGGGTAACCTGCGCGTCGCCGGACTATCTCAGGGAATATGGCGTGCCGTCGTCACCGGAGGCGCTCTCTAAGCACCGGGCGGTGCATTATTTTTCCGGCCAGGCGAGACGGGCCGATGAGTTCCGCTTTGTTCGCCACGGCGAGACCTTTTCTGTACCCGTCAGCGGCAACGCCGCGGTGAATGAAACGGGGCTCTATATAAAAATGTGCCTGGCGGGCTTCGGGCTGGCGCAGCTGGCGGAGAATATCGTTGCTGACCATCTGCAGGAGGGGAGGCTGGTGGAAGTGCTGACGGACTGGCAGCCGCCCCCGGTACCCGTCACATTGCTCTATCCGCACCAGCGCTTTCTATCTCCCGCTGTGCGGGCGTTTGCTGAGTGGATGAGCGAGGTGGTCTGAGGGAGGTATTGCTTACGATATAGCACGTCGGGAGCCCCGCCAGGGAGGGGAGGGTTCCTGCAGAAATATCTGGTCTGCTGATGAATCGCTCGATATTCTGTAATGCTTTGTCTTTTTTGTGAACAGGAAAAAGTATGCTGAATACGCTACCCGATTTACACAGAAGTTTTGCAGAGCAACTGAAGCTTAAATTACAGTCTGATTCGCGGATCCACTCCCTTCTCGCTGGCGGCTCGTTTATCCATGGCGGGTTTGATCAATACTCCGATCTGGATTTTGTGGTGGTGGTCGACCCTCTCTATTATGACGAAATCATGGCTCAGCGTATGGCGTTCGCCGGAACGCTCGGCCATCTGCTGCATGCTTTCACCGGGGAACACGTCGGTGAGCCTCGCCTGCTGATCTGCCTGTTTGGCCCGCAACTTCTGCATGTCGATATGAAATTTATCACCCTGGACATGCTCACTCAGCGCGTTGAGGAGCCTGCCGTGCTATTTACCCGTGATAACGATGCTCTCGAGCGACAGCTGGCAAAATTTAGCGCGCACTGGCCGAACATGACGCCGGAGTGGTTTGAGTCCCGAGCCTGGATCTGGCTGCATTATGCCGTGGTTAAACTGGGCAGGGGCGAACTCTTCGAAGCGCTGGGGATGCTGTCTTTCTTCCGGGAACAAGTGCTGGGGCCGATGCTGTTCCGTCGCGCCAATCTACCGCAACGCGGCGTTCGCCGAATAGAAGCCCTCGGCATTGATCCCGATGGCCTGCTGACTTCCACCCTGGCAACGCACGATCGTCACTCCGTCGGGATTGCCATTCGAAGGGCTGCTGACGCTTATGTCACTCTGCGGGCTGATGCGCTGCCTGACAATATTGCAGACGATGCAGCGCGTCGGGCGGTCCTTGCCATGCTGGACGCGTATTCTGACAAGGGGTAAATCTATCTCTCCGGCCGCGGACGCGGCCGGAGTGTGAAAGGGTTGTGCGAGATGTTGTGGGTGGTCTTATCCTGAGAGGGGGGGCGGGTAATTGGTAGCGCGAAAACAACAGAGCTTTTCGTTGGGCCTACCAATGGGCCTAAAAGGTTCGGATTTAATGAGTTCTCTTCGGACGTCGTGGGACAAATTGAGGGCACAAAAAAGCCCGCAGGGCTTACGCCGTGCGGGCTCTTAGGACTTCATCGGATGACTCTGGTAATCACCGATGGAGAATTTTGGTGGGCTGGCGGAGTCTGAATTGAGTTTGTAATTAAATGAATTTATTGAATTAATGTCTAATTCAACTTTTCGTTGGTGCCTAAGAAGGTGCCTAAAATTTTTACCATCTTCTTTTGGTGAGAAATGAGAGATTGGTTTGCAGCACTTAGGGACTCATAAGGCTTCGATCTTTGCTCATGGTAAAATGAGAAATATTATCAATATTTATTTGATTTTTTTAAATGTCAGATGCGATGCCGTTGCTATTTCCGCTACTGTAGCGGAAATAGCAACACATGAGCAGCATGTACTTAGAAAAATTTAAGATCTGGGCAACAGCCCGATGTTCTTTTTGGCACGCAGAATATCCGTTGCAGTAATGAAGGGGGGTTGCTCTCGCCATGTAAATCCCTTGCGGTCGATACGAGCCAGTTCGTACTTTTCGACCAGGAAATTAACAGCATCGGCAAGCGTTATCCCCGCATCGATATGCTCCTCAATGGCCGTGTCGTCATGAAATGGTGTGTCGTTGAGTGTGAGGCCGTAGTGGTGCTCCAGCAGATACGTTAACAACTGCTGCCACACCATTACGGGCGACAGGCGTGACGAAACCGGCACCGTGGCCGGTACAGATGAAATTTGCATGAGTTGGATCCTGATAAAAGAAGAGAAGGTGTTACCTGGTTGCAAATGCCTGAGGATAAATAACGATGTAAACATAGCCATGAGAGCCGAGAGTGTCAGCTTCACAAGTTAGTCCGTTATGATACAACGTGACGCAATGCTGATGGCGCGGATTTAGTTCACCGGTTGTCAGCATCAATTCAAGCTGTTTCATCACTAGCGGAAATGCCTGATCCAGACGCAGTGCCTCCTCCTCGTTAAACGTACCACTAATACCTGCACGGTCCGCCAGAAAATGCAGGCGACAGCCTTCCTGCACAAGCCTTGCACCGAAGCACGGCGAGATGTCGCGCTTCAGTCCCCATGAATTTTGCATTTTTCTACTCCTTATTTAGTGTCAGTTGGTGGTGATGCACATCAGGCGTGTATACGGACCGTGGTTGTCACGACGGCGTTCTGCGTAAACCGCCAGCACACCGGAAATCTCCGCGACATCCTGACCGGTATAATGACTGGCGCTGCCGTGCCACTGGTATTTGCCCGTGCAGTAGCGAAAGATCCGGGAATCCGGATGCTGTCGCTGAATCGCCATCGCGGCCTTTTTATCGATGATTTTCATGGTTAGCCTCATAGCCAGCCACGTTCAGCAAAAGAAAGCACATCGATGCCAACAATAAGATGGTCCAGCACCCGCACCTCTACCATAGCCAGCGCGTTCACCAGATGTTGAGTGATGTTTCGATCCTGTTTACTCGGTTCTGTCTCTCCGGATGGATGGTTATGGGCCAGAATCACAGCGGCAGCGTTATGGCGTAGTGCCAGTTTCACCACTTCGCGTGGATGGACTTCGGTATGGTTAATCGTGCCCGTAAAGAGCGTCTCGCATTCCAGAAGACGGTTCTGATTATCGAGATATAAAACAAGAAAAACTTCGCGCTCCTGCAGAGCAAGACGCAGTTGTAGCCAGGTTTTGGTGAAGGTAGTGGAATTAAATTGTTCGCCAGGCTGGCGCTGATATTTTTCCAGTAAGCGGAGAGCGCGACGAATGGTGCGTGCTTCAGTTACCGGAAGATCAGGAGGTAGATTTATCTCTGACATGACAGGGCCTTGGAGGTAATAGTTAAAGTCGTTTATGAAGCAAGTTGAAGCATATTTTCAGCCATCACCCACAGAGCGCGATTGAGCTTTACGTCTCCGTCGATACCTTTGACAGCACGGGTTTGAGCACGCTGACCTTTCGTCGTTCGTCCTGACAGTCCGCCTTTTATCAAGTTCTCCTGAATGCGTTGGTAAGTGGTCCATAGGTCGTTGCTATCATCCTGCCAGCGGCGCGGGGAAAGGATTTGCGATTCCGTCACCGGCTGATGCTCTTCACCAAAGCGATAGGTTAATGCCGCTTTTGCCATCGCCTGCTGTGCTGGTGGAGGTAACAAAAGCGACTGCATGGCATCCCGCTTCTCCTCCACCCGGTCAAATATCCCCAGCACTTCGTAAGCCCCTTCAATGACTTTCTCCACCACATTGCCTTTATGTGGCACACGTACCTCACCAAAACTCTCACCGCAAATCAGCCCGTTCTGGCAGACTGCACGAAATAGCCCCGGCAACATCTGATATGAGCTGGAGCCGTCATGGCTGTTGAGCAGAATGATTTCCGGTACCTGCTTACCGGTTATTTGCCCTACCCGGCGCAGGCGCAGCATGTGTTTCGTGTGCTCTCGCTTGCTCTGGTCACGCACTCGGGTCTGGCAGGCAAAGAACGGCTGAAAGCCTTCACGCTGGAGGCTATCAAGCAGGGTAATGGTCGGGATGTAGGTGTAGCGATCCGAGCGGGATTCGTGCTTGTCAGTACTAAATACACTGGGTACATGGACCATCAACTCGTCATTTGTCAGTGGGCGGTCGCGGCGAATCTGGTTAATCCGTCCGAAGCGGCTGGCTAATTTCATGATAAAACTCCTTTGTGGTTAATGGCATAAATGCAGAAAGGCCGCGCTTCCGGTAAAGAAGCGCGGCCTTTCTGCATTGATTTGGTGTTGCAGGGGAAAACTCTTTGTTGTTGGGGGATGCAACAGCTAGCTAATGTCTGCTATGAGCGATCAACGGACATTCAAATGACGAACTACATATGAACTGGACAATGTAGTTCGTCATACTCATGATCCTTCAAATTTAAGGCTTTTTGATCACCTCAACGTTCAGGCTCGTAGTGCCATTCTCACGGCTTATCTGCCCGCTCACACGCACCAAATCCTGCGCATCGAAGTGCTGCCCGTTCCAGACTTTCTGTGGAATACGAACTTTGATGGTTCCGGTTGGATCGCGGAACGTATACCACTCTTCCTGCTGCTGGCTGATGACATTGCCTTCCAGTGTGATCCACGCCCCTTCGTGCATCGACGGCACGGCCTGAATGCGGCTTTGACTGTTTTCCTGCTGAACCTTATGACCGGCATACATGCGTTCAGTGGCGACTGGCTCTTTCTCTGCGGAGAAACCGCCTTGCGCTGCCAGGGCTGGAATGACGATGAATGAAGCGAGCAACACGCCGGTGACGTTGACGAGCTGGCGACGAATCTGACTGAAGTATTGTTTTTGCATAGCAGGTTCCATTTATGATTTCACATCCTCCCAGGGGGGATGCCTTTATAATAAATGAGCGGCTATAAAAGCTCAATTGCAATCCCCTGTGGGGGATGAAAATGTGACAGGCTTCAGAGATAAAAAACCCACCAATTGGTGGGTTCAGGCATGTGGCTTTTACAAGAGAAAATCAGCGGGTAACGCCGATCCAGCCATGGTAGCCCATGTAAATGCCGACCAGGGCTATCAGTACGCTTGAGAAGTATGGGGCACGGCGTGCCAGAGTATCCAGGCCACTCCAGCGTTTGGTTGCCTGGCGAACGCTAAACGCCGCAGCTGCACCCACAGAAACCAGCGTAATTGCTAAGCCGATGCTGAAACACAGTACCAGCGCGGCACCGAGCGTAAATTCCTTCACCTGGATGCAGAGCAGCAGAACGGTGATGGCCGCCGGGCAAGGAATAAGTCCGCCGGTCAGCCCAAACAGGATAATCTGCCCGGTGGTTACGCTGCGATTGGCAAAACGTTTCTTGATGTCGTTCGCATGGGCTTTTTCGTGAGCGTCCTGGTATTCGCGGGAATTAACATCCAGCCCCTCCAGTGCGGAGTGATCGTGGTCATGGTCGTGACCGTGCTCATGCTCGCGAAACTCCACATCATAATCGTGTACATGCCCACGATGGCCTAAAGACAGGCGCACATCAAAACTGTGTGGCTCAGGGATCGCCAGGGCTGATTCCATAAACCCGTCTTTTTCAACGAAGTCGAAAACCTGAGAATAGGTTCCATTGCCCCGCCTTGTGGCTACAGAAATGTTGCTGGCTTCCCACTTTCTGCCGCTGAGCGTACGTAAACGCCAGTGAGGTGGCTGTCCTTCCTCGAAAATAGAGAGTTCAACGCTGCCGTGGCCGGTATCTATAATCCGGGTTTCATCATGTTCGTGATGACCGTGGGAATGCTCCTCTTCCTGCTCCATTTTCCATAGCTTCTCACCGCGCCAGGTACGCCAGAACATCCATGCTGCCGTGGCAAGAATGATGATGGCCGAAATTAACTGGAACCAGGGCTCCGCAGATTCAGCGGTGAATTTCTGACTGACATACATCCCACCCATGGCAATGAGCCAGACCACAGAGGTGTGCGAAATGGTCGCCGCCAGTCCCAGCAGAACCGCTTGTTTCACCGTTCCACGAATAGCCACAATAAACGCCGCCATCATCGTTTTGGAGTGTCCTGGCTCCAGTCCGTGCAGCGCACCCAGCAGGATAGCGCTGGGAATAAACAGCCAGGCATTGGCTACGCCTTGCTGCAGAAGAGCAGAAAAATCAGTCATGTTTCGCTTGCCTTAAAGATATTTGGTGATCTCTTTAAATTCGCTTAGCGTTGTTTCAGTTCCGGCATGATCGGCATGAAGCGCATCCTCCAGGCAGTGATCAAGATGGTCATGAATTAAGGTACGCTTTGCATTCGTTATCGCTTTTTCAACCGCATGCAGCTGTTGGGCGATATCCAGACACGCTTTTTCATCTTCGAGCATCTGGATGGTACTTTTCAGGTGCCCGGCGGCACGCTTAAGTCTTTTAATAATGTCAGGGTGTGATGCGTGAACAGTCATATCTTATCCTCTCCAGGTGGAGGGGATAAGATAATGTGTATCATCGCTATGGTCACATTTTTTATCGGCTTATCCTCTCCTGCCTGGTTGTCTTTCAGGGAAATTACTTCTCTTTCTTCGGCCATGACGGATGTTCATCGTCGATGACGAAATCATGTTCATGAGTGGATGCATTATTCGTTTCGGCGTCGGTATGGCTGTGCAGCTGAACATATTCTTCATGCTCAGGACGCCAGATAAGCACGGCGGTGAGCAACGACAGCGCCGCTACGATGGTCAACGCGATGAACGAAGCCTGTGTGCCCCATGTCGCGCCGACCCATCCGGCCAGCGGATAAGTCACCAGCCAGCATGAATGCGACAATGCAAATTGAGCGGCAAATAGCGCGGGTCTGTCTTCCGCCGTTGATGAGCGGCGCAGCAGGCGGCCACTGGGGGTTTGAGAAAGTGAATATCCGACGCCCAGCAATGCCCAAAGCACAACCAGAGTGAAGTAATCCATCAGGAAAATACCCAGCCCCAGGCCAATCACCAAAAGCGCGGCCCCCACAAGCATCGGCATGCGGTCGCGCATTTTGTCGAGGAGTCTCGGGAGAACCAGTGCAGACACCATCGACCCGACACCGAAGAAGGCCAGCGCAATGGCAGTCGAGCGCTGTGATAAACCAAAGTCAGCCTGTACCAGAACAACGGTATTGACGATAACCATCGCGCTTGCCGCTGCCACGGCCATATTGAGTGCCAGCAGACCACGCAGCCTTGGTGTTTTCAGGAAGATGCGCATGCCTCGCGTCGTTTTGTCATAGACGCTGCGTTTGACGGTTAACGCTTTCATTTTTGGCAACGACACGGAAACAACCAGAGCCGCAGAGGCGAGGAATCCGACTGCCGTACCGGCAAACAAATTATGGAAACTCATGACTGTCAGCAGCGCCGCCGCCAGCATCGGGCTGATAACGCTTTCAAGATCGTAGGCCAGGCGTGACAGAGACAGCGCCCGGGTATATTCACGTTCGTCAGGGAGAATGTCCGGGATCGTCGCCTGGAAAGTCGGTGTAAACGCTGCCGAAGCAGACTGCAGGAAGAAGATCAAGATGTAGATTTCCCAGATCTGAGTGACAAAAGGCAGCGCGATCGCCACCAGAGCGCGGACTAAGTCCAGCGTCACCAGCATGGTGCGACGCGGGAATTTATCGGCAAAGGCCGCCGCTACCGGCGCAACCAGAATGTAGGCGCTCATCTTGATAGCCAGCGCGGTACCCAGCACAGCACCAGCCCTGTCTCCGGCCAGATCATAAGCTAGCAACCCCAGCGCGACGGTCGCCAGACCGGTGCCGATAAGGGCGATAACCTGTGCCATAAACAGGTGGCGATAGGTACGATTAGAAAGAATATTGAGCATCAGGAATTCTCTTGGCTTAAATTTACATCCCCCCCGGGGGGATGATGAAAGCATAGAGGGACCTGGAAAAAATGACAAGCATTATCCTGGTGGGGAGGATGAGTGATTTACCAACCAACTGATATGTTGAATAAAAAAAGCTTCAGGTATCCCAGCGTTATACCTGAAGCAGCATAAAAAGTGTCGAAGGTGTTATCACCGCTTCCTTGCGAAGCCCCTTCTGACGAGAAAGGTGTTAACTCAGAAGTCCCAGGCAGGTTTTCAGACTCAGCCGTGTGGCTTCAACATCGCTATGGACGATGGTGCACCAGTCATCACGGTTAGCCCGAACGTCGTCCAGCCAGCTATTCAGCGCCTGATTGAAGGCCATGGTTTTCTCGCGCTGAGGCCAGCTCATCTGGTTAGCGCTGTAAATATCCTGCCCGGGCTGTGGCATCTGTACGGTTTGCTGCGTCGACATCCGGGAAGTCACCGACCAGGTATCAGAGTTGCCATCCCAGGAAGGCATCACCGGGAAGCCCGCGCCGCGCAGGGCTATATCCCAGGTGGCATCAAACAGGCATGTTTTCCCGTTTAACTCAAAAGTCACGGTGTCATGAAATCCCTGGGTTTGCGGCAAAATAGCCAGTATTTCCGGAGGAACGGGCAAGTCAGCCCAGTCAAACTGCACCAGTTTTCGCCTTGCTGTAATCCCACCGGCAACCAGCAATCGTTCGGCCGCGGCGGCTTTATGACGACAGTCGCCAAAACCCTGCTCAAACAGGCTCATGCTTTGGTTATTCCATGACCCAAGCTGATAGGGCATTCGCCTGACCAGTTCAAAAATGGCTCTCCGCAGTTCCGTTGAGCCCGGTTGAAGCCCGAGCGACTGTAAAATCCAGCCCGGCGTTATCGTCTCCTTAGCAGTGCGGCGAGCGATAATTCTTTGCCATGTATCACTGACTTTTTCGGCCAGAGAGGCTGCCAGGGTTTCCCCCGGCAGTAATGTTGTCATCAGCAACGCTCCTGTGGTGGTGAGAAAATGTCTGCGCGTCAACATATCGGGCGTTACACCTCCACGCTGCGACGAAGTGCCGACATAACCAGTGATTCACAGACCACTTCATCGTCCTGTTCACGGTTTACCCCAGGGAAAACCATTTGACTCACCGGGGTGAACGAAGCCGGTGATAACGGGCAATCGCGCCATTCATTCCGCCCATTTGCTTACGTCGAACCAGCCGGAGTCCTTGCTCCCACGCGACTTCATCCATCGCGCTCGCCAGAACAGGATCATGATTGAAGATTAAGACGCCATCCCCTTTCAGCAGACGGGCTGCGCTGCGAAGGAATGCCGTGTAATCCTGTTCGAAATAGGCTGCGGCCTGAGAGTAGATAATATCGACCTCACCGGCCCGAACTCCCTGCTTCTCCAGTACGCACAGCCCGGCAGCCGTCACGTAGGGATGCTCAGTCACCCCCTTTGGCAGCGATTCGTGCCATGGCGTGAGATTGGTGAAATGCAGGAATGCGCTCTCCCCGAGCTGCTCCCTGAAGCTCTGGGCAAGTCCGGAAATTGCCGCCTGATGGCTGGTCGCTTCTTCAGCACGAAAACCTGCCCAGGCAGCACCAATTTCAAGGAAGGTGACGGTACCGTTTTTGTGATGAATGTTTTTTGCATGGTGGGCAATATCGAACCCAATTTCTCGCGCCAGACGAAACGAACCACCGCTGGAGGTCCAGGGGCCATCGAAACCAAAGGCAAGAATGGCTTTCAACATCGAGCCCGTTTCTTTGTGCATCATTTTCAGGAACGGAATGACCTTACGTCGTGAAGGAACAGGGACGTTCGGACGCAGTTTTTTGGCCTGGAGATCGCGATTAACGCCCATGCACAGTGTCTGCCAGTGCAGAGGGGTAATTCGATAATTAAGTTCAGTAAAATTACGCGCAATCTCGCGACGCGCCTGTATGGAGTCTGTGTACATAGCCTCTCCGCTAAATCTGAAGTTGGTAAACGCCAGGCAGCAAACTGCTACCGGCAACAGCCATCAGATCTGGCGGGTGCTTGGAGGGCGGTAAATGATGTCCGTGGCCTTAACCGGGCTGTGAAGATCGGCAAGCGGCAACCATCTGTCTGCTACAGGAGAGAGGGAGATCTCCACAGAGGGCGGCTGCTGAGGGGTTTCATGGAAATGGTCTGTCTGATGATGGCCTGCGTGACCAGACTGAGGGATATCCGAGTCGTGGGAGTGATCCTGCACTGTCATGGTGACTTCTGCATCATGCAGATTCATCTCGTAACCAGTCAGGCCGTTGGTACCGTGTGACGCAAACGTGCCCATCGACGACATCATCATGCCAACGGCCATGATGACAATCATCAGAATATAACGGGGTGAACGTTTAAACATCAGATACATCGCTGGCGTTTCTCTCAGGCAGTCTTCATAACATAGAGAAAAGATTAGCATCCCCCCGGGGAGGATGTAAGAGGCGAAAGTGTAAAGTCTTGTATTGCCGGAATGAATAAGATGGGCCCGCATTATACGGGCCCGATTAATCAGATTACGCGCTTAATGCTCTGGTATTCGCCATTGGTATCAAGCTGGATAGTAATCGTCTTTGAACCACGATTTCGCCAGAACCAGCCATGCTTACCGTCAAAGGCCGCCTGCAACACACCATCCTTTGAGGTTATCTGGCGGCCCTTACCATAGCCGTGGTAAAACCCTTTCGGTGCGTTAACCGGATCGCCGTGTGCATCCACGTTGACAGGTCCAGAGCTTGTCCACTGGTAAGTCACCCGGGCATCCTTACGCATTTCCATCTTAACTTCAGCCGCTTCATTCGGTTTCAGAGTAATTAACAGCTGATTGCGCTGAGAACCGGCAGTTGGGGCTTCTGGCGCACGAGTTGTCGCCGGAACGCTCAGCTCCGGGTAGTTGTTTTGCGTGATTGTCGGCGGGTTATCCGCCACCGGGCGCTCATTCGTCGGAGTGGTTGACTGCCCCCACTGGCTCGTACTCGCCTGTTTGTCCGTGGCGGCTTCCTCCGCCAGCTGCGTTTTGATTTCGCCCATCTGTTTAAGGCCCAGCAGGCGGCCAACGCCCGTTGGATCGATACCATATTCTGAAGGCATCACGATGGTTATCAGCAGCGTTAAAGCAACAATAGCCGCCAGGATAGTGGACTGCATCAGCTTCATCGCAGATGGCAGCTCTGCGCGGGTCGGTAAATCGGTGTTATACATTCTCTTTTCTCCCTCAGGCTAAAACGTAGCCACAAATCTGGTAACTCATTAACAGGAAACCGGCGCTCATCATCACCACATTGGCGGTGTAGGCATGGCGGAAAAAGCTCGCCGTCTGCCGCCAGTAACTCATGATGATAAGGATGGCGCTCAGCGCCAGAAGCTGACCTATCTCGACCCCGACATTGAAGGCAATCAGGTTGACGAACAGGCCATCGGGGGAAATTTCGAACTCCTTGATTTTGGTCGCCAGGCCAAAGCCGTGGAAGAAACCAAAGATAAGCGTCGCCATCTTCGTATTAGGCTGAAAGCCAAACCAGCGCTGGAACGCGCCAAGGTTATCAAGGGCTTTGTAGACCACAGACAGTCCGATAATGGCATCAATGAGATAAGCGCTTACGCTGATGTCAAAGAACGTCCCAATGAGCAGCGTTGTGGAGTGTCCGATAGCAAACAGGCTGACGTACAGCCCGATATCGCGCATTTTGTAGAGAAAGAAAATCACGCCGAACAGAAACAGCAGGTGATCGTAGCCGGTCACCATATGCTTCGCGCCAAGGTAGATAAACGGGATGATGTTAATCCCGGTGATTTCCTGGATGTACCCTTTGTCGCCTTCGGCTACGCCATGTGCGGCCGCACCCTGGCTGTAGAAAAGCAATAACAATATGAAAAACAGACAAGCCGAACGCGCCTGAGTCGAAAACAGGCCACCGCTCAACCGGCCTTGTAAATTAAGGCAGGTGTTCATACAAAATCCTTACAGTTTGAATAATAACGAATTAACAGCAGTTATTACGCAAACAGGGATCTCGGAGGGCGTTCGGGGGTGGCCTGTGGCATTCGCAGAATTTGTTCTGAACTCAGCGCAAAGGTCGCCCGTATGCCCGCGTTCCAGGCCTGCAAAGCAGTCAGGGTGAAGAGTTTGTTCAGATCGTGGGAATGATCGGCATTGAGGTGGTGCACATTACCGTGCGAGTGGAACAGCAGCGGATCGTGCTCATTCAGCGGTTCATCGCTATCGTGCTGATGGTCACTGATGGTCGTTGTATCCTGGACGTTGTAGACAGCCTGTGGTTTTGCCATAAGCGAACTGCTCAGCACGGCAACAGCCATGATGATAAGCACGATTCTGGAAATGACTTCACGGCTAAAAAACACAGTCAACGGCATCCTGATGATACAAGGTAACAACGTGCGTAATGTATCTGTTTTGCTGACCCCATTTCAACAGGTCTTTTGGGGTTGGGGGTTTAATCACTGCGGAATCGTAGCGTCCGCTTTTGGCACAAAGCGGTCAGACAAGCAGTGGCAGGACGCTAACATAATGAAGTAATGAGATATATAGTATGGCGAATCCTTCATAAGGGGAGGGACCTTACGGGGGAGGGGTTTATAATGGCTATTAATACGCAGTATTAATACCTGATTTTTTTGATATTACGACTGATAGCACAACAGGGTCTGACAACTGATTGTCAGACCAGATATTGTTCAGACGAAACTAGTACTTCATCAGCCAGTCCCCCTGACTGGTGATGACGTTAATCTCCGCCACACTGCATGGGCCTTTAATGTAGACGGCAATCTCTTTCCCGTAAGGCAACGTTGACGGTACCAGCGGGACAGGCTTACTACCTGCGTAGACCGTGGGCATCTTCTGAATCGGGCAGTTCCCCCGGTTAACGACAACATCCTTAATGGTGACGCTGTCCGTGAGCGACTGAACGTGAACACGCTGCTGATGCAGATTCGGGTAATACGGATTTTTAACCTGCTCCAGACCAATCCTGACCGGGGCCTCTGCTGCGTGCAGCAGAGGTGAAATTATCAGTGCCACGGCGAGGGCACTCATTGCTGTTTTCATTATTTTTTCCTTATATTTGCTGGAGTCGTAAAGGTTCACATACGGGTCAGACAGCCTGATTTATCAAACTCAGGCAGGGTCCGGGCGGCATTGCTGAAGGTGAACGTTGTGGAGGTCAGGCCGGTCGCAGTGATATGAATCCGCTGTGATTTTCTGACTGCATTCCAGAAGGCCTCGAAGTTACTCCCCCCTGCATCAGACAGTGTGTCGTTTATAAGAAACGTGTCGCTGTTGTCTGTCTGCGCCTCAAGACTGCGACCATCATCATTGCCGCTGGTGAGCGTTTTGCCATCAGGCGCGGTGTACCGGACGAACACATTGTCGTGCGGTGAACAGGTCAGAAGCAGTTCAGCACTCTGTTTATTCTGTATCCGGTATTCCGTGCCCCCCTGAACCCAGGTACGGGTCCACTGGTTTACGGCTGCGCTGGCCTGCGCTGAAGAAAGCAGCGCCAGTAAAAATGCGATTTTTTTCATGATTATCCTTAATTTTCCGTTTCTGCCAGTACAGTGCGGATGTACTGGAAGTGCGGCAGTGAGTGAATGAAATGTGGGTCGGCGGTCAGGGCATCGATGTGTTTTCTGCGCAGAAACTGCCTGGGTGTCAGGCAGACATCGGTAATGCTTTCCAGCAGAAAGACCTGCAGTTGCCGGGCGTACTCTCCGACCAGATACCAGCCGTTCTCGAAATAAATCAGGCGATAAGGTGCGAACCAGCGGTACTGCTGCCCCTCTGCGGTCAGATCCAGCAGAGTTCGCTCCAGAATGGCCTGTGTGATACGCCAGAAACTGCCGAAGGGACCGGGCTTGCGCTCCGGTGGAGACTGCCAGACGATAAAAGGTGGCTCTACGGAGCTGTCAGTCAGCACAGATATCAGACGATTATCCATCGCCGGGAACAGCTGCTCCGTGCGGGTTACTCGTGCAAAGTGCAGAATATGCCGGTTGGTGCGCAGGCCTTCGTGCTGGTGGGCCAGTGACCAGCACCCCTGCTGGTATGTCAGTTCCAGGCAGCTCAGGCGTTCACGAAAATCCCGGCGCAGAGTGCGCTCCGAGATACGAAACTCCTGAGACAACCCACTAACTGACAACCGTTCCCCCATCAGCAGGCGACTGATGATGATCGCCAGCCGTGATGCCATGCGATCGTGCTGTTTTTCTTCCGCAGACATATTGAAGGGTTTCCGTTGATTACATTGATTTGTACAGATACTGCTGACGCAGACAAGCAATCAGCAGGCAGGCCGGAACCGTAACCCGCCGTGCCGGGCCTGCCATATCGGCAATCAGCCAGCCGGTGCTCAGGGCGATACCAACCGGCCCGGCCAGTACACTGATAGAGCGGGTCAGGGTCAGATAAGTCACGATGGGGAGCGTGCGCCCCAGTACAACCTTCGCAAGCGTACTGAGCATCACGACCGACAGACGGTAGGCTGCAAAACCGGAAGACCGGACGGCAGTCTGTATGGCCATTAAAATCAGCGGTGCTGTCGGTGCGGTCAGTTCCGTACCCATGCTGTCAGCAAACTCCTGCAGCTCAGTCGGGGACATTTCGCTGAGGCTTTTTTCGAGCATCTTCATCAGCAGGGAGAGCTCAACGGTTTCGGTTGCCTCCTCCTTCCTGTATTTCACGCCCGTATGGTCACAGACATCGCATAACACTTCCCGATACAGCACGCCTTTCCCACCCCTGAATACACTGGCGATACTGCTGGCACCAAAGGTCTGGATTTCAGCGGCAATCTCCTGCCAGTAATTACGGTGCGCTGGATAAAAACGTTTGTAGTTGTCGCTGCCGGACAGCGTTTCCGTCCAGCGTAGGGTTTTGTCCCGTGGGTCATGGGTAATGAGGCTGACCAGTAAATCCAGGTCCTCATTCTCACAACGCCCCAGAAACCGCAGGTCAGCATCTTCGCGATAAACGGCCATTAGCCCTCCATTCAGGTCTGTATCGTCAGGACAAAAACGATAACAAACCCGCCTGTAAGGACATGGCCGATGCGTCAGGAAAATCAGCGTGTTATACGAGTAATGACGGACAGGTGATGTCCGAAAATGAAATACAGAGGATTATGCTGCACAGGGCGGAGTTACCGGTGGAATAAACAGACGAATGGCGAGTTGCCCCGTCAGGCGGGTGACGAGCCAGGCGGCACCACCGTTGATTACCCCGCCCAGTAACGGGAGCAGCAGGCTTTCCCTGAGTAACACTTGACTGCTTTTCAGCAGTAATGCGTCGCGAACCACTGTCAGCAGAGCGGTCTCGGCCTGAGACTGGCTCAGTGCGCGGGTCAGTAACCGGGTGATGATGCCACTGATGGCATCCGAGCAGGCATCCCCGGCCAGCGCGCCCCAGCAAAGCAGGCGTACCCGTGGGTCTGCAGTGTCATGGCCTCCGATGATGGCAACGGCCGCACACAGCCGCATCTGGATGAACAGCGAAGAGCAGACGTCGGCGGTGACGGTCAACGGCAGCAGCGCGCCACCGGTAAGACCACAAGAAAAGCCGGAGCCGCAGGCTTTCAGGGACTCGTACAGCACCAGCGATTCAGCCGCATCATTACGACTCATGTCGTTCTGAAGGTAACTGTCGGCCAGCACTGCGGCAGAGTCCGTGACGGCGGTACCTTCCACCGCCAGGGCATACATCCCGTCAAAGAGATGCTGTAATACAGTAATATCCAGACTATCCTCCTTATCGACAACTCCAGATGGTTGTCGTTAAGGTGATATATATCTGTATTTTTTTATTTTCAGTTTTTGCCGCAATCTCATAGTAACCGACTGTGTATTCTTTATGTAATTTTTTACGTGTCTTGCATATGAGATGAGTTAGTATCAAAAAAATGCCTATGAGTAAATGGTTAGCTTTCTCTTGTGATTTATTTTATTTAAGAAATAACTCCAGAAAATAAAATGATGTGTTCTACGATGGTTTTGCTTGCTTCTATTGCCTCCGGTGGCGGTGTTGGGTAATAAGTCGCTCCGTATTGGTATTATTAAATAAAAAGAAGGTGAGTGTGTAATGCAGAAAATATATTGAATTCCGTTGGGGGTTGTTATTATAAAATGAATGATATTTGTCTCTAACTTATTCGGGATACAGATGTAAATTATACTAAGGCTAAAGTTATGAATTCGAAATATACATACGATCCGCGATACACTGATGGCGTAGAACGAACACTGGCAGCAGCGACTGATCAATACCCCAGGCTTTCTACATTTCGTTTTGATTTGCGGTTTCCGACTGACGGTACTGGTCGTCGTGATGAGCGCGTTATCTCGCGCTTCTTTGATTCGCTGAAATACCATGCAAATGCTCAGATGACTGCCCGAAGGCATGCAGGACTTACCTGTAAGAATCTGACGTCCATACGTTATATTTGGTGCAGAGAATATGGCCTGGTGGATGGCAACCGGCATTACCATGTGATGCTATTGGTAAACAAGGACACCTTCCATACGCTGGGAGATTATCAGCCTCAATGCAACGATGGTATAGATTCACTGGCGAATGTTATCCAGAAAGCCTGGTGCAGTGCGCTGAAATTACCCTGGGAGGCCTATGCTGGCCTGGTTCATTTTCCGGAACACCCATGTGGCTGGATAGAAGGTAAACGTCCTGAGCATGAAGAGCAGTATGTTACAGCACGTCAGAGAGCAATGTACCTGGCAAAAGAGTACACAAAGCACTATGGAGATGGACGTTCTTTTGGATGCAGCCAACGGAATCCGTCAGTGATTGGAACCGGCCAAATGTAACGCAGGCAGAGGGCTCGTCCCTCTGCCTTTCATATAGTTTAACCTTAGGTCTTAGTTAATGCAGGTCCTGGCCGGTAAGGCCATATAACACGCAAGAAAAATATATAATACCTGCCTTTCCTTAACCAAAAAGAGTCAGAAGCGGCTGAAGGTTTGACCTGTATAGTTGGGGGTGGATGCCCAACTCGGGTAAACCAAAGTTTTATTATCTTGCTTAAAGATAATTATTTTACGCTGACTTTGAAGCCAGTCCAGTAACATGTAAATTTTCCCTCCAGTCCTAAGTCTGTTAGGGCCATAGCGACGAATAAAGTTTTTATCAAGAGCAACTGAAAGGCGCTCGCGATACTTAACCTCAATCCAGGTCAGAAGTTCCATTGCATCCTGTTCTGGTGTTTCAGCAGTATCTACTTTGGTAAAGAGGCGCTGATGCTCAAAGCCATACCAGCTAAAAATTTCTATGGCTGATTGAGTTGCACATTCAGAAATATCTCCCGTATTGCCCTCAAAGTAATGTATTAATGCAGCAATACGCGCAATATTTTCAGCTGACTTTGACGCAAAATCCTTGAAGTCACTCAGCCCATTTTTGCCCTGAATACCGATACTGGTTTCAATTTGATTATAATAATTGATCCAACTTTTTTCAGCTTCAGGTGAAAATTTAAGAGAAAGGCGCTCGCTAATGTTAGTGGCCAGGCTTTCGTTAATAATTTCCATGAGACGGTCGTGAAATTTAGGAATGTGTTCCTGCGATGTCACTGGTACGGTGATCAGGCGTGAACCCTGTGTGGATGTCGGAAAACTAATCAGACACCGGGCAAAAAAGCCGACACCTTTAGCCATGCTGCCTTTACGCTCAAGGTAATCACGGAAGGCTTCAGGCTGAACCATCAATGATAACGTCATACGGGCGTCGCTAATAACCGCGTCGGGTTCGTTTTTACGTTCGACGCTAAATCTCTCGCCATCCCACATTGTGTTGATAAACGGCAATTCGCTAAGTGCATGACCACCAAAAATTGTTCCTGCCTCATCGGACATCACACCCACAGCATTCCAGCCACCGCAAAGGAATGCTTTAATGGCAGCCGGTGTGGCATCGTTGAACGTCAGTTTGCGTCTGACAGGGGGGGCCGGAGACTGAAGGGCCATTATTGCTGATTTTATTTCAGTAATATCTTTATCCCGATTAATATGTGCTTTAAGCTTGTTTTCCAGCGCTTTTCTTACTGAGACAGCTATCTGGTTTTGTTTGTAATAAATCTGATATTCCCGATTATGAATATTTTCTAGCTGTTCTTCTTTCGCGCGCAATGGTTTTAGCAACAGTTTGTCAACGGTGCTTTTGCGCTCACCTGATTCAGCGATAGTCAGGACAAAAAGTGATACGGGGCCACGATGGTTCCCTGGGCGTATAACATCAATACGATTCTGGCAGGCCAGAGAAATTGCCCCCAGAGCGGACGCCGCAATCAGAGCGATTGGGGCTTTTGTTACCTCGTGTGCTTCACAGATTGCGTTTTTGATGAGTGGCGGAAACGCATCAACAGGAAAATCATCATGTTTTGGCATTGGGGGGCTCCAGAATGCACAAAAAAGTTAAATTTTCCGCATCAGTCGTGACTCTCTGTCATAGCTGATGCAGAGTCAGAATAAAGGCGCTATTAAACCTGAGGGCAATTCTCCTCTATCCATTTATCAAGTTCAGATTCCACCCAGCCGACAGATTGCATACCCAGGCGGCGTTGTTTAGGAAACGTGGCGTCATAGCGTGGTGACTTTGGGTTAAGCCAGTCGTAGATGGTGGCACGGGCGATACCGAGTTTGCGCACCACAGCAGGCATACGCAGGATTTTCACTGTCTGAATAGTTGTATTCATTTTTCCTCTCTTAACTATATGAAATTACTTTTTGATTAAGTTATCGATTACTACTGCTCGGTGATTGCCTGCAGTCTGGTAAGAGGAATTGATTGTAAGTGAGTATTTTGGTGTAATCTAAGGTCATTAATATATTACTTTTTTTGACATTGACATATGCCTGCGATAACTCCGATACAAAAAGCCGCGTTTGATGCCATTGATAATCTTCACTTTAGTCAGATTGTGATGAATGAGGTTTGCAAAGATCCCATCGCAGAGTGGTATTCCCGCATTATTCTCAAAATCAATAAGATCTTACGGGAAGCCAACATGTCGGAAAAAAAGACTGCGATAGCAAAGCACTACCTGCTGGGAGCGCTGGAAATTATTCTGTCTGTTGATGGCAAACTTTCTTTAGCGATGACTGAGTATGCTGAACAGTCCGGAGTAAGTACGTTTTTTGATGAGGGGACTGACTATGGCGAGAGTACTCAAACAGCGAGCAATTTTGGTCTCACATTGCTTTACACTGCTGCGGAGAACAATGGTGTGGAGGGGGAATTCATTGATCAAACCATTAAAGATCTCATGAATGATGAAGATCTGGCATTATCAGCAACACCGTATCTTATCCGGTATCGTCTGACCGAATGCTGCTATGCACTGGAGTATGCAGATGCTCCTCTTGAGTTTTATCGGGAGCTGGTAGGTTATGGGGTCATTTCATGTGGGAAATACTCTCGAAATATTGATAAGCATGCGAAGGAATCTGGACCTGGAGAATTGTTACAGCTTATACGCACTGGTTTGCTTTTCGAATTTAAGATGCTGCAACGAGTAGTGGCGGTAATGCTGTCACTAAAAAACAATAATACGATTACTTTACCCACGCCTGACCTAAAAATGTCCGCCGTAGAACAAAAAAATATTTCTGATTACTATAAAAGATTAGTCGATAACTGGTTTATGGGAGCGGAACGGAAAGTTTTTGTAAGCTTTCAATGCAAAAACGGTGTTTCTCGGGAGAATGTTATAGCCCTTCTTGAAAATATAAATAAATACTATCTTCATAAACGCATGTTTAGTGGTACCCAGGGCAGTTGGCTGGGAACCCTGGGGGCCTTTGATATTGCATGCGAACATGATGAAGACCCTGTAATTGCAATTTATAATGAGGAGAGTAATAGTCATACCATTTCAGAAAAAATAAGGTTGAAGTATTTGGGGCTTGGTTTTAGTGTATCAGCTAGGAGCCTTTATCTCCGCTATAAATCTGTAAAAAAAGAACGTTACTCTCAAGTGAGGTATTATTGCTTTCTTTTATTGAATCAGGGGTTTATCATCCCTTGGCATCTTGATAATAATTATTATTACGATATGGCTTTGAGATTCTGTAGTACAGGAACTAACGAATGTAATTATCCATAAAGCAGAGGTGGCAGGTATAGTGTTCATTTGGCGATGTGAAAGATAATTACCTTTAGAGGTGGTTTTTATATTTCAAAAATAAGAGGTGTGTCGCTTCATTAAAAATAGTAATCGGCACGAAGAAGAACTCCGGAATATTAGTTCTTTGCCCACCTGACCAGACTGTTCTTATCTCTTTTGTATAGTTCTGGAAAAAACAAATTTTTAACAAGCTCATCTTGAGAAAATTCCATTTAAAAATCGATCTTATGCCTAATTAGTCCTAAAAATCCTTACTCGAATAACAGTAACTTCAATAGTTTAGAAAAATTATACCCCCAGTGATTTTGCTGCCTTTTTTATCAAATTTTCACGGCACTTATAGCAAACTAAAAATAAAAGAAAGGATAATATCGTGCTGACTATTTTACGTAATAATTCATTAGCTTCTAGTTGCTCTTGATAAGAATCTGCAAGTTCACTATATGTTCTCGATAACAGTTGTATCGAAGAAAAATATGACACCATTGCACTATCGCAAATCTCTGATGGAGAATGCTGATCTTGAGAAATATTGCGCATTATTACTCGGGTTTGCGCAACCAAGGCAGCAGATACTTTATCGCGAGATGATGGTGCCGCCAGTCCCGAAACTAATGCCATATAATCCTTAGCCGCATTTTGATTACACTTCGCAAGTTTGGGATAAACCTCGTGTAGATTATCTGCTATGTTGTTAACCAGTTTTCGAGTTTCTTGAGGAAGGTGTACATACCAGCTTCTATATTTTGGCTCTTCAAAAGGCTTCAACATACCAATAATAATCGGTCTCTCTGCTACCCAAAAATCCAGATATCGGGATTCAAATATGTTTAATTTTAATGCAATCCTAGCTACTTCTATAGATGCATGCTCTTTGGACAGCATTTCACTCTTCATTTCATGTTGCTGATTATGATACTCGTTGCGCAGGTTCGTGAATAATTGCAGGTGTTCGATGACAATATTTTCATAATATCCTGGAGGAGTTTCAGGGATTTTCTTTAAACTCAGCCACCCCAAATTAAGCAGTCCAATGCTTATCATGAGTAGTACTGCAGCTATTTCATATCTGTTTCTTTTTATTTGGTAAAAAAATATCATTGATATAATACCATTGGTGATGTTATTTATAAGTAAGTTGCTCGCTTATTTTTTTAATGAAACTTTTAATTTGCGACTGGAGTTTGCAGGTTTTTTGATGCCATTTTGTGATGAAAATATCATTTCCCATTTGTTGTCCCTGTACTCCATTAGCAATTCGGTCATTGCTGTTTTTTCCGAATCCAAATAATCAGGTGCTCGCTAGCTTCCAGTTGAACCGTGGGGCTAACCCGATTCAACTCATCGAGAAAGCCAGCAAGCATCTGAACGGCTAAAGCTACGTTTAGGGAGGCTGATTGCGACACCACCCGGCACCAGTTTCACTGTGTATCACTTACTGATTTCTCATGACGCTAAGGGCTGCATCAAGCGACACAATCGACTCCACTATTGTTCTTACTGTGGAGCGGTCGAATTCGTGGTCTCGCTGTGAATCGTGCACGCCGCTGTTCAGATATCCCCATTCAATGCTGGAGCCGTTGACTCCGAGTAATCTTTCTAATGCAGCAACTGCAGCCGGGGCCCCGGGATGCTGCCCTGAAATGCGATTAACGGCCGATTTCAATTTAGAGCATTTATTATTCAATTCCCAAGGCGAACGTGGTCCACTGAGTTTAATATCAATGCGTCCGTCACCGCGTCTGCCCATCCACGACCAAAGGCTATCGGTAAGGCTTTCCAGGGCGGGACGTGACTGACGAAGAGCTTCACGCTTTTCATCCCCATCTAGAGCCTGCTGCGCAAGCAGAACGTAATTCTTACTCGGTGGATTGCTGTCTACCCGCAGTTCGTGTTCACCATCGTGTGGTAGGAATTTGTAGCGCTTAATGGCTCCTGCCCTTGCTGCACCTAACTCCTGTTGAATTCGGATGAGGAATTCTTCGGCATGGGAAGTCAAGATTACCTGTTTGTCGTCCAGTAGCCCATCTTCAAAGAAGGTACGCCATATACCGTCTCGATGCTCATCATCAATCGCATTAACCACATCATCAAAAATAACCACCGGGCATCCTTGGACAATATTTTTGGCCAACAGAATTGCGAGGCCAAGACATTTGATATGTCCCTCACTGAAAATGATTAGCGCATCGTAACGAATGCCCGGTTCACCGGCGAATTCGACTTCAATTTTGCCATTTTCAGCAACTGGCATATGAAGTGCATGCAGCAGATCGCTAGGTGCATCGCTTCGGTTAAAAGCGTTATACAGATCCCGAGCCTGTTCACCCAATCCCTGAAGCAATATGCCAGGTAGTGCGGCCATGTATCTTTGGATTTCCGGTAGGAATCCGTCGTAAGCTACCTTAATTCGTTGATTTAACTTTATGACAGTTTCTTCTTCAGCAATGGCTTGGAGCAGATCTCGATTATTGTCATTGAACTGGGTCAGATTAGATTGAGCTGCAGCTAGTTCAACGTTGGCGGCTGTGCGCTGCGTACGTAGTCTTTCAATTTCGAACCGATACTGAATCAGACGGTCCCGCTCCTCGGTCAACGCACCACGTTGATTATGTACTGCGAGGGACTGTTTATCGATATGCTCAATCTCTTTGGCAATGCACAGGAGTGTGTTCCAGGGCTGTTTCTCTCCTTCAACCCAGCACTCAAGCCACGCTCCAACTGATGTCTGGGGTAATTCCGGCAGTACTGCAGCATGAAGGGTTTCCGGGCATGCGGCGATTGCTGCCGTTACGGTGCGACGTATTTCCTCCAACAGTAGCTGGAGAGACTCGTTCAGCTCTGTTCGTAATGTTTGCTCCCGCAACTGAATCTGTGCCAACTGCGCCAGGGCTTCAAGTCCCGTACGCGCTCGTATAAAAGGATCCTCTGCTACGGTATCAAGATTTGTACCACAAGCAGGGCAGGTAGTTGCTCCGACAGCCAAGGCCTGCACTGCTTCATACAGTTTTGCATACGATACCTCGGTCGCACGTGATGCAAGTTCCCTTGAGGTCTCTTGCCAACTCCCATGTAGACGGTATGCTTCAGCGAGAAGCGCTTCCAGTCGGGATTGCGTAATCCTATAAACCAGTGGTGGGATAGCATCAAGTTGAGATTGAATATATGGCAGACGTCCCTGCTGAAGTTGTGTACCTTCCAGCCATTCAACGCATGCCTGATAGGTCGCTTCGGGGGATATGCGCTGCGCAAGCGCATTTTCCTGCAATTCAATCAAAGCTATTTTCTACGGATGTGCTGCAATTACCTGCTCTGAAGCTGCTACCTGCTTTCTCCGTTCGACCAACTGAGCTGCCATTGGTCCGGAAAGCATCAGATCTTGATCGAGTGATGGGTTAAACCCACGGACAAATTCACTGAACTGATCTACACCAAACAACGTTGCGATTAGCTGTCGCTGATCGCTAGGGGTTCTTGCAGCAATACGGGCAAAGTCATCAAGCCGGTTCTTCTCAATGAAACAAAAACGATACTCTGATTCATCAGGCTGGACGGGCCGTAAGTTCTGAGCCTCACCGGCAAGAAGCACTGGCGCATCGTGGTGCTTGAGACGAGCGTTATTGCAATAAAGCCTTTGCTCCACCCGCTTTAACTGCGCTTCACTGATAGTGCCCAGCATTGACACTTCGAGAGCCTCAAAGAAGCTGCTTTTACCTGTACCGTTTGCACCGTAAATGAGAGTGATATCGTGGGAGAGGTCAAATATCTCCTGCCGCATGAATCCACGGAATGGACCAACCTCAAGCTGATGCAATCGGCCCAGAGCAGAACCTGCTTCAGGGGCGTCAGAATTGCCTTCGTAAGCGATGGGCTGATCAATTAGATGTCTTAGGGCTAGGGGGGCAAGACGAACTGAACGCGCCCGGCGAGTCGAGCCGACTTCAGCGAGAGGTTGGATATGATCGAAGATCAGATACGCAAGTCGCCGGACATCATCAGGAACGTCCTGCTGCGTTAAACAATCGAGAAAGCGTTGGTACTCCGAAACAATGCTTGCCATGTATTCTCCTTTACACAGTCGGACGCTGTAGCGCATCCCTGCCTTGGTCATTGTCGTTTGTCGTTAATTTGCTTGGCACAACGGGTCTCAAAGGTTTTCGACATTCAACGCAGTTTGTCCCTGTGAGAGTGACGCGGAAACATCAGATTCATCTTATCTAAACATTATCGGCATTGTTCATCAGAACCTTATGATCCCCTAAGGGGCCCCAGAAAACTGGGACGTCAACCCAATTGTGCTTGCTAACCGGCAAAATTAGCAAGCTACGTTGAATTGTGAGAGGAAGCGTTTCGGGGCTGATGGCTTGGGTCTGAAACCTCCAATTGGCAGAAACTTGATATAGCTCTACAAATGAGAGTTCTGGATAATTGCTCTGCAATAAAAACTTGAAGCCTTAAAGTAAGAGAATAAAGTACTAATGATGCGGATGTTAGGCGGTAAGCGCGGAAATTAGATGTCTTAAGTGGGGGATGCATGGAGTTGACAAAGGAATCTGCATATCAAGCGATTGCAGAGTTTTTTACTGAGAAGCCGTTTGTATTATTTGGTACAGGAACTTCATGTGCACTTGATCTAAATTTTGGGATGCCAGCTCTAGAGCGTCACCTTCGAGCCGAGTTGACTAGTAGTATGACAGATGCTCAGGCGCAACAATGGCAGCAAGTGGTGTCCGCTCTCGATGGTTGTAGCCATGACTTTGAATCTGCTATGGACTTCATCAAGGATGAGACTCTGACTACTCGTATAGTCGAACTAACTGCAAGCTTTGTTGCGTATCACGATAACGTTCACGCCCACCAAATCATTTCAGGATTACGCGATTGGCCAGCTGGAACACTACTGAAAAAGCTTGTTGAAACTCTGCCACAGGCCGATAAACAACTTCACGTTGCAACACCGAATTACGATTTATTAGCTGAATACGCCTTTGTTCGGCACAAGATTCCATATATTACGGGATTCTACGGAGGCTTTCTTCAACGTTATGATTGGAGTGAAGCAAAAAAAATAGTTCAATCTATTCATAAAGGCTTTGGCAAGCCGAGACAACCACCAAGAATCATAGAATGCAAACATATTCGACTGCACAAACCACATGGCTCTTTAAATACCTTTGAATGGGAAGCTCATCTTATCGAATGTAATAGCTGGATTCTCAACAAACCTGAAGGCGTTGTGCGGGCGATGATCACTCCAGGTACGGCTAAATATCAGAGATTACATAAAGACAGGGCCCAGTTGGCTGAATATGATAATGCGGTTGGAAACCATACAAGTTTTCTATTTTTAGGTTTTGGCTTTAACGATTCCCAGCTTGTTAATAACGTATTTAGGCAAAAACTTGAACAAGATCAGTGCCGAGCATTAGTAATTACTCGGGATTCAAACCAAAGAATCGAGGAGTGGTTATCTAAATGCCCAAATATGTGGCTTATCTGCAAACAGACAAATTCAGATAAAAGCAGGATTTACAATTCAAAGTTTGAAAACTGGCTGCATGTAGATGACAAGGAATTATGGCGTTTTGAGGTTTTCACTAATGAGTTCTTAGGAGGGTAATATGGCTCTTTTTACTTTTAATGATGACAGCTACATACTTGGAAATATTCGTGAAGTAGACACCAGAAAAGTAACTATTCTGGTAAACACTGATAAAGATCTGCGGAAGGCTAGAGTTGGACAGCTTGTAGCAGTCCAACTAAGCGGAGCAACTGAATGTTGGCTCATTGGCATGATTGATAAAGTAATAAAAGCAGTAGTCGCTCCGCTCCCTGCCCTAGAAGTGCAAGAAGATGAAGCAGACGAGATAGACGCTTTTGAAGATATTGTAATTAACACAGTCAAGATTACTTTAATGGGCGGGGCCCGATGGGATGCAATTGAGCAAAAATATAAGTTTTCAAGGTCACTAGACCACGTCCCGGAAATAGACTCAACCTGTTATGTACTTAAAGATGCCCATCTCGAAGAGTTCATGCGTGTGATTTCTGAATGTGGTGATGGAGAGCACTCACTGGAGCTAGGCTCTTATAAACTTAATGAGAATGCACGCGCTTATGTTGATGGCAATAAATTGTTCCAGCGACATGCTGCTCTACTTGGTAGCACGGGATCTGGTAAATCATGGACGGTTGCCTCGATTCTGGAAAGGAGTTCGAAACTGCCATCTTCAAACCTAGTTGTATTCGACTTGCACGGTGAGTACAAAGAACTTTCTTATGCCAAACAATTGAGAATACCAGGGCCGGATGAGGTTGATACTGATGATGACTCACTCCTCTTCCTGCCTTATTGGTTACTTAATTCGGAAGAAATTCAGTCATTGTTCGTTGACCGAAGTGAATTCAGTGCACACAACCAAGTAGTTATCGTGCAAGATGCGATTACGGAGCAAAAGAAAGCTTTCCTACAAACGAATGGTCGTAGCGATCTGTTACAAGCTTTTACACTTGACAGTCCAATTCCGTATTCTTTGGATAATGTCATTGGAAAGTTGAGATTTTTAAATGAAGAAAGAATCCCAGGGGCACAAGCTGGAAAGGAAAAAAATGGCCCTTTTAACGGTGAGTTTTCTAGATTGCTGGTCCGAATGGCTAGTCGCTTACAAGATCGACGTTATGGGTTTCTTTTCAATAGTCCGGATAAATACAATCAATACGGTTCGTTAAGTATGATTGCCGAAACACTGATGGGTTTTGGTAACCAAAAAAAGAATATTAAAGTAATTGACTTCTCAGAAGTTCCGGCTGATATATTGCCAGTAATCATTGGGTTGGTTGCCCGCATCATATATCAAGTTCAATTTTGGACGAATCCTGAAAGTCGTAGGCCAGTTGCTTTTGTATGCGATGAGGCTCATCTTTACCTGCCAAGAAAAGAAGGTAACCCAGTTGAACGCAGAGCGGTTGAAGCATTTGAAAAAATCGCTAAAGAAGGCCGCAAATATGGGGTTGCGTTAATGATTGTAAGCCAAAGACCTTCAGATGTAAGTACCACTATACTCAGTCAATGTAACAACATCATTTCATTGCGTTTAACTAATGCGGATGACCAGGCAACAGTACGAAAATTACTACCCGAAAGCCTGGAGAGTCTCTTAGAGGCACTTCCCATCATGGATGTTGGGGAAGCTATGGTTGTGGGTGATTCGGTGCTCCTGCCAAGCAGAATAAAAATTGACCCTCCAACTGAGACACCGTTAAGTGCAACAATAGATTTTTGGTCTCGTTGGCAGGAAAACGTTACCAATACAGACTTTGCATTGGCAGTAGAAAACATGCGTCGACAAAATAGAACAAAGTTATAATCCGAAGCAGCCCCTCGGACGACGGACTTTAGTAGGCTAGGCATGCTCAAGCCCGTCTTCGGATTGTGTCGCATCTCTCAGATCATTTTGAAGAATAACAAATTCTGATAACTCTCTCGTTGATTAATGCATTGTGCTGCCAGCAGATTTTATTTCTGGTATAAGTGGTCTATTGCAACATCATCAGGCTGCGATCAATAAGAAGCGGATGTGCATAACATCCGCTTGGAGTCCATTGATTAAATTTACATAGTGTTACGAGCTTTAAATGAAATCTATGATGATTCAATTTTTACATTTTTACTATTTGGTGTGTTTATCATGAGTTAACGAGGGAGTGTCAGTAAAAAGTTATCGGCAATTTCGAAAAGGCAATCAGTTGGATCTTCCCCTCGTTCCTTCATATGAAGCATTTCACATACTTTTTCATCGTTTACAATGAGTATAAGTTTACCTTGTTCTCTCATAGCTCCTTGCGTCATAGCTAATGCATGTGCCTCTGCTCCCGTCCTTGTCATAATAATTGCCATACGCCTGAGTCCTTTTTCCAAAAGATACTTCTCCGTGGTAAGTATCTGGCCTTGCTTGATTTTCCCTAAATAGTTTTTAAACTCAAAAAGAACATAACGGCTATTTAGGTGTTCAATAACAAATTTCCAAAATTCAGTAGTGGGTCTAATTCGACATACAAAATCATAACGGTTTAAACCATCATCAGTTCTTTTTTGTGAATGCCAGCCGTGTAGATCATTAGGAAACAGATATTTAAGGATTTCCTCGCATTTTTTTTCATATTGACGCCAAGATGCTTTCCCTTTTTTAATACTCTTTAGTTCAAGGCAAAGTTTTGTTCCTTTATTTTTTTGTCGCTCAATCCGGTTACTCTTATTAAGAGCCATATCTCTAATGATAGAGTTACTCTCTTTACGAGAAAGGTGCGTCGTAAGAGCTTCATCTAGATTTACTTCTAATAGTGCATCCAATGATTCCGCTAGTTCAGGATGTGAACTACACCAAATTCTTAAGTCAGCCTGATCCACAAAAGTAATACTGAATTTATTTTCCAGAGCCTCTCGCAACTCAGGTGTGAGAAAGCATGAAACAACTAACATTCCTTTGTTAACACCTGCGGCTACGCCATTGCTGGTAATGCGAGTCGCAGCTGCATCAATAAGTGAGGGCTGAGCTCGAGCTGTGCGGTAGAATTTAACTTCAATAGCCCATCTTTCTCCTCCAAAATCACCGAGAAAATCAAATCCTTCGTCTCCTCTGCAACTATTTCTATTTATTTGAAAATTGTTTGCCTTCAGAATGTGACAAACGAGTTCCTCGAATAACTGCCATGTTGGTTTTAATTTATTCATGTTTTTAACAACCTCATCCAGATATAATAAATCAATATAAAAAAGGAATATATTTTAAACTTTACTTAATGATTGTTTTGTAAAGTTCAATTGTAAACATTAAAATATCTTCACTGTAGGTTTTCATGACTTACAATGTAATATTATAATTATTAATATCAAATAACTTTCTTAGTCAAAAAATTAAGTAAGTTATTAACTATTTCCTGCCCATTCCCTCTGGTTTGATATTGAAAATATACCCACTTTATAGATAGCCATCTTTCCGTTTGTGTTGCCTTATCATATTGATTTTATTGGTTTTTTGCAATGGCCAAATCTAATTTGGTGGCACTGATATCACATTATTATGTACTCATAATTGATAAATAGTCCGCTCCTAGCACTTGTCGGTCTGATGACCCTGACCCGAAATCCTGCGCCATTCAGAAACAGAATTCCGGCATGATCTACACTCCCTGAACGGAGGTGGTGCCGATGAAAAAATCACGATTCACCGAAGAGCAGATTGTTTTTGCCCTCAAACAGGCTGAACTGGGGATGTCCGTGCCGGACGTCTGTCGCAAACTGGGTATTTCCGATGCCACGTTTTATACGTGGCGCAAGAAATACGGTGATATTTCGCCCTCTGAGCTGAAGCACATGCGCCAGCTTGAGGAAGAGAACCTCAGGCTGAAGAAGCTGGTTGCCGATCTGAGCCTCGACAAGGCCATGCTGCAGGATGTGCTGGCAAAAAAGAACTGACGCTGGCACGCCTGCGTGAATGGGTCCGGGACCTGCAGGCACGCTACGGGGCCAGCGAGCGGCAGGTCTGCTTTGCGCTACGGATCAGCCGCAGCTCTTTCCGCTACCGTTCTGTGGCGGCAGACGACAGCGCGCTCCGCCTTCGTATCAGGGAGATCACCGAAACCCGGGTCCACTATGGCTACCGCAGGGTTCACGTTATGCTCAGGCGGGAGGGCTGGCGCGATAATCATAAACGCATTTACCGGCTCTATCGCGAGCAGGGGCTGTCCCTGCGTCTCAAGCGTCCGCGTCGGAATAAATCGGCCCAGCGGCGACAGCCCCAGCCTCAGGGGCTTTATCCGAATCATGTCTGGGGCATGGATTTTGTTTCTGACGCCCTGTTTGACGGGCGTCGGTTACGCCTGCTGACGGTCATTGACCTCTACACGCGCGAATGTCTGGGGATCTGCGTGGGCCAGAATCTGCGCTCAACGGAGGTTGCCGAAATGCTGAACAGTATTGCGCTCAGACGCCCCTTGCCGCAGTTACTGAAAACCGATAACGGCTCTGAATTTGCAGGGATAATGCTGGACAAATGGGTGTATGAACGAGGGATCCGAATAGACTTCTCACGGCCGGGAACACCGACGGACAATGCCACGGTGGAGTCGTTCAACGGCAGGCTGCGACAGGAATGTCTGAACGAGAACTGGTTCATGTCCCTGGAGGACGCACGGTGCAAAATCGAGGCCTGGCGCATACACTATAATCAGAGGCGTCCCCATTCTGCGCTGGGATGGATGACCCCGTCCGAATTTGCAGAAAAATCTGTCGATTGCCAGAATATGCAGCCAACATGAAGCCGGTTATTCCTGATTATGACTGGAGCATATTCGGGGTCAGGGTCACTGACATTTAAAGCCTCATTCATCGCGGCACTAAAGTCGGGGTCGTCATTAGTTATCCGTCACCCTACTAACCTCATTCCTTTCATACCGCCCTCAACCATACTTCCACGATCAGCAGCCATCACAAAATCAGCCCACCACTGCATCATGGGCCGCCGCTGCTCAAGATAATCACTGCGGTTATAGGCACGACGGACCTCATTCTTATCTACATGCGCAAGGGCCGCCTCAATAACATCAGGTGGGAAGCCTTGTTCATTTAGGGCTGTACTGGCGATAGATCTCAGACCGTGTGAAACGAGCACCCCACCAAAACCTGCGCGTTTCAGCGATGCGTTAACGGTCTGACTGTTCATCGGCTGGTTTGGCTTGATGCGGCTGGGAAAGATAAATTCTCGATTTCCACTTAACGGCTTCATCATCTCCAATATCGCAATCGCTTCATCTGACAATGGAACAGTATGGTCACGGTTCATTTTCATGCGTGCTGCAGGAATCTTCCACTCTCGCGCTTCTATGTCTACCTCTTCCCAGCGAGCTTCAGCCGCTTCGGCAGGGCGGGTAATAGTAAGAAGTTGCCACATGAACAGGCAGCGTGTGGAAAGGCTAATGCTGGCTGTTCGCATTGTCTGCATCAGTTGAGGTAGCTGGTCCGGTCGAATGCTGGGCATGTTCTTTTTCTGAGGCTTCTCGAAGGCTTTACCGATATTAACGCTGGGAACAGCATCAATCAGCCCTGTGTTTTGGGCATAGATCATGACCTCATTAATGCGTTGGCACAGTCGACGAACGGTTTCCAGTGCTCCTCTGGCCTGAACAGGTTGAACGGCCTGAACCAGTGTGTGAGCTTTAATATCTGTAACGCTAACGTCCCCAATTGCAGGAAAGACATCTCTCTCAAGAGAGCGCCAGATATCTTCTGCATAGTCCACTGTCACGCTTGCTTTCTTCACATTCCACCAACGTTCAGCTACGAGCTGGAAAGTATTGGTTTTGGCTTCAATTGAACTGCGCAGTTGTTCCTGCTGATGTTCCTGGGGATCAATTTGTTTCGCCAGAAGAGAGCGGGACTCTGCCCGATAGTTTCGGGCATCGGCAAGGGTAACTGACGGGTAGGGGCCTATGCTCTTCTTCGCACGTTTCTTAGTGACAGGGCGAATGTAGCGAAACTGCCAGATTTTACTCCCGCTGGATTTGATGAGTAGCTCAAGGCCATCGCCATCATAGAGAACGTAGTCCGCTTCCTTGGGTTTAGCAGATTCGATTTCTTTAACGGATAGAGGTTTGGTTTGTCTTGCCATTGCCGGGTTTCCATAGTTTTAGGCACCTCAAAAACAATAAAGCTTTATGAGGTGCCTAACAAGGTGCCTAAAAGGTTCGGATTTAATTAGTTGGCATCGGACTTCGCGGGACAAATTCAGGGCACAAAAAAGCCCGCAGGGCTTGCGCCGTGCGGGCTCTTAGGACTTCATCGGATGACTCTGGTAATCACCGATGGAGAATTTTGGTGGAGCTGGCGGGAGTTGAACCCGCGTCCGAAATTCCTACATCCTCGGCACTACATGCTTAGTCAGTCTTTACATTCGCTTGCCAGCTGCGGACAGACACGCCACTAACAAACTAGCCTGATTAGATTTAACGCTTCAACCCCAGGCAGGGCATCCACGCGATCTCTTTTGGGTTTGACCTCTCTTTGATCCCCGTCTTAAGAGCGGAAGCTAGGGAGAGAGGGCTCAGAGCAGGTTATTAAGCTGCTAAAGCGTAGTTTTCGTCGTTTGCGACTATTTTTTGCGGCTTTTTACGAGGCCAACCGCCCCTCGGCATGCACCTTGGGTTTCGCAAATCCCGTCGAATCCAGAATCAGCCCCAATGTGTAGGTCAAGTATAACAGATTTATGAATGTCGTTACCAGCCCCATTACGCAGGATTCTTTCAACGGGGTGGATGAAAAAGCAGCATCAACAAGGATATAGCGTAAGGGCCAGCGAGAGCTGGCCCTCAGGGGAGGGGGTTAGCGTCCGGCGTGCTTCATAATCCGCGCCTTATCCAGCGCCCATTCACGATCCTTCAGGTCGGTACGCTTGTCGTGCTGTTTCTTACCTTTGGCGACGCCGATTTTCACTTTGCACCAGGCGTTCTTCCAGTACAGCGACAGGGCGACAACGGTATAACCTTCGCGGTTAATGCGGCCGTACAGCGTGTCGAGTTCGCGCTGGTTAAGCAGCAGCTTACGAGTGCGCGTCGGGTCGCACACATAGTGGGTGGAAGCCACGGCCATGGGCGTAAAGTTGGCGCCGAACAGGAAGGCTTCGCCATCCTTCAGGATGACATAGCTATCGCCGATGTTGGCTTTGCCTGCACGCAGGGATTTGACTTCCCAGCCCTGCAGGGCGAGACCAGCCTCGTATTCATCTTCGATAAAGTATTCGTGACGGGCGCGTTTATTCAGCGCAATGGTGGCTGATCCAGGTTTGTGGGCTTTTTTCTTAGTCATAATGTCCTGAAGTCATCGTCTTATACACAGTTACCTCGATCGCATCCTGCGAGGTGTACTGCGCATCTTAGCACGAGTTGCGGCACAGCGTTTTTTTTAGCAGCAGATAAATGATATTATTTGCACTGTGTTTAAATGTGGAACCTGCTATGCCTCAGATTAGCCGTACTGCGCTGGTGCCTTTCAGCGCGGAACAGATGTATCAACTGGTAAACGATGTGAAGTCCTATCCTGATTTTCTGCCAGGCTGCACCGGTAGCCGCGTGCTGGAATTCGGGCCGACGCAAATGACGGCGGCGGTTGATGTGTCCAAAGCCGGCATCAGTAAGACCTTCACGACCCGGAATACACTGACCAGCAACCAGAGCATTTTGATGAGCCTGGTGGATGGCCCGTTCAAGAAGCTGATTGGCGGCTGGAAGTTTATTCCGCTGAGCCCCGAGGCGTGCAAAATCGAGTTCCATCTCGATTTTGAGTTTACCAATAAGCTGATTGAGATGGCCTTTGGCCGGGTCTTCAAAGAGCTGGCCGCCAACATGGTGCAGGCGTTCACTTCGCGCGCCAAAGAGGTCTACAGTGCCAGCTAATATTCGTGTTGAAGTCGCCTACGCGCTGCCTGAAAAGCAGTATTTGCAGCGAGTCACCCTGGATGAGGGAGCGACGGTCGAGCAGGCGATTATCGCCAGCGGGCTATTGGCCTTGCGTGATGATATCGATCTGGCGAAGAACAAGCTGGGGATCTACAGTCGTCCGGTTAAGCTGCATGACGAAGTTCACGACGGCGACCGGGTCGAAATCTATCGACCGCTGATCGCAGACCCGAAAGAGCTGCGTCGCCAGCGGGCAGAGAAAAGCGCTGCGAAGTAACCCGCAGCAGCAGACCGGCTATCAGCCATAAAAAAAGCGCTCATTGAGCGCTTTTTGCTTTTTCGGGCCTTACTGACTGGTCAGCGCGGGCTTGTTATCAATGTTAGTTAACACGCCGCCGCTGTTGAACGTCAGGGTCAGGGTCTGCTGAGTCACTTTCTCGTGGCCTGGCTCCTGACGGAATACATAGAACCAGGTGTTGGTGCCGAACGGATCCGACATCATTGGCGTTCCGAGAGCATAAGCAACCTGCTGTTGCGTCATACCGACACGAATTTTTGCTACATCGTTAGGTGCCAGATAGTTACCCTGGTTGATGTCAGGACGGTAAACCACTCGTTCCAGAGTGGAACAGCCTGCGGTCAACATAAGAAGAACCGCTGCGGCAGCAGTCAGCGTTTTACAGCGCATAGTGATTTGATTCCTTTTTGGGCCCGAGCAGTACGTGGCTCATCTGTAATATGCCGATAATAATAGACCTTCGCGCCGATGGAAACCTCCGGCTGCAGGTCAGCAGGCAATTTGCTGTTCACTATGACCCTGTGAAAATCAAAAAGTTTACGCCGCAAGCAACTCTTTCGCGTTCGCCAGGGTGTTGCGCGTGACCTCGCTGCCGCCCAGCAGACGAGCCAGCTCCTGCAGACGAGCGCGCTTATCCAGCGGCTGCATATGGGTTTCGGTCATCTCGCCATCGGTCTCTTTGCAGACAAAGAAATGATGGTGGCCGCAGCCCGCAACCTGCGGCAGGTGGGTCACGCACATCACCTGCGTGGACTCGCCCAGCTGGCGCAGCAGCTTGCCGACCACGGCGGCGGTCGGGCCGCTGATGCCGACGTCCACTTCGTCGAAGATCAGCGCCGGGGTTTCCATTTTACGCGCGGTGATCACCTGAATCGCCAGCGCAATACGCGACAGTTCGCCGCCGGAGGCCACTTTCGCGATTGGCTGCAGCGGCTGACCCGGGTTAGTGGTGACACGGAACTCAATATGATCGGCGCCGTCGGCGGTGAGATGGCGTTCATCGAAAGCGACCTCAATCGCGAAGACCCCGTGCGGCATCGAAAGTGAGTGCATACTCTCGGTGATAAGCTGGGTCAGCTCGTCGGCGCTGGCCTGGCGCAGGGCGTGCAGCTGACGCGCGGTCTCCAGCGCCAGCTGATGATGTTCGACTACCTGCTGGCTGAGGGATTCCAGCGAGTCGGCGCTATCGTCCAGCAGGCGCTGCTCTTCCAGCATCGCCTGATAAACCGCCGGCAGCTCTTCCGGCATTACCTGGTGTTTACGCGCCAGCGCGATTTGCCGGGAAATCCGCTGCTCAAGTTCGAACAGACGGTTCGGATCGAGATCCAGACGGTCGTGATAGTGGCGCAGCTCGTCGCTGGCCTCGCTGAGCTGAATGGCCGCCTCTTCCAGCATATCCAGCACGCCGGAAAGCTTGCTGTCCATACCCACCAGCTCGCTGACCAGCTGCTTCGCGGTATAAAGCAGGCTCTGCAGATTGGCCTCTTCACCGTCCGCCAGTACCGTCAGGGCGTGCTGGCAGGTGCTGAGCAGCTGGCCGCTGTTGGCCAGGCGCTTGTACTCTTCGTCAATCTGCTCGAATTCTCCCGGCAGCGGGTTAAATTCGTTCAGCTCTTTAAGCTGGTACTGCAGCAGATCGGCGCGGGCGGCGCGCTCCTGGCTCTGCTGCTGGTGCAGGGCCAGCTCGCGGCAACTCTGGTGCCACTGGCGGTAATGCTCGGCCATGCGCTGAGTGAGCGCATACTCACCGGTATAGCCGTCGAGCAGCGTTTTCTGGTGTTCGGGTTTGGTCAACAGCTGGTGCGCATGCTGGCCGTGGATCTGGATCAGCAGCTGGCCCAGCTCGCGCAGCTGCGAGAGCGGGACGGCGGTGCCGTTGATAAAGCCGCGCGAACGGCCGTCGGCGCTGATCACCCGGCGAAGTAAACACTCACGCCCGTTCTCCAGCTGGTTCTCTTCCAGCCAGCGCTGGGCGGCCGGGGTATCTTTCAGCGCGAAGCGCGCGCACAGGTCGGCGCGGGTGGCGCCGCGACGCACCATGTCGGCTTCCGCTCTGCCGCCGAGGCACAGCCCCAGCGCATCGATGGCAATGGATTTCCCGGCGCCGGTTTCCCCGGTGATGGCGGTCATACCGCTGTGGAAATCAATTTCCAGTTCACGAACGATAGCAAAATTACTGATGGTGAGTTGCGCCAACATAGCTGCCTTCCTGTATGAAAAACCAATACTGTGTTTTCGTACAGTATAGACTGGTTTTTTATCCAGTAAAGAGGCAGCGATGTAAATCAGAACAATTTTTTCGACCAGCCGAGCTTGGTGCTTAATGTATTGAAATAGCTGTAATCTTTAGGGTGAATCAGATTGAGGTGATAATCACAGCGGCGAATGAGAACGTCTTCGCCATCCTGAATCGGCAGGGCAATCTGGCTGTCGCAGCTGATCTCCAGATCGCTGCAGCGATGAGAGAAGCGCAGGCGGATGGTGCTGTCGCCGTTGATCACCAGCGGTCGCGCTGAAAGGGTGTGCGGGAACATCGGCACCAGGGTGATAGCGTCCAGCGACGGCGTGAGGATCGGGCCGCCGGCCGACAATGAATAAGCGGTGGAGCCGGTCGGGGTGGAGATTATCAGGCCATCAGAGCGCTGAGAGAACGCAAAGACTTCGTCGATATAGACTTCGAACTCAATCATATGCGCCACTTTGCCGGGGTGCAGCACTACTTCGTTGATGGCGGTGCTGATGCGTTTCTGGCAATCCTGCTGGCACACCTGGGCCTCCAGCAGAAAGCGTTTCTCGGCGATGTAGTGGCCTTCCAGCACGTCGGCGAGCTGCTGCAGGGCGTTGTCCGGGTCAAGGTCGGTGAGAAAGCCGAGGTTGCCGCGGTTAATGCCGATGACGTTAATGTCGTAACGGGCCAGGGTCCGCGCCGCGCCGAGCATATTGCCGTCGCCGCCCACCACCACCGCGAGGTCGGCCTGTTGGCCAATCTCCGCCAGCGTGCCGGTTTTCACGTTGCTGAGCTGAAGTTCATGGGCGATCTGCTGTTCAACCAGCACTTCATACCCTTTGCTGCACAGCCAGCGCCAGAGCATTTCATGTGTGGTCAGGGCGGTGGGGTGACGAGGATGTCCCACAATGCCGATACACTTGAAATGGTTCTTCATGATCTGGATGTCCTTGCGTTAAATGAAATAGTGACAATCTGTCCGCTTCCCTTGAAACCCGGAAACTGATCCCCATAATAAGCGAAGTTAGCGAGATGAATGCGAAAAAAACGCGGAGAAATTCATGAGTAGTAAAGAACAGAAAACGCCTGAGGGGCAAGCCCCGGAAGAAATTATCACGGAGCAGCACGACGACGTTGAGGCAGTAGAGCCTGAAGTTTCGGCTGAGCAGGTGGATCCGCGCGATGAAAAAATTGCGAATCTGGAAGCCCAGCTGGCTGAAGCGCAGAAACGTGAACGTGAAGTGATGCTGCGTGCCAAAGCCGACGAAGATAACCTGCGTCGCCGTACCGAGCAGGATATCGAGAAAGCGCACAAATTCGCGCTGGAAAAATTCGTCAATGAACTGCTGCCGGTGATCGACAGCCTGGACCGCGCGCTGGAAGTGGCCGACAAGGCTAATCCGGACCTGGCGCCGATGGTGGAAGGGATCGAACTGACCCTGAAATCCATGCTGGACGTGGTGCGTAAGTTCGGCGTGGAAGTGATCGCCGACACCAACGTTCCGCTGGATCCGAACGTCCACCAGGCCATTGCGATGGTCGAATCTGAAGACGTGGCGGCGGGCAACGTGCTGGCCGTGATGCAGAAAGGTTATACCCTGAACGGCCGTACTATTCGCGCCGCGATGGTGACGGTAGCGAAAGCGAAATAACGTCTGCTGCATTGCTCAACGGCTGCCCGCGGGCGGCCGTTTTTTTATGCCACCGCTCCCGGCGCGAGATAAAAAAACGGCGGGCCGCAGCCCACCGTGATGTTAATTCCTTCGCTCGCGCTACTCCGCGACGCTCTCGCGTAATGATTTCACCGGCATCACTTTCACCTGTTTGATCATGTTGTCCTGCACGTCGAGGATATCTATATCGTACTGCTCAATGCGCACGCGGGTGCCCGGGACCGGGATCTCTTCCAGCGCTTCGAGGATGATACCGTTGACGGTGCGCGCTTCATCTTCCGGCAGGTGCCAGTTAAACGCTTTGTTGATTTCGCGAACGTTGGCGCTGCCGTCGATAATCACCGTGCCGTCGTTAAGCGGGGTCACTTCCTCCGCCAGGGTGGGTGACATGGAGGTGGTGAAGTCGCCGACAATCTCTTCAAGAATATCTTCGACGGTGACCAGCCCCTGAATATCGCCGTATTCATCGACCACCAGACCCACTTTCTTTTTATTGCGCTGAAATTTCACCAGCTGGGTGCTGAGCGGCGTCCCTTCCGGAACAAAGTAGATCTCATCTGCCGCCCGCAGCATGATCTCTTTTGTGAATTCTTTCTTCTCCGTCATCAGACGGTAGGCTTCGCGAACGCGCAGCATGCTGATGGCATCGTCCAGTGAATCGCGGTAGAGCACGATGCGGCCATGTGGCGAGTGGGTCAGCTGGCGGACGATAGATTTCCAGTCATCATTGATGTCGATGCCGACAATCTCATTGCGCGGCACCATGATGTCGTTAACGCTGACTTTTTCCAGATCCAGGACCGACAGCAGCATATCCTGGTTGCGCCGGGAGATTTGTGAACGGGATTCATTCACAATCGTGCGCAGTTCATCTTTGCTCAAAGCGCTGCTGATGACGGTATCGGTGCGAATGCCCATCATGCGCATCAGCATGCGGGTGATGGTATTCAGCAGCCACACCAGCGGCATCATCAGCACCTGCAGGGGCGCCAGCAGGAAGCTGCTGGGGTAGGCGACCTTTTCCGGATAGAGCGCGGCGATGGTCTTCGGCAGCACCTCGGCAAATACCAGTACCACAAAGGTGAGCACGCCAGTGGCGATCGCGACGCCGGCGTCGCCGTACAGGCGCATGCCGACGATGGTGCCCAGCGCCGAGGCGAGAATGTTGACGAGGTTATTGCCGATGAGCACGAGGCTAATCAGGCGGTCCGGCTTGCGCAGCAGCTTCTCCACGCGCTTGGCGGGGCGGTTGCCTTGTTTCGCCATATGACGCAGCCGATAGCGGTTCAGCGTCATCATGCCGGTTTCGGAGCCGGAGAAATAGGCAGAGATAATCACCATGACGATCAGCGTTATGATCAGCGTGGTGGTGGAGATATGTTCCACGTAGGATTCCTTAAAAGACTTAGCTCACGAACTGCTGCAGCACGCGGCTACCAAAATAGGCCAGCGTCAGCAGACCGGCGCCAGCGACGCTGAACCAGACCACGCGACGTCCGCGCCACCCTTCATGATAGTGGCCCCACAGCAGAACGATATAGACGAACCACGCAATAATCGACAGCACCGCTTTATCAATGTTTTCGCTGCTGAACAGATTGTGCATATAGAACAGGCCGCTGCACAGCGTCAGGGTCAGTAGCACCACGCCGACCTGAGTGATGTGGAACATTTTGCGCTCGATGCTCATCAGCGGCGGCATTTCGCTGCTGAAGGCCAGCTTTTTATTCTTTAACTGGTAGTCGATCCACGCCAGCTGCAGCGCATACAGCGCGGCGATGATCAGCGTGGCGTACGAAAAGAGCGACAGGCCGATATGCACCAGCATCCCCGGGGTGGTTTCCAGGTGGGTGATATATTCGTTAGGCACGAAAGTGGCGAAGGCCAGATTGATCAGCGCGAAGGCATAGACGATAGGCAACAGCAGCCAGCCGCGATTGCGCGAGGCCACGATAGTCATCACCGTACAGATCATCAGGCTGACCAGCGACCCGACGTTCAGTAAGCTGAGGTTTTGCCCGCTCTCGCCGCCGGGGAATATCCGTGCTTCCAGCGCAAAAGCATGGCAGATCAACGCGATAGTCGCAGATAAAATCGCCATTCGCCGCCAGCTGCTGTTTTTTTGCAGCAAGCCGGGGATAATCAGCGCGAGGCTGACGGAGTAGGCGACAAGGGCGAGTAGAGCAAAAACAGGCATAGGTGTCGGCTGTTGGCTAAATAAGAAAGAGAAGCAGTATAACGTCAGCAGGCCTCTGCTCCAACCGTTGCAGCACATTCAGATTGATGTCGTGTTATACTCCGCCACATTCGTTTTGTGTGTCGCTGCGGCGACCGACCGTTTCCACCTCAGGCGAGAGACAATGTTTGATAATTTAACCGATCGTTTGTCGCGTACGCTGCGCAACATTAGCGGCCGCGGACGCCTTACAGAAGACAATATTAAAGACACCCTGCGCGAAGTGCGCATGGCGCTGCTGGAAGCGGACGTTGCGCTTCCGGTGGTTCGTGATTTCATCAGCCGTGTGAAAGAGAGCGCGGTCGGCCATGAAGTCAATAAAAGCCTGACCCCGGGTCAGGAGTTCGTCAAAATCGTCCGCAACGAGCTGGTGGCGGCGATGGGCGAAGAGAACCAGACGCTCGACCTGGCCGCGCAGCCGCCGGCCGTGGTGCTGATGGCGGGCCTGCAGGGTGCCGGTAAAACCACCAGCGTCGGTAAGCTGGGGAAATTCCTGCGCGAGAAGCACAAGAAGAAAGTGCTGGTCGTTTCCGCGGACGTTTACCGTCCGGCGGCGATTAAACAGCTGGAAACCCTGGCCGAGCAGGTCGGCGTCGATTTCTTCCCGTCTGACGTCGGTCAGAAGCCGGTTGATATCGTCAATGCGGCGCTGAAAGAAGCGAAACTCAAATTCTACGACGTGCTGCTGGTGGATACCGCCGGTCGTCTGCACGTTGACGAAGCGATGATGGACGAAATCAAGCACGTCCACGCCGCCATTAACCCGGTTGAAACCCTGTTCGTCGTCGATGCGATGACCGGTCAGGATGCGGCGAATACCGCGAAGGCCTTTAACGAAGCGCTGCCGCTGACCGGCGTGGTGCTGACCAAAGTGGACGGCGACGCCCGCGGCGGCGCGGCGCTGTCGATTCGCCATATTACCGGCAAGCCGATTAAATTCCTCGGCGTCGGCGAGAAAACCGAAGCGCTGGAACCGTTCCATCCGGACCGCGTCGCTTCCCGTATCCTCGGCATGGGCGACGTGCTGTCGCTGATCGAAGATATCGAGAGCAAAGTTGACCGCGCGCAGGCCGAGAAGCTGGCCTCCAAACTGAAGAAAGGCGACGGTTTCGATCTCACCGACTTCCTTGAGCAGCTGCGTCAGATGAAAAACATGGGCGGTATGGCCAGCCTGATGGGCAAGCTGCCGGGTATGGGCCAGATCCCGGACAACGTGAAAGCGCAGATGGACGACAAAGTGCTGGTGCGTATGGAAGCCATCATCAACTCGATGACCCTGAAAGAGCGCGCCAAACCGGAAATCATCAAAGGTTCACGTAAGCGCCGTATCGCCGCCGGCTGCGGGATGCAGGTGCAGGATGTGAACCGTCTGCTCAAGCAGTTCGACGACATGCAGCGCATGATGAAGAAGATGAAGTCGAAAGGCGGCATGATGAAGATGATGCGCGGGATGAAAGGGATGATGCCGCCAGGCTTCCCGGGCCGCTAATACGCGTCATAATTCAAGCCGCAGATGCGTTGGCTGCGTTCGTTCACCCCGGTCACGTACTTGTGTACGCTCCCGGGGATTTACTCACTTGCCGCCTTCCTGCAACTCGAATTATTTAGCGTATATAGTTTTGAATTGATTTTTGCACAGAAATCAGTAAAATTTTCGGGCTTTTAATATGACACCGGGCTCCGTTCCTCGATGGGGCCCGGTTGTTTTATTCACACAAGAGGATGTTATGGTAACTATTCGTTTAGCACGTCACGGCGCTAAAAAGCGTCCGTTCTACCAGGTTGTTGTCACCGACAGCCGTAATGCACGCAACGGTCGCTTCATCGAGCGCGTTGGTTTCTTCAACCCGATCGCTAGCGGCGCGGAAGAAGAAACTCGCCTGGATCTGGATCGTATCGCTCACTGGGTTGGCCTGGGCGCTACTGTTTCCGATCGCGTTGCCGCGCTGATCAAAGCCGCTAACAAAGCAGCTTAATCTGTCACGGTGGTCATGATGAGCAAGCAACACACCGCACAAGCACCTGTTGATCCGATCGTATTGGGGAAAATGGGTTCTTCCTACGGTATCCGTGGTTGGCTCAGAGTGTTTTCCTCCACCGAAGACGCCGAAAGCATTTTTGACTATCAGCCCTGGTTAATCCAGAAGGCGGGTCAGTGGCAGGTTGTTGAGCTGGAAGGCTGGCGCCACCACAATCAGGACATCATCATCAAGCTGAAAGGCGTTGACGATCGTGATGCCGCGAATCTACTGACTAATTGCGAAATTATCGTGGATTCATCGCAGTTGCCGGAGCTGGAAGAGGGTGACTACTACTGGAAAGACCTGATGGGCTGCCAGGTAGTGACAACGGAAGGCTATAGCCTCGGTAAAGTCATTGATATGATGGAAACCGGGTCTAATGACGTACTCGTCATCAAGGCAAACCTGAAAGATGCATTTGGCATCAAGGAGCGGTTGGTTCCGTTCCTCGATGGGCAGGTTATCAAGAAAGTCGATCTCACTACGCGTACTATCGAAGTAGATTGGGATCCTGGTTTTTAAATTCTCCGGATAAACGGTAAAAGACGGCGCTATGTGGATTGGCATAATTAGCCTGTTTCCTGAAATGTTCCGCGCAATTACCGATTACGGGGTAACTGGCCGGGCAGTAAAAAATGGCCTGCTGAGCATCGAAAGCTGGAGTCCTCGCGACTTCGCTCATGACCGGCACCGTACCGTGGACGATCGTCCTTACGGCGGCGGACCGGGGATGCTAATGATGGTGCAACCTTTACGGGATGCTATTCATGCAGCAAAAGCCGCGGCAGGTGAAGGCGCGAAGGTGATTTATCTGTCACCTCAGGGACGCAAGCTTGATCAAGCGGGCGTCAGCGAACTGGCAACGAATCAGAAACTGATTCTGGTGTGCGGTCGCTACGAAGGGATAGACGAGCGTGTAATCCAAACCGAAATTGACGAAGAATGGTCAATCGGCGATTACGTTCTCAGCGGTGGTGAGTTACCGGCAATGACGCTGATTGACTCCGTTTCCCGGTTCATTCCGGGAGTACTGGGCCATGAAGCTTCGGCAACGGAAGATTCCTTTGCTGATGGGTTGCTGGATTGCCCGCACTATACCCGTCCTGAAGTGTTAGAAGAGATGGAAGTACCGCCAGTATTACTGTCGGGAAACCATGCTGAGATACGTCGCTGGCGTCTGAAGCAGTCGCTGGGCCGCACCTGGCTTAGAAGACCTGAACTTCTGGAAAACCTGGCTCTGACTGAAGAGCAAGCAAAGTTGCTGGCGCAGTTCAAAAGCGAACACGCGCAACAGCAGCATAAACATGATGGGCAGGCGTGAGCCCCCAATATCAGTTTACCCAGGATAAGAGATTAAATTATGAGCAACATTATTAAGCAACTTGAACAAGAACAGATGAAGCAGGACGTACCTTCCTTCCGTCCGGGTGATACCGTGGAAGTGAAAGTATGGGTTGTTGAAGGTTCCAAAAAACGTCTGCAGGCATTCGAGGGCGTGGTTATCGCTATTCGTAACCGCGGTCTGCACTCTGCATTCACTGTTCGCAAAATTTCCAACGGCGAAGGCGTTGAGCGTGTCTTCCAGACTCACTCTCCGGTAGTTGACAGCATTGCTGTTAAACGTCGTGGTGCTGTACGTAAAGCTAAACTGTACTACCTGCGTGAGCGTACTGGTAAGTCTGCTCGTATCAAAGAGCGTCTTAACTAAGATTCGCTTTCGCGACATCCTGACAGAAGGGCTGGCCAGATGGCTGGCCCTTTTTTTATCTTTGTTGTAACCATCGTGATGTAAATCATTTACAATACGCCCTCTATTCGGAGGGGCGGTGGTCAGCAACAGTTTCCTGCAAACGACACCTAAACGGCGAGCCGCCTGGCTGGCACTGTTGGCGATCCTGTTGATCGTCGTGGCCCCCTTGATCTCCATCTCCCTGCAAAAAGACCCCATGAGCGCGATGCCCGGCATGCATCACGCCATGATGATGGACAGCTCGTCCGCGAGCATGGCGCAAATGCCCGACCACGAGATGGCGATAATGCATAGCACAGACGGCGCCATGCATACCGGACACGAACTGCCGCTGGACCATGCCGAAGCGTGTGGCTATTGCGTGCTGTTAGCCCATGTCCCGGGGCTGCTTTTCGCGCTGGCGCTGTTCGTCGCCATGCTCCTGCGGCGTATTCGCCTGCCGGCTTCTCGCCCGGTATTAAAACACTGGCACTACTTCCCCTGGCTCTACCCTGAAACCCGCGCCCCGCCGCGGCTGTCTGCTTTTTCCCTTTAATAAAAATCAATCTGCGCACGGCGCAATAACCTCTTTTGCTTTAAAAAAGGAAGAGTATGACAACCTGCACCTCGCGCGCGGCATGGTTAAACCTGCTGCGTCGCCTCCATTTCTACATCGGACTGTTTATCGGACCGTTTATCTTTGTCGCTGCCCTGACCGGCACGCTGTACGTGGCGACGCCGCAGCTGGAAAACTGGCTCTATCACGACGCGCTGCATGGCCTTGCCGACGGGACCCCGCAGCCGCTCAGCGCCCAGATTGCAGTGGCGGAAGAAGCGACCCAGGGTAATCTTCGGCTACTGGCGGTGCGGCCGGCCCCCGCGATGGGGGAGACCACCCGGATTATGTTTGTTGACCCGAGCCTGGGCGAGTCAGAATCCCGGGCCATTTTCGTCGATCCGATCTCGCTACGGGTGAAGGGCGATATGACGGTCTACGGTACCAGCGGCATCCTGCCGCTGCGCCAGTGGATTGATTATGCGCATCGTTCGCTGCTGCTGGGCGACAGCGGGAGGTTATACAGCGAACTGGCTGCCTCATGGATGTGGGTTGCCGCGCTGGGTGGCATTGCCCTGTGGGCGATGACACGTCCAAAACGGCGGATCAATAACGTCCTGCAGAATCATCGTCGGTTGCACGTGACGCTGGGCTGGGGCTTACTGCTGGGCATGCTGCTCTTCTCCGCCACCGGCCTGACCTGGTCGCAATGGGCTGGCGGTAATGTGGATAAAATGCGGGCGGCTTTCGGCTGGTGGACGCCGCAGGTGAATACCCTGCTGCACGGTGAGGCGCCGATGGCGCACGATCCTCATGCCGGGCATCATATGGACGGGATGGCCATGCAGCATCAGTCAGTGCTGCAGCCAGCGCAGTTTGACCTGGTGCTGGCGGTGGCCCGTCAGGCGGGGCTGAACGCCAGCCGGCTGGAGATCCGTCCGCCGGTTTCGAAGGAACGTGCCTGGACGGTAAATGAGATCGACCGCCGCTGGCCGACGCAGGTGGACGCGGTGGCGATCGATGGCGCCACGATGCAGGTGGTGGATCGCACCCGGTTCGCCGACTTCCCGCTGATGGCGAAGCTCACCCGCTGGGGCGTCGATTTCCACATGGGGGTCCTCTTTGGTCTGGTGAATCAGTTGCTGCTGGTAGGGTTCGGCTGCGCGCTGTGCGTCACCATCGGCGTGGGCTACCGGCTGTGGTGGATCCGCCGTCCGCCTCAGGCGGTCTGGGATCCGGCGCATTCGCTGCTGCAGGCATGGCTGTCGCTCGCCTGGCCTGCCCGTGGGCTGGTACTGGGGATAGCGTTAGCCCTGGGTCTGGCCATGCCATTGATGGGGGCAAGTCTGGTGCTGTTCATTGCCGTTGACTACCTGCGCTGGCGCGCGGCAACGGCAATGAGGATGGCGAAGTCCAGCGATTAAGCGAAGGCTTACGGCGTGCTGATGACCACCGTGACCCGGCGGTTTTCAGCGCGCCCGGCCGCCGTGTCGTTGCTGGAGATCGGGTATTTCTTGCCAAGGCCGCGGGTGACTAAATGACTGCGCGGGACATGGGCGCCTTCCGCCCAGGCATCGGCTACGCTATTGGCGCGCTTAAGCGACAGGGCTTCGTTATAGCTATCCTCACCGTAATTATCGGTGTGGCCTTCAAGGCGGCTATGGGTGATCCCGGTCGCCGCCAGCCGCGAGGCCATCGTGGTGATCTGCTGGCGGCTGTCGGGACGTAGTCGGTAGTCATTCTTGTCAAACAGGATGCTATCGGATAAGCCCAGGGACCAATCGCCATTGCTTTCAGTGAAGCCGTAAGATTTCATCGCCGCCACCTGCTCGGGGGTAAATTTTCCCTGAGGAGCCTGGCAACCTGTCAAAAGCGCCGCCGCCATCAGGGCGGGGACGAAATATTTTCTGAGCATAATGAGTCCTTTATTATTTCAGCGTCTGCTGGATACGTTGGTTTTTCATGCGATACATATTCTGATCGGCAAGTTCTTGCAGTGATTCCGCGGTGGCGTGCTCCCACGCCAGGGCATAACCGACGCTCAGCGAGAGCGTGGCGCTATGGCCATTGTGCAGGTTGAATGGCGGAAGAAATTGTTCCGACAGCGCCTGGCACAGAGCCTGCACTTCGGCTTCCGAGCGCACCTCACGCAGCAGAACGGCAAACTCATCGCCGCCGAGACGCCACGCCAGATGGCGTTTTCCGGCGAAGGCCATCAGGCGGCTGGCGACCTCCGTCAGCACTTTATCGCCTGCCGCGTGCCCCCAGTTGTCATTGATCAGCTTGAAGTTATCGCCATCAAGAAACAGTAATGCCGAGGTCTGGTGATCCACCTCGTTCTTCATCAGTTCGGCGAGCGCGTTGCGAAAGGCGGCGCGGTTAGCCAGGCCGGTCAGCGGGTCATGAAGCGAGCTACGCAACAGCTGGGCATTCTTGGCCTGCAGCTGGCGCTGCCAGTCCTCCATCTCCCCCAGCAGGCTGTTAAAGTCCTGGGCGAAAAGATGGAATTCCTCAATACGCTCCTCGGGCACCCGACGTGAGAAATGACGGTTTTCACGAATATCGTGCACAACCTCGGTAATGCTCTGCAGGGCGGTGACGATCCCCCGGTGCAGGGAGTGGGTCAGCAGCAGGGCGATGAATGAGGCGAGCAGAATGCTGCCGGTCAGTACCAGAATCGAGATACCGAGAAAGTGGCTGATCAGTTCATCAAGCGCGGTCAGTCGCAGCTCGCCGATTTGTTTGCCCTGGTGCCAGATGGGCTGCACCGTGGGCTCCGGAAACAGCCATTGACTGATAAGGCCGCTCACTTGTTCTTTGTTGGCCAGCGGTTCATGGCGCCATGCGGCGAAGTGCTGCTTCTGGCCGTTGAGCACAATCGCCTGGGAAATCTGCCCTTGCTTCCCCAGTGAAGCAAGGGTCTCCTCCGCCGCCGCGCTATCGCCAAACACCAGGGCGGCTTCGAGGCTGCGACCCATGGTCGCGGCAGTGAGCTCTAGATTTTTCTGCGCGTACTGCTTGAGCGTGAAGATTGAGGCTGTGCTTAGCAGCAGCCAGACCAGCGTCATGGAGATCACCACGCTTATCACGCTAATTCGACGAAGCGCGCGTTTAAATGTCGGGCGCGCGGTCTGTGAAAAGTCCTTATTCATGTGGTTTTTTCCGGGCAAGCATCAGGACGTCCGGGTTAACCCGGACCCCGCTGTGCGTCAGAACGTCCAGATTAACGGAGAAGCGGACCCTGTCGTCGTTGATGATCAGGCAAAACGCGCTACCAATGGAGCAATCCGTATTTTGTTCTGCGATGAGTAAAAGCGGCTTCGGGCCATAGCGGCGAGTTAATTCCGACTGTTGGGTCGGCGATTCGCTGCCAAAATAAAAACCATCGCAGGTTGTTTTTAACGCTTCTTCACTATTACGTACTATCACCGGTTGATAGGGCAAGGCATCCGGATCTTCATGAGCCAGGCTATGGGTGAAGCGTGATGAGGCAAAAATGCACAGCTTCGGCGCCCCTGTTAATGCCGGCCAACGGGTGTAGGTCACGATCCCGGAAACAATAGCGCGAACATGTTCTGAAGGTCCGGCAGCAAAAACAGGAGATACCGCGATGAGAAAAAATACAGTCAATAAAAGACGGTGTAATACTGTCATTAACGCTTCCGTCAAATTCGCCATAGCGCGGGAAAAGCCGCTGCCGATGCCCGGCGCAGAATACCACTGTTAACAAAACCCGTCATTACATGCGCCCTTTGCTTTGGGACAAATCTCACCAGGATTTTTCGTAATCGCGATCGCGATAGCGCGCAAGTTTGCTGTGAATTTTGGTTGCGTAAACATTTTAGTACATATTTTGTCGAGTTAAGTGGCAATTAATTTGCCGGTGTAAACTAAAATTTACGGAATATGGATTGAATTCTTTACTTAGTGTGGTATCGTTACGCCATGCCCGCTGAGGCACCCTTTATCGCAAACGAGCTACACAGGATCGCAATCATGCAAAAAGACGCGCTGAATAACGTACATATTACCGACGAACAGGTGTTAATGACCCCGGAGCAACTGAAGGCGGAATTCCCGCTAAGCGTTGAACAGGAAGCGCAGATTGCGCATGCCCGTGAGACTATCTCCGATATTATCGCCGGCCGCGATCCGCGCCTGCTGGTGGTTTGCGGCCCTTGCTCGATCCACGATCCGGAAGCCGCGATTGAATATGCTCGTCGATTTAAAGCTCTTGCCGCAGAGGTCAGCGATAGCCTCTACCTGGTGATGCGCGTCTACTTTGAAAAACCCCGTACCACTGTCGGCTGGAAGGGGCTGATTAACGATCCGCACATGGATGGTTCGTTTGATGTTGAAGGCGGCCTGAAGATTGCGCGTCGTCTGCTGGTCGAGCTCGTCAATATGGGACTGCCGCTGGCGACGGAAGCGCTGGATCCGAACAGCCCGCAATACCTTGGCGATCTGTTCAGCTGGTCTGCTATCGGCGCACGTACCACGGAATCACAAACGCACCGCGAAATGGCCTCTGGCCTGTCGATGCCGGTCGGCTTTAAAAACGGTACCGACGGTAGTCTGGCGACGGCCATCAACGCCATGCGCGCCGCGGCGATGCCGCATCGTTTCGTCGGCATCAACCAGGCCGGGCAGGTCTGCCTGCTGCAAACGCAGGGTAATCCGAACGGCCATGTGATCCTGCGCGGCGGTAAGGCGCCGAACTACGGTCCGGAAGATGTGGCGAAATGCGAAAAAGAGATGGCGCAGGCGGGACTGAAACCGTCGCTGATGGTAGATTGCAGTCATGGGAACTCCAATAAAGATTTCCGCCGCCAGCCAGCCGTGGCTGAATCCGTTGTCGCACAGATCAAAGATGGCAACCGCTCCATTATCGGCCTGATGATCGAGAGTAATATCCACGAAGGCAATCAGTCCTCTGAACAGCCGCGTGAGACGATGAAATACGGCGTTTCGGTGACGGATGCCTGCATCAGCTGGGAAACCACCGATGCGCTGCTGCGTGAACTGGATAAGGATCTCCGCGGCCATCTGGCGGCCCGTTTGGTGTAAGAGGAAAGTATGGTTGCTGAACTGACCGCGTTACGCGATCAAATTGATGAAGTGGATAAAGCGTTGCTTAGCCTGCTGGCTAAGCGTCTGGAACTGGTGGCCGAAGTCGGCGAGGTGAAGAGCCAGTATGGTCTGCCGATTTACGTCCCGGAGCGCGAGGCGGCGATGCTCGCCTCCCGGCGTGAAGAGGCGGCTGCGCTCGGCGTACCGCCGGATCTGATCGAGGATGTTCTGCGTCGCGTGATGCGGGAATCCTATTCCAGCGAAAACGACAAAGGCTTCAAAACCCTGCACCCGAATCTGCGGCCGGTGGTCATCGTCGGCGGCGGCGGGCAGATGGGGCGTCTGTTTGAGAAGATGTTAACGCTGTCCGGCTACCAGGTGCGTATTCTGGAAAAAGACGATTGGGCCCGGGCGGCGGATATCGTCGCCGATGCCGGCATGGTCATCGTCAGCGTACCGATTCACACCACCGTGGAGACGATCGGCAGGCTGCCGCCGCTGCCGGCGGATTGCATTCTGGTTGACCTTGCCTCGGTGAAAGCGGAGCCGCTGCAGGCGATGCTGGCAGCGCATCAGGGCCCGGTTCTTGGCCTGCACCCGATGTTCGGTCCGGACAGCGGCAGCCTGGCGAAGCAGGTGGTGGTCTATTGTGATGGCCGCCAGCCGGAGGCCTATCAGTGGTTCCTCGAACAAATTCAGGTTTGGGGCGCGCGGCTGCACCGCATCAGCGCCGTTGAGCACGATCAGAACATGGCGTTTATTCAGGCGCTGCGCCACTTTGCCACCTTCGCCTATGGTCTGCACCTGGCAGAAGAGAATGTGCGTCTTGAGCAACTGCTGGCGCTTTCGTCACCTATTTACCGGCTGGAGCTGGCGATGGTGGGGCGCCTGTTTGCCCAGGATCCGCAGCTGTACGCCGACATTATTATGTCATCGGAAAATAACCTGGCGCTGATTAAGCGCTATTACCAGCGTTTCGGCGAAGCGATTGGCTTGCTGGAGCAGGGCGATAAGCAGGCGTTTATCGACAGCTTCCGTAAAGTCGAACATTGGTTTGGCGATTACGCTCAGCGTTTCCAGAGCGAGAGCCGCACGCTGCTGCGTCAGGCGAACGATAATCGGCAGTAAAGCGAAAAAGATGTATACAATAAAGCCAGCGACCGCTGGCTTTTTTTATAGGGATGACAACGATGGCTGAACCACAACCGCTGTTTGACTACACCGGATACCTGCCGGAATGCCCGACCTGGAGCGAGGCTGAACAGGCCCTCTACTGGGCCGATATCATGGAGTGTGAAATCCACCGCTACGATACCCGCAGCGGCGAACACCAGGTGCTGCAGTTTCCGGAGGAGGTCGGCTGTTTCTCCCTGCGTGAGAAGGGCGGATTTATCGTTGCATTACGCAGTGGCATCTGGCTGACCGACGCCCACGGCCTGCTGCGGCGGAAAGTCTGTGATAATCCGAGCAATCCGGAGCTGGCGCGGTTTAACGATGGTGGGACCGATCGCGAGGGGCGTTTTTATGCCGGCACCTTCTGGGGGCCGGGGGATTACAACGGCGCGCTGCTGATGCGAGTCGATAATGACCTGAAGCCGAAAGTGATCCAGTGTGATATCCATGGCGCCAACGGTCTGGCGTTTAGCGCCGACCAGCGCTGGATGTATACCTCTGATACGCCGAACGCCGTGATCTACCGTACGCCGCTGGATGAACAGGGTGAGCCTGGACGACGCGAGGTGTTTCGCCGTTTCCAGCCGGGCGAAGGCATCCCTGACGGGGCGGCGATCGATGTGGAGGGCTGTTACTGGAGCGCGATGTTTGACGGCTGGCGGATTGCTCGTTTCTCGCCGCAGGGCGAGGAGCTGGAGACTTACCCGATGCCGGTTCGTTGTCCGACAATGGTCTGCTTCGGTGGGGCGGATATGAAAACGCTCTATATCACCACAACCCGGGAAAACATGGAGGACGATGAGCTGGCGAAGTACCCGCTGTCAGGCGCCATCTTCACCCTGCCGGTTGCGGTGGCAGGGATGAAGAAATTACCGTTCCGCGAACGTTAAACCGGATCCACTGGCACCACGTTTTCGCTGGGGTAGCAACCGAGGACCTTCATGGAGCGGGTGATTTCCGCCAGCTCCTTTAATGCCTTGCGCATGGGCAGCGAGTCCAGGTTGGCCTGAATATCGAGATAAAACATCTCTTCCCAGGGATTGCCGTGGATCGGGCGAGATTCCAGTTTGGTCATGATCAGATTGTGGTTGCGCAGCACCAGCAGGGCTTCCACCAGGGCGCCCGCCTGCTGACCGGTCGCCATTAACAGCGTGGTCTTGGCCGGAACCTGATCGGAGACGTTCACCGCTTTGCGCGCCAGGACGAGGAAGCGCGTGATGTTCTGCGTCTGGTTGGCCTGGCAGTGCTCCAGCACCTGCAGGCTATACAGGGCGCCACCCGCTTCGCTGCCCAGTGCCGCAACGGCCGGGGAGTTCGCCTGCGCCACTTTTTCCATTGCCGCCGAGGTGCTCTCGGTATATTCAATCTTCCAGTGCGGGTAGCGGCTCAGATACTGGCTGCACTGCTGGAACGGCTGCGGATGGCTGTAGACGGTCTGAATTTTATCGGCATCCGTCGAGGTGCTAACCAGCACGCAATGATCGATAGGGATCGTCAGCTCGCCAACGATCGACAGGCTGGTGTGCTGCAGCAGATCGTAGACGTCGTTGATCCCGCCAGAGCTGGTGTTTTCAATCGGCACCACGGCGTAATCGGCCTGGCCGGTCTCTACCTGATTAAAAATATCGGCGAACTTCGCGCAGCCGCTCTCAATAAACTGCTCAAAATGGCGAGCGGCGTACTGACGCGCCGCCAGATGCGAATAAGAGCCTTTAGGGCCAAGGAAGGCCACGCGGGCCGAATGCGGATTAATTTTATTCAGATGCTGCTGCAGCAGGGTTTGTTGGGTCAGGACGGAGTCTTCGATGATCAGCTGGAACAGGCGGGTGATGTAGTGCGCATCCAGATTATGGCGCTTGCCGATGGTCATCAGACGCTCCAGCAGATCGCGTTCGCGGTCAATATCACGCACTGGACGGTGGGAGGCCAGTTTGGCTTTACCAACCTCAACAGCCAGCCCGCGGCGCTCCGCCAGCAGAGCAAGCAGTTTCTCGTCCAGTGCGCTTATCTTATCGCGCAGCGCCAGTAATGGGTTTTCCTCGGTCATAGATGTTGCCTTTGTTGTTATCAAATAAAAAAGGCCTCCCGGGTGGGAGGCCTTATTGTTCGTCTTCGCATTCTTTCTTATACGACGAATTGCCTCCCGGTCAGGGGAAGGTAAAAAAGAATGCGAAGAAGAACGGGACACGTTTCATGGTAAATTCCTTGAGGTAGTGGGGATTACAGTACCTGTACTGTTTTCACTCTGTCAATAAAAAACGCGCCCGAAGGCGCGTGGCATGACACAACTTAAGTTAAGGATTACTCTTCTTCTTCCACAAAGCCTGCCTCTTTCACCGATGTTGCGGCGCGGCGGGCTTCCCCTTTGTGTTGCACTTTATTCAGCTGCCGTTCCAGCTTGTTGATCAATTCGTTAATGGCGGCGTACATATCTTCATGACGCGCACTGGCAACCAGATGACCGTTTGGCGTATTGATGGTTGCATCAGCGATAAAACCCTGCGGCTCCTTAGACAGAATGATGTGCGGGTTGATTAAATGAGTTTGCCACTTATCCAGTTTGGCGAGACGGTCTGCGACATGCTGGCGGATTGCCGGAGTAATTTCCATTTGTTTACTGGTAATGTTCATTGTCATAAATTTTACCTCTTGTCTTTCCCGTCTTGGTGAATCCAGCATACCTTTCCCAATGTCAAAAAGCGTGATCTAAATCACATTTTATTGTCACTTTTTGTCAACGAATTCATTTTGTGAGACAGGGCAGGAAGAAGTGAGATTTTACTTGTCGAACCCGGTAAAGCAGGCCATATTTGATGAGTTAACCCGGCGCTAAACCGCTTCAGCTTGACGGGATAAAGTATAAAAAAACGGCAGCCACTGGCTGCCGTTTGCGATCCATGAATCAGACTCAGGTGTTCTTGCTGTTCGCGGCGATTATCTTCGCGACTTTGTCCGCCTGGGCGTTCATTTGCATCTGACGATAGGCGTTTTCCATCTTCGGCAGGGCATCGCGGGTGGCCTGGGTATCCGGATAGTTACGCATCATACCTTCCACGCGGTTCACGACGGCAACCCATGCGCCACGGTCGGTGTAGTAATCCACGACCGACAGCTCATATTTGGCCAGGCGATCTTTCAGGAACACCATACGTTTATAGGCGTCAGTGGCGTACTGGCTGTTCGGGTAACCACGCACCAGTTTGGAGAAGTCATTGAAGGCATCGCGCGCGTGCTGTGGATCGCGGTCAGAGCGATCGACACCAAAGAAGCCCTGCAGGGCGCTGTCATCCAGGGCCATGTTGGTCAGGCCGCGCATATAGATGACGTAATCGATATTCGGGTGGGTGGGGTTCAAACGCATGAAGCGATCGATGGCCGCCTGAGCCAGCGGCAGATCGGCGTTTTTGTAATACGCATAAATCAGATCCAGCTGTACCTGTTGGGAATAAGGGCCGAATGGATAACGGTTATCCAACGCTTCCAGTTGCGTTATCGCCTGTTTCCAGTTACCGTCCTGCAGTTTTTGCTGGGCGGTCGCGTAGATTTCATTCGGCGGATTATCAGGCACCTCTTCCTTAGAGCCGGAGCAACCCACCAAAGCCAGGCTCAGTGTGGCGGCTGCCACCAGGTATTTCATGCGCGTCATGACGTTTTGACTTCCTCAAAATGTTTATGCGGGAGAATCTCTGTTCCTGCTCCCGATTAAGACCAGCTACAATAGCACACTATATTAAACGGCAAAGCCGTAAAACCCAACGTTAAACGAAGAAGCTGTATATGGCACAACGAGTACAACTCACCGCAACGGTGACCGAAAATCAACTCGGTCAACGCTTAGATCAGGCTTTGGCCGAATTGTTCCCTGATTATTCGCGATCGCGGATAAAAGAATGGATCCTGGACCAACGCGTATTAGTCAATGGCAGCATTGGCGATAAGCCGAAAGAAAAAGTGCTGGGGGGAGAGCACATCGCTATCGATGTCGAAATCGAAGAAGAGGCGCGCTTCCAGCCGCAGGATATTCCGCTCAATATCGTTTACGAAGATGATGACATCCTCGTGATTAACAAACCGCGCGATCTGGTTGTGCATCCTGGCGCGGGCAACCCTGACGGTACTGTGCTGAATGCGCTGCTGCACTACTATCCGCCGATCGCCGATGTGCCGCGCGCGGGGATCGTGCACCGTCTGGATAAGGACACCACCGGTCTGATGGTGGTGGCGAAAACCATTCCGGCACAAACCCGGCTGGTGGAGTCGTTGCAGCTGCGCGAGATCACTCGCGAGTATGAAGCGGTGGCCATCGGTCATATGACTTCCGGTGGCACAGTGGAAGAGCCGATCAGTCGTCACCCGACGAAACGTACCCATATGGCGGTGCATCCGATGGGCAAACCGGCGGTGACCCACTACCGCATTATGGAACATTTCCGCATCCATACCCGCCTGCGCCTGCGCCTGGAAACCGGTCGTACGCACCAGATCCGTGTGCATATGTCGCATATCACCCATCCGCTGGTGGGTGACCAGGTATATGGCGGCCGGCCGCGTCCGCCGAAGGGCGCGTCGGAGGAGTTCATCACCGCGCTGCGTAAATTCGACCGTCAGGCGCTGCACGCCACCATGTTGCGTCTGTATCACCCGATCACCGGCATTGAAATGGAGTGGCATGCGCCCATCCCACAGGATATGGTCGAGCTCATCGAGGCGATGCGTGCCGATTTTGAAGCCCATAAGGACGATATTGACTGGTTATGACTAAACTGATTGTACCGCAGTGGCCGATGCCCCGCAGCGTGGCGGCCTGTAGTTCGACCCGCATTGGCGGCGTGAGTCTGCCGCCCTATGACTCGCTCAACCTGGGCGCCCATTGCGGAGACAATCTGCAGCATGTTGAAGAAAACCGGCGGCGGATGTTTGCTGCCGGTGGCTTGCCGTCTTACCCGGTTTGGCTGGAGCAGGTTCATGGCACCGATGTTCTGACGCTGGACGGCGGACCCTATCCATCGAAACGCGCAGATGCTTCTTATAGTCGTACGCCAGGCACCGTCTGTGCGGTGATGACCGCCGACTGCCTGCCGGTCCTGTTCTGTAACCGCGACGGCACCGAAGTCGCCGCGGCGCATGCTGGATGGCGCGGCTTATGCGAAGGGGTTCTGGAAGAGACGGTTGCCCGTTTCGCCGATAAAGCCGAAAACATGATGGCGTGGCTGGGCCCGGCCATTGGTCCGCAGGCATTTGAGGTGGGGCCGGAAGTCCGGGATGCCTTTATGGCGAAAGACGAGAACGCGCACCGGGCTTTTCGTCCGGCAGGCGAGAAATATTTTGCTGATATCTATCAACTGGCTCGGCAGCGTCTGGCAAACGTCGGCGTTGAGCAGATTTTCGGCGGCGATCGCTGCACGCTAAGCGAAAAGGATGATTTTTTCTCTTACCGGCGCGACAAGACCACCGGTCGTATGGCAAGTTTCATTTGGCTGATATAACCTAGAGAATCAAGACGATCCAGAAGGCAAACTTATTTTTCGCATAGTTCAGGTCTTTAACCTTGAATAATTGAGGGATGACCTCATTTAATCTCCAGTAGCAAATTTGACCTGTTTATGGGAGGAGTTATGCGTCTGGATCGTCTTACCAATAAATTCCAGCTTGCTCTTGCCGATGCCCAGTCACTCGCACTCGGGCACGACAACCAATTCATCGAACCTCTTCATTTAATGAGCGCCTTACTGAATCAGGAAGGGGGATCGGTACGTCCTTTATTAACCTCGGCGGGCGTCAATGCCGGGAAACTACGCACTGACATCGAGCAGGCCTTGAGCCGTTTACCGCAGGTGGAAGGCACCGGCGGCGATGTACAACCTTCTCAGGATTTAGTGCGGATCCTGAACCTTTGCGACAAGCTGGCGCAAAAGAAAAAGGACAACTTTATTTCGTCGGAACTGTTCGTTCTGGCGGCGCTTGAATCGCGCGGTACGCTGACCGACCTTTTAAAATCTGCCGGAGCAACAACCGCCAACGTGACTCAGGCGATTGAACAAATGCGCGGAGGTGAAAGCGTGAACGATCAGGGTGCCGAAGACCAACGTCAGGCATTGAAGAAATTTACCGTCGATCTGACCGAGCGAGCCGAGCAGGGCAAGCTGGATCCGGTGATCGGCCGTGATGAAGAGATTCGCCGTACCATCCAGGTACTGCAGCGTCGTACCAAAAACAACCCGGTACTGATTGGTGAACCCGGGGTGGGTAAAACGGCAATCGTCGAAGGACTGGCGCAGCGTATCGTCAACGGCGAAGTACCAGAAGGGTTGAAAGGCCGTCGGGTATTGGCGCTGGATATGGGGGCGCTGGTGGCCGGGGCGAAATACCGCGGTGAGTTTGAAGAGCGTCTGAAAGGCGTGCTGACTGACCTGTCAAAACAGGAAGGCAACGTCATTCTGTTTATCGACGAACTGCATACCATGGTGGGCGCTGGTAAAGCCGACGGCGCGATGGATGCGGGTAACATGCTGAAGCCGGCGCTGGCGCGTGGTGAACTGCACTGCGTCGGGGCGACAACGCTTGATGAATACCGTCAGTACATCGAAAAAGACGCCGCGCTGGAACGTCGCTTCCAGAAAGTGTTCGTCGCCGAGCCGACGGTAGAAGATACCATCGCTATTCTGCGTGGCCTGAAAGAACGTTACGAGCTGCACCACCACGTGCAGATCACTGACCCGGCGATTGTCGCGGCGGCGACCTTGTCGCATCGCTATATTGCCGACCGTCAGCTGCCGGATAAAGCCATCGACCTTATCGATGAGGCGGCGTCCAGCATTCGTATGCAGATCGACTCCAAGCCGGAAGAGCTGGACCGTCTCGATAGACGTATTATCCAGCTGAAACTGGAACAGCAGGCGCTGAAGAAAGAGTCTGATGAAGCGAGCCTGAAACGTCTCGATATGCTCAACGAGGAGCTGGCGGATAAAGAGCGTCAGTACTCGGTACTGGAAGAAGAGTGGAAAGCGGAAAAAGCCTCTCTCTCCGGCACCCAGACTATTAAAGCCGAGCTGGAACAGGCGAAAATCGCTATCGAACAGGCGCGTCGCGTCGGCGATCTGGCGCGGATGTCCGAGCTGCAGTACGGCAAAATTCCGGAACTGGAGAAACAGCTGGCGGCTGCCACTCAGTCCGAAGGGAAAACCATGCGTCTGCTGCGTAATAAAGTGACGGATGCTGAGATCGCCGAAGTGCTGGCCCGCTGGACCGGTATCCCTGTCTCCCGGATGATGGAAAGCGAGCGCGACAAACTGCTGCGTATGGAGCAGGAGCTGCATCATCGGGTGATTGGCCAGGATGAGGCGGTTGAAGCGGTATCGAACGCCATTCGCCGTAGCCGCGCTGGGCTATCCGATCCGAACCGGCCGATTGGTTCGTTCCTGTTCCTCGGTCCAACCGGGGTCGGTAAAACCGAGCTGTGTAAAACGCTGGCTAACTTTATGTTCGACAGCGACGACGCGATGGTGCGTATCGATATGTCCGAGTTTATGGAGAAACACTCCGTCTCGCGTCTGGTCGGTGCGCCTCCGGGATACGTCGGCTATGAAGAGGGTGGTTACCTGACCGAGGCGGTGCGTCGTCGTCCTTATTCCGTCATTCTGCTGGATGAAGTGGAAAAAGCGCACCCGGATGTGTTCAACATTCTGCTGCAGGTACTCGACGACGGGCGTCTGACCGACGGGCAGGGGAGAACGGTCGACTTCCGTAATACGGTGGTCATCATGACCTCGAACCTCGGTTCCGATCTGATTCAGGAACGGTTTGGCGAACTGGACTACGGTCATATGAAGGATCTGGTACTGGGAGTGGTAAGCCAGAACTTCCGTCCGGAGTTTATTAACCGTATCGACGAAGTGGTGGTCTTCCATCCTCTGGGTGAGAAACACATTGCTTCTATTGCCCAGATCCAGCTGCAGCGTTTGTATAAACGCCTGGAAGAGCGTGGGTATGAAGTGCGGATGTCCGATGAGGCGCTGAAGTTGCTGAGCGCCAACGGTTACGATCCGGTATACGGCGCGCGGCCACTGAAACGCGCTATTCAGCAGCAGATTGAGAACCCGTTAGCCCAGCAGATCCTTTCCGGTGAGCTGGTTCCGGGGAAAGCTGTCGAGCTGGTGGTGAAAGACGACCGTATTGTGGCAGTGCAGTAAATCACAAAACGACAAAAACGGGCCCAACGGGCTCGTTTTTGTTTAAAAACCAGGCAAGAATTAAAGCTCAACACCTGGTTTGGTTGAAAAGTGAGCGGTTGAATTCTTTTTTTGAATTTATCCTTGTCACTTCAGAATTACTCCCTATAATGCGCCTCCACTGACACGGAACAACGGCAAACAAGCCGCCGGGTCAGGAGGATTCAACGACGGAAATCGACGTTGAAAGCCGACAGAGAAAAGCAAAATAAGCGCTTGACTCTGAATGAGGAAAACGTATTATACGGGACCTCGCGACAGAGCGCTAAAGCGCGTCGCAACTGCTCTTTAACAATTTATCAGACAATCTGTGTGGGCACTCAAAGTGACATGGATTCTTAACGTCCTCGGACGAAAAATGAATACCAAGTCTCTGAGTGAACATACGTAATTCATTACGAAGTTTAATTCACGAGCATCAAACTTAAATTGAAGAGTTTGATCATGGCTCAGATTGAACGCTGGCGGCAGGCCTAACACATGCAAGTCGAGCGGTAGCACAGAGAGCTTGCTCTCGGGTGACGAGCGGCGGACGGGTGAGTAATGTCTGGGAAACTGCCTGATGGAGGGGGATAACTACTGGAAACGGTAGCTAATACCGCATAACGTCGCAAGACCAAAGTGGGGGACCTTCGGGCCTCATGCCATCAGATGTGCCCAGATGGGATTAGCTAGTAGGTGGGGTAACGGCTCACCTAGGCGACGATCCCTAGCTGGTCTGAGAGGATGACCAGCCACACTGG